>Ga0160422_10002251_pt1 | contig 12071 bp, 9 predicted proteins | sample Fk160mmetaG_FD_108192 | JGI IMG/M metagenome (GOLD analysis project Ga0160422, IMG submission 108192) | Marine microbial communities from the Central Pacific Ocean - Fk160115 60m metaG | ecosystem: Environmental > Aquatic > Marine > Oceanic > Photic zone | place: The Central Pacific Ocean...
AACCCCTTCCGTACTTGTTATAAAAGTGACTGAATGGGTGATGAAATTGTAGATATACGCTTGTTGACAATCACCGCAATCATCCTCAAGTGCAGAACCATTTAGAATTCCATTACAATCAGATTGAGCATAAGAAATGAATGAAAACAAAAGTGTTAAAGTAGTAAATAAGATATTCTTCATTTTTCATTTTTTTGACAAATTTTTTATTAACAATCGATAAAAATCAATACCATAAAAGAGTTATTTTTATTTATTCTAAATAAGAATAGATTAAGTAATGTAAATTTGTTACCACACTTTATTTAATAATAACACTCATGCTAAAGAAGATAATTTTTATAATTTTTATATCACTTTTTGTTACAAACGAACATTATTATTCACAATCAAAAAATGATGTTAACTCAATAAAATCAATGTGCGGATGTTATGAAGTCACATTTGAATTCGCTGAAACATTTTCAGATGACACGAGTTACATTTTTCATGATAATTATAAAGCAGCAGCAATTGAATGGGTCGAATTAGTGAAAGACACCCGCGAGCACATACAACTTCAACATATTCTTGTTATGGGAGATTATATTGTTAAGCATTGGCGACAAGATTGGATTTATGAACCAACATCATTAATGTCATACGTAAATGACAATACTTGGAATTTCACACCCGTCAAGCAAAAATCTACTATTGGGAAATGGGAGCAAAGAGTTTATCAAGTTGACGATAGCCCTAGATATGGTGCAGTTGGAAGTTGGATTCATGTTGATGATAAACACTTTTGGGAAACAGAAGCAAGAACACCGTTGCCAAGAAGAGAATACACGAAACGATCAGATTATGATGTAATGGACAGGAGAAACCGTCATCAAATTTTCGATTACGGATGGGTACACGAACAAGACAATGAAAAAGTTGTAATTACTGATAGCTCTGAGATTGTATTAGCGATGGAAAAAGGCGTAAACACATACAGGAAGGTTGATAAAAAATTATGTAAACCAGCAATAAAATATTGGAAAGAAAATAACGAATTTTGGTCCAATGTTAGAAGCATATGGGACGGACATTACAATTCTGTTAATACATTAAGTCTCAAAAGTAAGATAGACAATAAATCTTTGTATATGTACTTTTTCGATCATCCAACAGAAGGCGTAAACAAATTAATTGATGACTTTATAATAAAATAAACTATGAGATTTTTTACATTACTTATTCTTTTATCATTTTCCCATCTTTTTTATTCTCAGGATATTGTATTCGATGATATCTCTATGGGTGCAGGATACGAAAATATGTTGTTTTACAGCTTAGAAAATGGCTTGGTTGCTGAGGCTCCTATGGATGGTTGGGATATTTCATTTGATGTCAGATCAATGGGGAGTTCGATTAGAATTAACGGCGGGATGGGACATTCTTTATATTACTACGGAACTATTGATGAATGGAATTCAGTCTCGTTAGATAATCTTGATATGTCGAATCAATTAAGAAATAAGCATAATTCTTGGTCCTTAGGTGCATTTACACAAATTAGCGATCCTGAAAATGACTTTGACTTAGGTTGGGGTATTTATGATATTGTAACTCACATAGTAACAGGAGATAAGGTTTTCGTGTTGATGTTACCAACTGGAGAATACAAAAAAATCGCTATAATATCGTTGGCTTCTGGCGTATACACATTTAAGTATGCTGATATTAATGGTGAAAATGAATATGAGATAGAAATTGCTAAAAATGATTTCTCAGGAAAGCTACAGGCATATTTTAATTTGTCTAGCAATCAAATTCTTGACTACGAACCAGAAGCATCATGGGATTTTTTATTTACTAGGTATGTGGAAGATTTGGGTGATGAATATTACTATGGTGTGACGGGTGTTCTAAATAGACATACAATTGGATCTTACCAAGCAGACAACCTTTTTGACCCTTTTGTTGACCAAACCTATGATGAAAACCTTTTAAATGATTCTGTCAATTGTATTGGATATGATTGGAAAGAATACTCTATGGGTTCTGGATATTCATTAGTTGATGACCGATGTTATTTCGTTTATGATGATCTTGGAATGACATGGAGAGTCGTTTTTACAGGCTTTGATGGAATGTCTACCGGAAATATTCAATTAGGAAAAATTAAATTAGAATCTTCATCTACAAATGATTTAGAAACCGACTACCTGACAATATACCCAAATCCTGCATCACAGGATGATCAGATACAACTTCAAAATATATCTGAAATAGAAAATATTAGGGTTATTTCTTCTAATGGCAAAACTGTATTTCAAGAAGACATAAACGGCTTAACTTCTTACATTTATCTTCCACAATTAGAAAGTGGTTTGTATTTCATCGAATATTTGATTCAAAATAAAAGAAAAGTAGATAAGCTAGTTGTTCAATGATTTTAAAAAGAGTATTATCCGTAATAATATTTTTAACTTGTATAGCTCATATATACTGTCAAATTGATTCCGTTGTAGTTGAAATCGAAGACGCTGTCGTTACAGGAGAAAGAGGTGTTAGTGAAGCATCTAATGCAATTCGCGTAATTAAAGTGATTGATGCTGATGATATCCAAAATTCTGCATCGCAAAATTTGAGTGAATTACTGAGATCACAATTGAATTTTCGAATATCAAATGATCTTGTTTTAGGTGGAGGCCTTTCAATAAATGGTCTTGGAGGAAATAACATTAAAATTATGGTAAATGGGGTTCCGATTGTAGGACGATTAAATGGAGAAATTGATTTAACACAAATTCAAATAGATCAATATGATCGAATTGAAATCGTTGAAGGCCCTTTAGCTGTAGAATATGGAACCAACTCTTTAGCCGGAACGATTAATTTAATTACTGATTTAAAACATCAAGATCAAATCAGCTCTGATTGTAAGTTCAGGTACGAGTCTGTTGGAGCCTTTGCTCAGTCTGCAAAAATTAATGCGTCAAAAAACAATTCAAAATCTTCTTTGAGTATCTCAAGAAATTATTTTGATGGCTGGAATGATGGAGATGAACAATGGGATTGGATTAATGATTATTATGCGGATAGCTCAAGAGTAAATTCATGGAATCCAAAAGTTCAAAATCAAGTCAGTTTTACTGAGCAATACCTTTTTGATAATTCCATGATAAATGCTCGCATAGAATTCAACCAAGAATCAATTGAAAATAAAGGATATCCTAGGCTACCATTTGGAGAAGCAGCTTTTGATGATGAATACAATACTTCAAGATTAATTAGTTCATTAAATTATAAAGAATATCAAGACGCTAATTTAAAATGGGATATAGTGTCTTCTTTTCAAAAATATCGTAGAACCAAGTTCTCTTATGTGACTGACCTAACTAGTCTCGAACAAACATTACAAGGCCCTAATGAACAAGACACCACTGAATTTATAAATCTCATGTCTAGAGGTAACCGATATTTCGATTTTAATAAAAACCTTTCTCTAAATTTAGGTTGGGATGCTTTTCATGAGAAGTTTAGTGGTAAGAGAATGACAACCCCTAAACAATCACAATTTGACATAGCAGCTTTTAGCGTTATTGAATACGATTCCAAAAACACTAAGTTTCAAGTTGGTTTGCGACAGGCATTTAATTCAAATACACCCGAAACTGTATATTCACCTAGTGTTATAAAGCTAGGTAGAACTATAGTTCTACCTAGCTTTAATTCATTATTTAAATTTTCTAAACATAGAATTAGATTGTCTTATGCTAAGGGGTTCCGATCACCTACTCTCAAAGAACTACATTTTATGTTTGTGGATATAAATCATGATATTTATGGAAATGAAAACTTAACACCTGAAACATCAAATTATTTCCAAACAAATTGGTCATATATCGGAGAGTTTAATGGCACTTTAAGATTGTTTTACAATAATGTCCAAAATCAGATTGGACTAGTTGATCAATTAGATGGGACGTTTAGATATGAGAATTTTGACTCGTTCTTATCTCATGGATCTGAAATTAGATTGTCTGACACATTTAAAAATTTTAAAATTGATTTCAGCGGTAGTTATGTCGGACGGATGAATAATTATGGCAGAAGCTATAAATCTGGAGATTGGTATGTTGATCGTGAATTAAGAGTATCTATGCCAGTAATAATTTATGAACCTGACAGCTCTTACACATACACTCCTGAATTTTCACTATCTATTACTCATGATATCATACCAGAAAGACTAAGCTATTGGGGCAGCATTAAATACAATGGTGCTAGAGAAAGATTGATCAGCAACGGTGATGGTGATATAATGTCATTAATTGCGGATCCATACTCGCTATTAGATGCATCAATCACCTATACCTCTAATGAGGCGAAATATATTTTTCAATTTGGAGCCAGAAATATTTTGAATGTTACAAATGTTCAGACAAGCCAACAACAATCTGCGCATAGTGGAAGCTCTAGTTGGATAGCTTGGGGAAGAAGTTATGTGATATCACTTTCCATAAATTTGAATAAGGTCAAATGATCATCAATCGAGCTTCGTCTTTCTATTTATTTTTTCTTCTTCTATTACACTCCTGTATAGAAAAGGAGATTCCTATAACCCCATATGAAATTGGTGATATTGATTTACATACAGTAGGAATTGGATCTGATTATTCACAACAAGTTTATTACAGTCTTTCCTCTTCTGAAGTTATAGCGTCAAATCCAAAAACAGAGTGGTGTTTTTCCCTTCAACATCACAACGACTCTATTTTAATGTCACTGAATTCAAGTAGATATATGAAAATTGCCAAGGTCGGTTTTGACTTAACAATTTCGATAACCGAAGATGATTTGGAGAATCTAAATTGGCAAATAGAACCACCGGTTGGAGGAGATATTCAAGCTCCCTACTATTATCTACAAACTAATACCTTATACATTCTCGACTTGGGAAGAAACTCATCTGGAGACTATCTAGGATATGTTCGATTGGTTATGCCAGAGTGGACGGTATCGTCTCTAGAATTTGAATTACAACTTAGTTCTTTAGATTTTGAAGATTCTAATGTATTAAATGTTTCGTTGGATTCTGAGGGAGAAAGAAGTCATTTTAGTGCTATCTCTAATAGCATAGTATTTATTGAACCAGCATCAGATTTATGGGACCTCTGGTTAACACAGTATACGGAAGTCTTAAACGAAGAAACAGAATATCTTGTCACAGGTATTTTAACACCAACTTTATCTACCGAAGTTTATAAAACCGATTATTCGAAATGGGATTCTTTGTTGCTTGCAGATTGGTCTAGCTTACCCTTTTCAAATCATTGGAATGAAATTGGATATGATTGGAAATACTATAGTCTAGAAACCGGATCTTATTCTATTGACAGTGAAATTTTATATTGTATTAGGTCTACGAATGGAGAATACTTATTACGAATACTAGATTTCTATGATGAATTTGGCGCTACTGGGACATTCACATTTGAGTGTATTAAGAGATGAAATTTGTACCAGAAAAATTATTTTATTTGAAAAGTGTTTTCACAGCATATATCTTTTTATTTATGACGTCATGTGCAAGCAAAATAGACTTATGTAGCGTAAGTGAAATATCATACAAAAAACACGTTGAACCTTTAATTAATGGGAAATGTAAAAGTTGTCACAATAATAATTTTGCATACGGAAACATAAATTTGGAAGATTATGACGTGCTAAAACAACCTAAGATCAACAAACGAATTATTGAAGTTATAAAACTTGAATTAGGGGACCCTAATTTAATGCCGCCCAATCGACCTCTCGATGAATGTCAAATTAAGCTGTTAGAAAACTGGCTTAACGAAAAAAATAAATAATAGTTTAGGAAATAGCATCGAATCATTGGTTTCGAGTATATACAAAGGAAACTAAATATTTGTTTGTTGTACAAAAGCATAAAACTCATAATTAAACCCACCCACTTAAAAACAAAATGTTAGCACAAGGGTAAAAACAGTAAAAAAACAAAACCTCGCTATCTCAGCGATAACAAGGTTTTATAAAATCAGAGAGTAGCCCGTAGAGGGGCTACAACTATTATACTCTGTAACCCTTGAAAACACTGATGTTTACCTTTTCAAACCTTGATTACCCTATGAATAGGGTGTTAGTAAGGAGAAAAGGAAACAAATAATTATCATTATTAACTATCAAAAAAGACCATCCATATTTTGATGTAATATTGTGAGTCTAAAATCACCAACCATGAGACTTCTATTTACTGCTTTAGCTTTTTTGATTAGTGTTTGTTTGTTTGGTCAGGGTGCTTGTAATAATCAAACATCAGTCACATATCAAGGGTATGAATATGACATTGTAGAGATTGGTGAGCAGTGTTGGTTTGCAGAAAACTGTAAATATCTTCCGAATGTTTCTCCTTCGAACTTGGGTAGTTTAACAGACCCACATTATTATGTTTATGGTTATGACGGAACTGATTTAGAATCTGCAATGTCTCTTGAAAATTATCATGTGTATGGAGTACTTTATAATTGGTCGGCAGTAGTAACTGAAAATGTTTGTCCAACTGGTTGGCACATACCTTCAGAGACTGAATTTCAGATTTTGGAAATGTCTCTCGGTATGAGTGAATTCGAGGCTGCAAGCGAGTCATTTAGAGGCGCACCAGTAGGCGATTATATGAAATCTTTTTTAGGGTGGAACAGCGGCGGTAACGGAACTAATTCGAGTGGCTTTAACTCTATTCCAGGCGGTCTTCGCTCCGATTACTTGAGTGACTTCGATAGTATGGGAAATTATTGTTATTTCTGGACATCATCAGAGGTCAATGAATCCGCCTCCTGGTTTCGTATTTTATATAGCTTATCAAGTGATGTATATAGAGCACCTTTTTGGAAGCATGGTGGTTTTTCAGCACGATGCCTAAAAAACGAAACCATAAATTCAAACGGAATGAACTATGACGGAAATTTTGATGGATGTGTTAATGTAAATGACATAATTGATCTTTTGTTGGAATATGGTCAGTGTGAGCAAGAGTCACAATTAAACTTTGATGGAAATGGAGATGGTTGTGTCAATGGAGAAGATGTATTGAATATTATCATCGAGTATGGAAGTTGTGAGTAGAAATTAAGTGGCTTTATGCTTAAAGACAGAATAAATCGAGTGAAGTCAACCTCACGACCAATCAAATTCTCTTTTACATCCGAGATGGTACAGTAAAGAAGAAGTTTGTTGTTGATACAGGAAGGATTGTAAATAATCGTATTTCAAAACATTAAAGCAACCCAGCTAAAAACAAAATGTAAGCACAAGCGTAGGCACAGTAAAAAAAACAAAACCTCGCTATTTCAGTGATAATAAGGTTTTATAAAATCAGAGAGTAGCCCGTAGGGGGCTACACACACATTAGTAAATACAAGCCTTCCAGACGGATACTAACATTTGTTGTTCCTATTGTTGTGACGAATTCAGACACTTTTGTAATCTTTTTGAGGATACCTATATTTTTAAAAAAATACCCATAATAAGCGATTGGATTTATGAAGCATCAAAAGGTAGGTTTAAGGTATGAATTTTTATGATTTATACAACTTAGATGATCTTTATTCAGAAGAACAAAAACTCATAAGAGACTCAATAAGTAGTTGGGTATTAAAAAAGATCAAGCCAGTTATTGATGAGCATTTTATTAAATCAACAATACCAAATTTTCTTGTAAAAGATCTAGCTGAAATAGGAGCATTCGGATTCATAATTCCAGAAGAATATGGAGGTTTAAATATGGATTATGTATCATATGGATTAATGATGCAAGAATTGGAAAGAGGAGATAGCTCAATTAGAGTTATGGCATCAATACAAACATCACTAGTAATGTTTGCAATTAATATGTTTGGATCTGCTGAACAAAAAAAAGAATATCTTCCAAAATTATCGTCGGGAGAATATTTAGGTGCATTTGGACTCACAGAGCCAAATCATGGTTCAAATCCTGCATCAATGCATTCATACTATAAGGAAGATGGTGACCATATTATTATTAATGGCTCAAAAATGTGGATTGGTAATTCGGAAAATGCTGACATTGCAATAGTATGGATTAAAGACGAAAGTTTAAATGTTAGAGGTGTTATTATAGATAAAAACAAAATAACCAATTTTGACACCAACTCATTTAAAGATAAATGGTCATTTAGAGCATCTAAAACAGGTGAATTAATTTTTTCTGATTCATCCACTCTAAAATCTCAAATATTACCAAAAACAACGTCAATTAAAAATGCGTATCAATGCCTAAACATTGGAAGGTATGCGGTTGCATGTGGAAGTATTGGGATTGCTTTAGATTGCTTTGAAATAGCATTAAAGTATTCAAAAGAAAGAATACAGTTTAAAGCACCAATCGCATCAAAACAATTAATTCAAAAGAAGTTAGCCAACATGTCATCCAAAATTACTAAATCACAATTACTTTGCTATCACTTAGGAATGCATTTAGATTCGGGAACATGTAAACATGAACAAATTTCATTAGCAAAAAAAAATAATGTAAAAATGGCACAATATGTTGCTCGTGAAGCAAGAGAAATCTTGGGAGGAATGGGTATCTCCAGTGAATACCCTATTATGAGACATTTAATCAATACAGAAACCCTAGTAACATACCAAGGAACCAACGAAATTCATGAACTAATTTTAGGAAAATATTTAACTGGTATCTCAGCTTTTTAAAAAAATGAAAGAAGTACAAATATTTTATGGATCGGATACTGGAAACACCGATCATGTTGTCCACGACATCTTAATTGAAATTTTAAAAAATAAAAAAATATCTTTTTGTGTAAAGCAAGTACAAAATTTAACTCAATCAGATTGGACAGAAAATACACATTTTATCCTAGGTGTCCCTACATGGTATGATGGTGATCTTCAAAGTGATTGGGAAGACTACTTTGAAACGTTTTGTAAAATCGATTTTAAAAATAAAAAAATTGCTTTATTTGGATTAGGAGATCAAATGAGTTACGATGAATGGTTTATTGATGGAATCGGCATATTAGCTGAAATAATTTTAAAAAATGGGGGAGAAATATATGGCAATTGGCCAACAGAAACATATTCATTTGAAAAATCAAAAGCTGTAATGACAGATAAACTTTTTTATGGACTTGCCTTAGATGAGGACAATCAATTCGATGTAACAGAGGTTAGATGTGAACATTGGATAAATCAACTAGTAAAAGAGTCGTTTTTTTGATACCCATTAGCTCAATTGGATAGTAATAGAATATCCATATCTATTTTTACTTTTTAGGGCTTACAGAGAAGTTTATCGTAGGATAACATTAAATACACTCACCTAAAAACAAAATGCAAGCACAAAGAACAACTAAAGGGATTTCACAACATCTGAAGCGGATATAATTTGATCATGAATATGTGAATATTGAAATAATCCATTTCTTCCAATCAATTTTAAATTTTTAAACGACTTTAAATAATTAAATAATTTTGTGGTTTTTAAATCAAAATCCTTTTCTAATATTGGATATGCATTTGGTATTTTATAAATCTTAAAAGACTCAACAGACTCCTTACTTATAATTGAAATATCACATAAATCAGTAATTATTAAATCTGATAAATAGTCATCGTCCATCATCCAAAAATCAGACTCTTTATAACAGGGAATTTCAACAACTAAAGAAGTCATGTGTTTAGGAGACATGTATGAACTACGGTTTTTTGGCTCATAAACTCTAGTAAAACAAAAGTTACTTGAAGGAAAATACATAGAACCATTAGTGTTTACTCTATCAACATTTAAAAATATAGCAACTAAAATCAAGTCCCTAAATTTTATATTGTTAGCGACATCAATAATTTCTTTTGGCGGTTGTGGAGATAGAGAATTAATAAATACATTAATCGGCAAAGAAGAAACAAGGTTGTTTACACTGATTTTTTTACTGGAATTGACTTGAATAGATACAATTTTATTTTCTGAATGCTCGATAGATGTAATCTTAGAATTCGAATGAAGATTCTCAGTATTGAGTTTTCTAACAAAAGAATCTGCCAACATACCAATCCCGAATTTTGGATAGAAAAATGCTCCGTCTAAATGTTTAGTTTTGACTTTATTTTTAAAAAAAAACTCAAGTATTAGTGTATAAATATTGAGACCTTTTAATCTCTTCCCCGAAATTTTGACAGACAAGTCTTTTGCTTTTAATCCCCATAATTTCTCAGAATATTCTATTAAAAATAGCTTAGATATTTTTTTGCCATATTTTCTTACAGCAAAATCTTCAAAGTTATTATAATAAGATCCAGGCTTAATTAACCTACTAAAAAGTAGCTTGAAACTTTCCAAAATAAAAGGGAAAATTCCGAGATACTTAATTAAATTGAAAGGTGAAATAGGAAAGTCAATATAAAAACCATCTCTATATATTTGACTTGGAACTTCAATACGAACAAGATTTTCACCTAACAAGTCTTTATATACTTCTGTTACATCTTTATTTACATCATGTAATCTATGTGCTCCTGAATCAAATAAATGCCCCTTATGTTTTATTGTGACACAGTTACCTCCAAACTGATCTTTTAACTCATATAAATCATAGTCAATACTATGCTTCTTTGCAAAATATGCTGTTGCAAGTCCTGCTGGACCACCACCTAATATTGTAACATGCTTGTCCATTTAAATAAATGTAAAAATTGTATGGAAGTAAAATTTAAGGATTACGAGAATGACAACAGAAATAAATTTTGAATAATAAAATCCTTTTGTCATTTTCTCATGAAAAAATTTAACAATAAAATGGTTTAGTACTAAACAAAAAAATGACACCAAAATAAACCTAGACGCTTCGGATATTAAGTTAGAGTCTTGAGTACAATAAGTCCAATGTCTATTGATAAAATAGTTGAAAATTAAACCGGAAATTAACCCAAATGTATTTCCAAAATATTTATTGATCTTTAGTTTATCAACTAACAAGAAAGTAGTTGAAAAATGAAGACAGACTCCAACAATACCACTTATCAAATATTTGATGAAAGTAAACAATTGGTTCGAAATTATTGTACAACAAAATTCTTATACCAATTGATAAATCTTTTCATTCCATAATGAATGTTAGTATCAAATGTAATATCATATTTGTTCTGCAAAAGAGCTGTATCTGCACCAGTTGTTATAGCATCTTCTTTTTGGCTAATAGAATTTATTATTTCGGCTTTTACATTTACGATTAATTCTATCTCTTTTACTAAATCCTTAATTTTAATAGGACAACCAGACCCTAAATTAAAAATACATGCACCGTTATCAGTATTTGATATTAATAATTTAGAAATTGCAATTACTACATCATCTATATACGTAAAGTCTCTTATACATTCTCCGTTGTTATGAAGATAAATAGGCTCTGATTTTAAAATAGATTTGGTAAAAAGATAGTAGGACATATCGGGTCTTCCGTTTGGTCCGTAAACTGAAAAAAATCTTAAACCTATAGATGATAAGTTGAATAAATTAAAATATGTGTTAGCTAAAATTTCATTAGACTTTTTTGTAAAAGCATATATGCTTTTATTATTAATTGATATATCTGATTCCTTGGACAATGAATATTCAATCTCATTAGAGTAAACGCTTGAGCTGCTTGCATATAAAAATTTATTGACCTCAATTTTGCTACATAATTCTATAATATTATTAAATCCAATTATATTGTTTTCGATGTAATAATTTGAACTTAAAGTGCTGTTTCTAACGCCAGATATTGCGGCGAGATGAATTACATAAGTGATGTCATAATCAACAAAAAGACGTTCTAGTTTTTTCTTGTTTAGTAAATCGATTTCAAAAAAAGTAAGGTGTTTTCCAACATCTAGATTAATTAAATCAGAGATTCGATTCTTTTTAATCGTAACATTATAGTTAGGGGTAAAGCAATCAATCGAGACTACTTCATACCCTAAGAATAATAAATGTTTAGTTAAGTGATAGCCGATAAAACCGGCACCACCGGTAATTAAAACCATTTGATTTTTAATCCTAT
>Ga0160422_10002252_pt1 | contig 12070 bp, 12 predicted proteins | sample Fk160mmetaG_FD_108192 | JGI IMG/M metagenome (GOLD analysis project Ga0160422, IMG submission 108192) | Marine microbial communities from the Central Pacific Ocean - Fk160115 60m metaG | ecosystem: Environmental > Aquatic > Marine > Oceanic > Photic zone | place: The Central Pacific Ocean...
GTCGTCCGTGGGGGCACCGGGCATGCCGTCGGGGTCAATGGCCGGCATGCAGTTGGTTTTAATTGCCGCGGGCATTCCCTTAGAGGCCATCGGGCTACTACTAATCATCGAGCGCCCACTGGATACATTCCGCACCGCAGTAAATGTCGAAGGCGATTTGGTCGGCTGTTTGGTGGCCGAAAGATTCGGCCACACCGGCGAGGCGGCAACGCCATGAGCATAACCCTACTTTTGTTGCGCCACGGCCAGATACGCGCCAATAGACAAGGCCGGTGGCATGGCTCTACCGACAGCGCGCTGACCCTCAAAGGCCGTATCCAAGCTGTCCTAACGTCCAGCGCACTGCGCAAAAATCGAGAGATCGATGCTGTGTACACGAGTCCGCTGCAGCGCTGCAGGCACACCAGCAGGTTGGCTACTGTCCACCTGTCTCAGCAACCCAAGATCATTGATGGGCTTGCTGAAATGTCCATCGGGGACTGGGAAGGCAAAAAATATCGACAGTTACAAATCGACCACCAATTAAATGAGCGATGCACTCAAGATCTGCAATGGCGACCACCAAACGGCGAAAGCCTCGCCGACGTTGCGCTACGCATGCGTCATAGCATTGAGCAAATCGTCCGATGTCACAGCGACGGCAGCACCGTGCTTGTGGTCAGTCATGGTGCCGCCATGGCCATCGCTTTAGCGACTTTTTTAGATGATGACCCCAGCCGCTGGGGCAACTACCATTTCCACAATTGCGGCTTAACAGAGCTTACTTTCAACGATAAACCCTCTCTTGGCGGCTTCGACGACTGTTCACACTTGGGCATGTTCGGTTAAGGTTACAGAAACTATCGTTTACATCAGGAAGGGAGAGGGAATATGGGCGAATATTGCATAGTAGAGAAAGCCGATCACATCATGACTGTACGGATCAATCGGCCCGATCGGTTGAACGCGCTACACCCCCCTGGTAACGCCGAGTTGGGTAAGGTATTCGACGAGTTTGCCGCAGACGATGACCTTTGGGTGGCTATAATTACCGGCGAAGGTCGCGGCTTTAGCGCGGGCAATGACCTGCGCTATCAAGCCGAAGGTGGCGAGCGAGTTCCCATGCCTCGTGGCTTTGGTGGCTTGACCTCGCGCTTTGATATGCATAAGCCCGTGATCGCCGCCGTCAATGGTGTCGCCATGGGCGGCGGATTCGAAATCGCACTGGCTTGTGATCTGATCATTGCGTCGGATCAGGCCAAGTTCGCTCTCCCGGAACCTAAGGTAGGCCTCGCTGCACTGGCCGGCGGATTGAACAGATTACCAAGGCAGATTGGCCCGAAGCGAGCGCTGGGAATGATTTTGACGGGGCGTCACGTCAGTGCCGAAGAAGGCGTACAACTGGGCTTCGTCAACGAAGTCGTACCGCACGAGCAACTTATGTCCGCGGCAATGAACTGGGCGCAACAGATTATTGCATGCGCACCGCTGTCTATTCGGGCCAGCAAGGATGTTGTCTATAAAAGCCTCGACAGCGCCTCACTGCAAGACGCCATGGAAGCTAAATATGCAAGCGTGCAAGCCATGGTCGGCAGCACCGATTTTATCGAAGGGCCAAAAGCCTTTGCCGAAAAGCGCCCACCCAATTGGCAGGGCAAATAATCGAGGGGACTCCTATGCTTAAAGTGACGCATCGCGATCTGATTGATCAGGCGCTGGCTGAAATTGAAACCCTAGATATCGACCAAGCCGAGGCAATGCTCGAAGACGGCAACACGCTATTTGTCGACTTACGCGATCCGCGTGAGTTGCAGCGGGAAGGCAAAATTCCCAACGCTTTCCATGCCCCTCGCGGTATGCTGGAATTCTGGGTCGACCCATCTTCGCCGTATCACAAAGAGGTTTTCGCGTCGGGTAAAAAACTCGTGTTTTATTGCCAAAGCGGCTGGCGCTCAGCTTTATCGACGAAAACGGTCCAAGATATGGGCCTTGAAAACGTCTGCCACATTGGCGATGGCTATCGAGGCTGGAAAGACAGTGGCGCGCCCACCGAAGACCAGAACTAAACCGATGTCAACCAACATCGCGAGAACCCATTGATCGCGGTCATTTACTTGCTCGCCTTCAGTGGCGGCTTCGTGATCATGTCTCTCGAGCTGCTGGGAGGGCGTATTCTCGCGCCCTATTTCGGCAGCGGCATTTATGTTTGGGGCAGCATCATCACTATTTTTATGTTGTCGCTATCAATCGGCTACCTGCTTGGCGGCAGGCTATCTGTGCACAATCCGTCTTCAAGCAGGTTTGCTGCCATTTTTGCGGTCGCCGCACTGCTGCTACTCCCTCTTACAGTTTATGCCCCAGCGTTAATGGAATTCGTCTTTCTTCGCGTGGAAGACCCGCGCTATGGATCACTGGTCACCTCCATCGCCCTATTTGGCCTGCCCACCGTGATTCTTGGCATGATTTCGCCTTATTCCGTTCGACTGTTAGTTGACAACGTTGCAGAATCCGGTCGTGTGGCTGGTGCGCTTTATTTTGTTTCCACGCTCGGCAGCGCGATCGGCACGTTAATGACCTCGTTTTACTTTGTGTTGTGGTTTGAGGTGAATACCATTATTACGTTGCTGATCAGTTGCTTGGTGCTGCTGGCGCTGTTGGCGTTCACCGCAGACCGATTCCTAAAGAAATAGGCCATGAACGCTGCGTTTAAAGTTACGATCATATGAGCCTTAGGCTGTGTTTTTTACTGTCACTATTTTGGGCCGCCCAAATAAATGCGGCGCCAGACCGCTACGGCGTGCTGCACGAAGAACGCTCGCTGTATACTCGAATCCTAGTGCATCAGAATAAAAATCTTCTGTGCTTAAAGTTTACGTTGGTCCGATCGGACAGCAACCAGAGCTGTAAGGACCTGGCGCAACCCAAGAGAATGGTGTTTACCTATGCCCAGATGAGCATGGCTGCGCTGCTCTTCAACCCATCGCCCAAGAGCATACTTATTGTTGGACTCGGCGGTGGCACTCTGCCTATGGCACTTCGCGAGCTCGTCCCAGCAGCCGTTATAGATACCGTAGAAATCGATCCCGCAGTTGTTCGAGTAGCCACCGACTACTTTGGCTACCGCACAGATGATCAGAATCGTGTCTTTACCGAAGACGCTAGAGTGTTTGGCAAACGGGCCAAAATCAGAGGGCAACGTTACGACCTCATCGTCTTAGACGCATTCAATGGTGACTATATTCCAGAACATTTAATGACCGTGGAATACCTTCGAGAGATGCGCGATTTATTGACGGCCGATGGTACTTTAGTGGCCAACACCTTCTCGTCGAGCAATCTTTATCATCACGAATCCAACAGCTATCGACAAGTGTTTGGAGACTTTATTAACTATCGACGCAAAGATACCGGCAATCGCGTCATTTTAATCCCGCAAGCTCAACGCAGTTCGGAAATGCGCACAACGTACACCAGAGAAGAGCTGTTGGCACGCGCCGAAACTTTGGAGGCGAGTCTTCGCCCCTTCAATGTGTCGATTATCCGCATCGCTAAAGAAGTCGCTTTAGCCGATGGCGCTCGGCCTGACTGGAACCTGCGTAAACGCCCGCTCAGCGATCAATATTCGCCGGCCAACCTGTTGCGTAAGCTCTGAGAGGCTCAGCCAGCGTTATTCCAATATTCATCTTTCAACAGGCGCTTATACAGCTTCCCGGTTGGATGACGCGGCAATTCGTCTCGAAAATCGATACTACGCGGACATTTGATCGCGGATAGGTGCTCCCGGCAATAGTCAATCAATTCGACCTCAAGTAGCGCGCTCGCTTCTTCTGGGTTGCGCAACTGCACTACGCCTTTCACCTCTTCGCCAAAATCAGCATTAGGTACACCGAAAACCGCTACATCCAGCACCTTGTCATGATTGATCAAGACGTTTTCTGCTTCCTGAGGGTATATATTGACGCCACCAGAAATAATCATGAAATGCTTGCGGTCGGTTAGATAGAGAAAGCCGTCTTCATCCAAATAGCCAACATCCCCAAGGGTAGACCAACCTTTCGCATGCAGTGAGCCCTGAGTTTTTTCGGTGTCTTTGTAATATTCAAACGTGCCACCACCAGCAAAAAATATAGTTCCTGACTCCCCGACCGGCACCTCATCCCCCGCGTCGTTACAGATATGCAACTCGCAGTTCAACGGCCTGCCCACCGACCCCTTATGAGCAAGCCATTCCTCGGAGTTTAACTGCACAAAACCGTTTCCCTCAGTTCCCGCGTAGTACTCAAAAATTACCGGCCCCCACCATTCGATCATTTTTTCTTTAATTGGAATCGGGCACGGCGCCGCCGCATGGATCGCGGCCTGCATGGTGCTGACGTTATATTTGGCGCGAACCTCATCGGGTAGCTTAAGCATACGAACAAACATCGTTGGCACCCATTGACTGTGGGTGATTTGATATCTCTCTATGCATTCCAATGCATATTCGGCCTCGAAATGCTGCATCATGACAACCGTAGTGCCATTACGCAGGCAGCCCATGGTGAACGCGAGTGGCGCCGCGTGATACAGCGGTGCGGGCGATAGATAAATCGAGTCCTCATTACAGCCGTACAGTACCTCGGCCAGGTTTATTTCGTCGCCTTCACCGTATGGGTGCTCAGGCAACGGCCGCTTGACTCCCTTCGGGTAACCCGTGGTGCCAGAGGAGTAAAGCATTGCTGCGCCCTCGCACTGGTCGGCAATCGGTTCTGCCGGCATCGACGCCAGCGTTTCTTGCCACGACTTATATCCGGGAATGTCCCCTTCCACCGTAAAGCACGCTTCAACATGGGCCATGCGACCCTGCAACGGCTCCACAACCGCACGCCTATCCCCAGACGTGATAAACACTCGAGCCTCGCAATTATTAACAATGTACTCAACTTCCGCCTGCTGTAAGCGCCAACTAATCGCTGTGAAATACAAGCCTGAGCGCTGCGCCGCCCAACAAATCTTAAAAAAATCGGGATGATTCTCCAGCAGCAGCGCAATGTGGTCGCCACGCTGCAAACCAAGCGAGCGAAAAAACTGCGCGCCTCTGTTTGCATCGGCTTCTAACTCAGCATAAGTAACGACCTGACCGGTCTCTGCGACTATGTATGCGGCCCGCTGTGGGTCTTTCGCGGCTATCTCTGCTGGACTCATTATTCCCCCTTTAATCTTCCAAAAACCAACCGTTATCGGTCGTTATATAAACCCCTTAACGTTCAGGCTATTGGCCCGCTTCCAAGGTCAATGACACCGAGTTCATACAATACCGCAGCCCCGTGGGCTGCGGGCCATCAGGAAACACATGCCCCAGATGGGCGTCGCAACGCGCACACAACACCTCGATTCGGCGCATACCCAGACTTAAATCCTCTCGTGTAGTCAGGGCATCAGCGGACAGCGGCGCATAAAAACTTGGCCAACCACAACCGGCGTCGAACTTAGTTTCGGCGTCGAACAGTTTGCAGTCGCAACACTTGCAATGATAGGTGCCGGGACGTGTCTCATCCCAATACATGCCGGTAAAAGGCCTTTCCGTGCCCGCTTGTCGCGCAACCGCATACTCTTCTGCTGAAAGCTGGGCCCTCCATTCAGCATCTGTTTTTACTATTTTGTCCACTTCAAGCGTCATTTTTTTCTCCAAAACCATGACTTTAAGGATGCTAAGCGCTAACACCGCCTTTAGACTAGCAAAAACTAATTTAGCGCTGTTGATATTCTAGCGCTTGCCCGTGCCCCGGCAGCCAACAAACAGGAACCGCTATGAACAGCCCCAAACCGCAAAGGACGCCCGGGCCAATCTTAAAGTCCGATAAACTGGAAAATGTATGTTACGACATTCGTGGGCCTGTACTTAAAGCAGCGGACCAGCTCGAGACCGATGGCCATACTGTACTCAAACTAAACATCGGAAACCCAGCCCCTTGGGGATTTAACGCACCCGAAGAGATATTGCGTGACGTCATTCGCAACGTGCCGCAGTCACAGGGCTATTGCGATTCGAAAGGACTGTATTCGGCACGCAAGGCCGTTATGCAATATTGTCAGCAAGTAGGTATTGCAGATGTCGATGTGGATGACATTTATATCGGAAACGGCGTTTCCGAATTGGTCGCTATGTCTATGCAAGCCTTGATAAATGATGGCGACGAAGTGCTTATTCCAAGCCCCGATTTCCCGCTATGGAGTGCTGCGGTAAATCTTTGTGGCGGCAAGGCGGTCCACTATCTATGCGACGAAGAAAACGCTTGGCAACCGGATCTGGCCGATTTGCGCAGCAAAGTCACACCGCGAACTAAAGCTCTGGTGGTTATAAATCCGAACAACCCAACGGGGGCGGTTTATCAGCGCGAAATGCTGGAGCAGCTTGTGGCGATTGGTCGCGAGTTCGACCTCGTGATGTTTGCAGACGAGATTTACGACAAAATTCTGTTCGATGAGGAGCCCTATACCCCATTGGCATCACTTGCGGATGACTTGCTCATGTTGACATTTAGCGGCTTGTCGAAGTCTTATCGGGTGGCCGGTTTTCGCTCCGGGTGGATGGTTGTGAGCGGTGCTCGTCCGCGCGCAGGCGACTATATCGAAGGACTGGATATTCTTGCATCCACTCGCTTGTGCGCGAATGTACCGGCACAGCACGCTATTCAAACCGCACTTGGCGGTTACCAAAGTATCTACGAGCTCACTGCACCAGGTGGTCGTCTCTACGAACAGCGCAACGTCGCTTGGCAATTACTCAATGACATCGACGGTATCTCTTGCGTCAAACCTAAAGGAGCGTTGTATCTCTTCCCCAAAATCGATACCGCTAAATTTAATATTCATGATGACGAGCAGTTCGTCCTCGACCTACTGCTGCAGGAGAAAGTGCTCATGGTGCAAGGCAGTGGTTTTAACTGGCCGCGCGCGGACCACTTTAGAGTCGTATTTTTGCCCCACGTCGAACAATTAAAGGACGCACTCGGTCGACTGAAAAGTTTTCTCGAAACGTACCGACAATAACCCGCGCGGTTAAATCGGACTCGTAACTCGGTATAAAGAGCGCTCATCATAACCCGTAAGCACTTCTACTAGACCAGAGAGTCTTGCGTCCAACACCTCATCGTCAGAATCCACCAGCAACGGCCGCTGTTCTAGGCCTAGCAACTTGTGTCTCGAACTCACGACTGTAAAGTCATGCGGCCAGCGAAGATTAGACAATACGGCTGGCGTTAATTGCTGATTACCGCGCCCGAGCAAAAAAGCTTGTTGACGCGTAAAGCTTAGGACCACGTGCGCAGAGCCCTGCTGCGTCACCGCAAGTAACTGCTGAGCAGTAGCGTCAATGATAAAAGAGTGATCCGGCAGGCGCACATCAAAACCAAGCAGCGTGCCAGAAATCCCGAGACCTCGTTTAATCTCCAGACACGTGCTTCCAGGACCTATGATTAACGCGGTCTGATCATCTTCAGACCAATGTTCCGTGACATAACTGGCAATCTCAGTCACAGCCAGTGCCTCGGTTTCTTTGCCGCCAACCTTGGTCTGCTGCAGCAAGTCATTCACCTCCGGCACCCATAACTCACCGTACCTTCGTGTTCGAATTATGCGATCGCCAACCGCCATGGCCCCAGCTTCCGGCTCTACATAGTCGCGCACTTCTCGGGCCACCCGCTCAATCAAGCGGCCGTTGGCTATATCCGCGACCACCCGAGCTGCGGCTCGCGGCGAGATGGCGAAAACGCCGCTGTGCATTTTGACCCCCGCCGGCAGTCCGATGAAAGAAGTCATGCCTGAAGCCGCGCTCAACACATCCCGAGCAGTACCGTCGCCACCGACAAACACAATAAGATCTACGCCATGGTCGACAAACGCTAACGTGGCACGAACCGTGTCATCGGCGGTGGTTGGGGCAACAGCCTCGCCTAATTGCTCGAAATCAAGGCCCGATTCTTGTAGGCAATCCGCACCCATAGGTCCGCCCCACGTCACCCACTCAATCGGCCGCACCGAGGGGTCCAGAAAAGAGTCTGGCTGATCGCCAGCAAATGCCCCCAAGTGCTGCAGAAAAACCGCCACTCGCGCAGCACCGCGCGCCTGCCCAGCTCGCGCACGCGCCTCGGCCTGGAGCTCTGCACCATCGCTGCCTTTCAATCCAACCGTACCGCCAAGACCAGCTAGGGGATTGACTAATAAAGCAACTTTCATGACAGCTCCCGCACAACCGCTTCGGCCAGAGCCAGTGACGCGGTAAGGCCGGGCGATTCTATTCCCAGAAGATTTAAGCGACCTGCAGCGCCGTGCTGCCTGGGCCCGTGCAGCATAAAATCTGCTGCGGTTTCGCTAGGACCGCTGATCTTCGGTCGGATACCGGTATAGCTGGGTTGCAAACGCGCCGGATCCAACCCAGGGAAATACGCTCGAATTGCCGCGGCAAAATCTTCCTTATGTGAATCATCGAAGGTGTAATCAATCTCTGGCAACCAGCGCACATCCGGACCAAATTTAATCTGACCGGCGAGATCCAGCGTAACGTGGACCCCTAAACCACCGGCTTCAGCAACGGGATAAACCAGCCGCGAAAATGGTTGGGGGCCGGTGTACGAATAGTAGTGTCCCTTTGCGAAATGCGCTTTACGGACGCCCGCCAGACCTGCAGAAAGATCTGGCGCTGTCAGACCCGCGCAATTTATCACCCAATCAGCAGCTATGGAAAAGCCGTCCCCATGGACAGCCGAGCCAGTACCCAACGACTCTATCGACTTAACCGCAGACGCCAACGCAAGCACGCATCCACTGGCCTCCATTTCCCCCTGGCGGCTCAACATAAACCCGTGAGAATCTACAATTCCGGTGGACGGCGACACCACTGCACCAATGCCCCGGACTTCGGGCTCAAGCGCGGCTAGTTCCGCCTCGTCAATCCAGTACAAATCGGTGACGCCGTTGGCCGCGGCTTTGGGGATATATTGCTCAACTGTCGAACGCTGGGATTCGTTGGCGGCAACGATGATTTTACCGCAGCGTCTATGCTCGATGCCGTGACTCGCGCAGTAGTCGTACAGCAACTGCTTTCCGCGCACACAGAATCGCGCTTTCAAACTGTTCGTCGGGTAATAAATGCCGGCGTGGATAACTTCCGAATTTCGCGAACTGGTCTCACTTCCAATCAGTTCGTGTTGCTCTAAAACAATCACTTCTCGGCCATTTTTCGCCAACGCGGCGGCAACCGCCAAACCCACAACGCCGGCGCCAATGACGATGCAATCCACCTTATCCACGCGCTTGACCCAGCGCTGTAATGAAGGTCTCTGCACGGCGACCGCCATCCGTGCGCAACCAGTTACGGGTGTGCTCATGTTGCTGGGATAACTGTTTCGAGAACGTTTTTTCCAGACTTAAAATATCTGCAGCAACATTGCCATCATCGGCGAAGTTATCTGTACTGACATTGAACGCCACTCCAGCCGCTTGGGAGAAGTGCCATTCCAGAGATTGGCTGCGCAATTCCAACCGGTAGAAGCGCGCCTGCTCTGGCACGGAACGAGGCGGTTGGATATAGCGATATCCAAAATCGGTTTGCAACCGGCGCTCGTAGCCAGCCAAACACCAGTGGGCAATTTCATGTAGGGCAGAGGCCGCATAGTCAGCACGAAATATCAGCTGCGCCAACTCGGTTTCAGTGCCGGGTAAATACAGAGGCTCAACGCCACCACCGCGCAGCCGTGTTGCATGACTCTGCACAAAACACTGGTCAAACACCCGAACAATTTGCGCCGCGTTCATGATGCGGACTTTTGGATCCAAAACTCATACACGCCCTGGGACTCTGAGCATTGCAGCATAACGTGCCCAAGAAATTGACAAAACTGGGCAAGGTCTCTCTCGGTAGAGGGGTCTGTGGCACGGACATGCAATATTCCACCACCGCTCATCTTACGCACTCTGTTGCGCACCAGCAGCAGCGGTTCTGGACAGTGCAGACCGCGGGCATCCAACTCTTCTTGCGCCTCTATAGTCAAAATTTTTTATATATAATTCAATAACATCGAATAATAATTGAGATGACGCCTAATTCCCACAGTTGTCGCGATTTTGCACATGACCGAGCAATAATTTGTCGCAAATTTTTCACTCCTGCGGTGCTATCGTCGTAGACTCTGTTCACTATTCATTTGCCTGATTTAAATGCGCGCGATCAATCCTTGTTTAACAGCACCCTGCAGGTCCAACCGCCGCTGGCTTGGACGTATGACTGGCGTGCTCGCGGTGGCGTTAGCATCAGTCGTATTCGGCGCTAAAGCCGCCGACAGCGCAGATTTTGACTACCTTTCTGTGCAAATACAAAATGCTGAGGCGGATCAGGCACGGATCTCTCTAGAGCAAATAATAAGCGACATCGAAAGCGATCAAGGTCGCTATGCCTATGCCTTGGTGCAGCCGCTGACGCTGTTAGGAGATGCGCATATGACGCTCGACCAGCCAGATCTGGCAGCGGAGTTTTACGCACACGCACTGCATCTGAGTCGCAGTAACCGTGGCCTTTTTGCTGCTGAGCAGGTTGACATTGTCTACCGGCAAGCAACCCTCCATACCACCACTGGCAATCTTCTATTGGCGCGCCAGCGCGAGGAATACGCATTTGAAGTGCTCCAACGCAACTACGCAAAAACCTCTCTCGAGCTGTTACCGGCGATCGAGCGCCTGGCCGAATTCTATCAACGCTCAAATAACTTTCTCGGTGCTCGGGTGCTGTTTAATCAGGCGCTTGACGCGCTTGAGGCTCAAGACAGCCGCACCAGCGAAGCTGCCATCCCGTATTTACAGGGCGTGGCTAAAACTTACTTAACCGAGCGCTTCCCACCGTATTACAGCGAAAGCCAATACGACTCGCGACTGCAAAGCGGCCTACGCGATCTGGATATGTCGGGAGAATACATCTCTATCAGTAACTTCCCCGCCGGAGAACGCGCATTGCAAGCGATCGTAAGCATTCGGCAGCAATCTTTGGACGACGCGCTACTGGATCCAGAACTCGCTGATGAGGACTATGCAGCTCTGGCTCTGGCCTTGCACGTCGCGACACTCGACCTCGCAGATTGGCACCAAATGTTTGGGCATATTCGCGAAGCAAGGACGTTGTACAAACATCTTTTCGCTGAAATCAGAGGCATTACGAGTAGCGAGATAACCTTCGCGCAGCCAAAACTACTGTACTTTCCAAAACCTAAAGACCCTCGCAGGCCGGATGACCATCGGCGGCTGCCGGCGAACGGCGCGGTAGAAGTCCAGTTTGACGTCATGCCGACCGGCAGGATTCGGAAACTGGAAACCATTGCGTCGACTCCAGACGGCTTGATGGATTTTCAGGTTAGACGAAACCTGCGCGATGCGATCTTTCGCCCTGCACTTAACGATGACGGCCCATGTATAACCGAAGCCTTTAGCTATCGCTACGAGTTTGCTCACTATCCGGATCTGACCGATACGGAGAGCGAAGCCATAACAACCAGCGCGTCAGAATCGGATTAAGATCGAACCCCCTGAGGAGATATGGTCGTGCATAAATTGCCCTTAACCACATGTTGTCTGTTAGCGCTGAGCGCTTGTGCACCGATCACGCCATTTCCACAGCCGCAAATGCCGTCACCCCAAACCCCCAGCAGTTCCTCCGGCGCACCCTCGAGCTCGCTACCAAGTCCCTCTAGCCCAAGCATTCCCTCCGGCGGCCCCTCGAGTCCTATGCCGAGCCCCTCGCCCGCTGGTCTGCCTTCCGCGGGGTTACCGCTGCCCAGCACCCCTGAAATGCCGTCGCCACCGAGCGCGTCTTCGACACGCGGTTCAGCCGACTCGACACAAACGTCCTCTCAGGGACCTGCAGATCGATCCGGTGATACAGGCAGCGGAGCAGAAGACAACTCTGGTAATGCCGCCGGAGGCTGGCTGGAGGGCGAACCGCGCGGCACCAACGAGACTCAGGGCGAATGGCAGACCAGCAACCAAACCGTTCCCGACAACAGCGGCAGTGAACGCTCAGGCGCAGCAACAGACGCAGAAAAAACCTCGGGAACAAGCAATGACA
>Ga0160422_10002253_pt1 | contig 12067 bp, 15 predicted proteins | sample Fk160mmetaG_FD_108192 | JGI IMG/M metagenome (GOLD analysis project Ga0160422, IMG submission 108192) | Marine microbial communities from the Central Pacific Ocean - Fk160115 60m metaG | ecosystem: Environmental > Aquatic > Marine > Oceanic > Photic zone | place: The Central Pacific Ocean...
AACGGGTGCGTTTACGGGTCCTTTAACTCCTGCCGCACTTGGGCTTAAAGCTGCTCCTAAATTAGCGGATACTTTTGTGCGGGATGCTCCTGGTATAGTAGAGGAGGGCATAGGTTCTTTAGATCCTGTGAAAGAAGCGGCACAATTTGCGAGGGAAGAAAAAAAGCAAACAAAGAAAGCGAGACAAGAAGCGGCAGCATTTGTTCCGGATGACGCAAAAAACACTCTTGGGAGCTCAGAAGTTAAAGCAGATTTTGTTGAACAACTAGGGCTAGGGTACGGGGATGACGGCGTTCCTCGTTTGAAAGAGTTTTTCGAAATAGCCGATAACATTAAATATAACTTTAGGTCTGGTCGTTTATTATTTAACCCAGATTCAGGTTTGGGTATGTCTCAAGCAAACAAGCCCCGTAATTCTAAATCTGTTTTAAATAGCTTTGAGCGTCTCGGTGTTAGCCAAAACGAATTAAAACAAACAGGTTTGTTAGATTATTTAAACAAAAACAAAGAAGTGACCCTATCTGATCTTCAAAACGTGTTTAATCTTAACAAACCCAGACTCAAAATGGTTCGAATAAATGAGAACAACAAGTTTAGAATGTCAGACATACAGCGTTTAACTCCTAATCCAAAAGACGGAGACGTGGGTGTGGGGTATATCTCAGTAGATGTTGTGGGACACGCTCATTTTGACGAAGGACAACCCGGTCTTGACAATTTACTTAGTAAAGAGGCTCACTATCGAGGCATTGAAACTGTGGATGTCCCGTTTCCAAATCCCATGATGCACACTAGAGGCGTTACTGTTCAGTTTGATGCCGGAACAAAAAACGCTGAAAAGTTTCCTAACGGCGCACAAATCATAGAAGAAGTACAAGATGATTATTTAGGAGACTTCAGGATGGCAGAAAACCTATCGAGCGCAGAGGAACGTGCAAAATTACAGGGTAAAATTTCTGAACTCGACGAAGTTATATACAGAGAATCTGACGAACTTATGAACATTTTAAACGATGATTTTCTTTTAAACGAAATAGCTCGATTAACATATCGTGACGGAACGGAGTTAGGAAACACACTAGGACCGAACAAAACTGAAATGCCCGCTGAAGAGTATATCGCTGGCAATATGCGTTTCCAATTCCATGAGTTCAATACTCGTAATGCGTTTGATAATCTTCAGTTTAATGATCTTGGTGAGCCTGTGTACGTTGATGAGGGAGGACTGAGTTTTGGAGACATGCTAAAAGCACAAGGTGTCGTGACTAGTCCAACAGGTACAAAAATAGCCCCTAAACAATTTATCAAAAATCCAACAGAACTAAACGCACAAATGATCTTCCAATTTGCGGATGAATTAGAGAGCATAAGGTCAGGAGAGAGAAGAAGAGACGGGCTAACACGAGACGATCTTTCAACTCCTTTGCTAAACGTGGACATAAGTAAACTAAGGCTATTGGCAGAAAAGGTACATGAGAGAAAAAGACAGACTGACATTCTTTCAAAAGCAGATGAGCTTGCTGCTTTGGGAGTGATAGATTCATCCATTAAAACTAAAATAAATGAACTAATTCCTGCGTATAGAGAAAAAGTAAACCAATTTAAAACAGAAATCGCAGAACTTGAGCAAAGCGTAAACAATTATAACAAGATAACTATGGACAACACTCTTCGTAACGAAGCAAAAATAGATAGTGTTAATAACGCAATCAAAAATATAGAGGAAAAAGTACCAGCGGATTCAAACGAAAAAGTAAGGTATTTACCTCGTGGTAAATTTGGCATGGAAGACACAGTGCTTCTTTCCCGAGAAGAAGCCTTAGATAGATACGCAGACGACAGAGCTTTTTACGAGAACCAGTTAAAAGAAATACGGGAAAGGGGCGACATAAACAACCCAGAAGCATCTGCTTTAACAGAAAAACTTGGTAATAAACGAAAAGAACTTGCAGAATATGACAGCAAGTTCCGTGAAGATAACCCAGAAATAACAAACTTTATAGAGAACAAAAAAATCACTGAAACAAAAGAATTTAAAATAGATCCTGTTTTTAAAGACCAAACTGGAACAGCTATGTATATGCTAAAACAAGAAGTAGCTGTAGCTTTAGAAAAAGGATTAAGCGGCGTAATTTTGCCTAATTACACTGACATAACTAGCGCAGGTCGAGGCGGTGATCCGGCTCACTTTAAACGAACATACGACGACGCAATGAAAAAACTACAGGAAGAGTTAAAAGAATACGGTTTTGAGGTTGGTACTATTGATGTGCCTTATATACACCAAGATGAAATAATAGACTCTAAACCCTCAATGTACATCAAATTCCCTGAAGGGCTGGACAACTTTGAGCCAGAAGTTAAACTCGCTAAAGGTGGTCTTGTAAGGAAACGGGTGGTATAAAGAATTATGTCAGAATCAGATATTGAAAAATTAGGCGCACTTGTAGCTGAGTCTATGGGAGCAGGTGGACCAGAAGGTCAGTCTTTGGAGATTGAAACTGAAGGAACTCCTGTCGAGTTGGAACAAGACTTAGAAGATATGATCGGTGTTGTCTTCGGTGAAGACGGTCAGGCACAGTTTATTATGCCGGGCGAAGAAGACACAAATTTAGAACTCGTTCATGACAGCAACTTGGCAGAAGATTTACCAGACGCTGTTTTAGACGAACTTTCTTCTAACTGCTTACAAATGTTTGAAGATGATCAAGACTCACGAGACGAGTGGCAGTCTGCGCTATCTCGTGGTTTAGATTTACTTGGTATTCGTTACGAAGAACGTGACGCACCGTTCTCTGGTGCGAGTGGCGTGACACATCCGTTGATCTCTGAATCGGTGACACAGTTTCAGGCGCAAGCTTACAAAGAGCTTTTACCTGCAAGCGGTCCTGTCCGTACAAGTATTGTTGGACTTGAGACACCAGAGACAGTTGATCAAGCAAGTCGTGTAGAAAACTTCATGAACTATTATGTCATGGAGGTCATGGAAGAGTACGACCCTGACATGGATCAGATGTTGTTTTACCTTCCGTTGTCTGGTTCGACATTTAAAAAGATTTATTTTGATCACATCAAAGGTCGGGCTGTTTCTAAGTTTGTTCCTGCTGAAGATGTTGTTGTTCCGTACTCTGCGACAGACTTGAGAACCGCAGAGCGCATTACGCATGTGACAAAGATGACAGAGAACGACATCCGTCGTTTGCAGGTTTCTCGTATTTATCGTGACGTAGACTTGCCTGGACCGGGAAGTTCTTACAAAAACGACGAAGAACTACAGGAAAAGCGTGACGAGTTAGACGGTATGCGTCCGTCTTATTCTGATGATGTTTACACGATCCTGGAAATGCACACTCATCTTGACCTCGAAGGTTTCGAGGACATGGATGAAGAGGGCGAACCAACAGGTATAAAAATTCCATACACTGTTACCATCGAGCGTGACTCTGGCAAGGTTCTGTCTATCTATCGTAACTATGAAGAAGATGATTCTGAGAAACGTGCTCTGCAACACTTCGTGCACTACAAGTTTTTACCAGGTCTAGGTTTCTACGGCTTCGGTTTGATCCACATGATCGGTGGTTTGTCCTATGCGGCGACATCTATCCTGCGTCAGTTGATTGATGCAGGTACGTTATCGAACCTACCTGCTGGTTTCAAAATGCGTGGTGTTCGTATTCGTAACGATGACGAGCCATTGCAACCTGGTGAGTTTAGAGACATAGATGCACCTAACGGAGATATTCGTAATGCGATTCAGACTTTGCCGTACAAAGAACCGAGTGGCACTCTCTCACAACTCTTGGGTGTTTTGGTCGATAGTGGTCGTCGCTATGCTACTGTTGCTGATACCGCTACAGGCGATATGAACTCACAGGCTCCGGTAGGCACGACAGTTGCTTTACTAGAGCGTGGCTCACGGGTGATGAGTGCAATACATAAACGTTTGCACTACGCACAACGTCAAGAGTTTAGACTTCTTACAAAGATTATTTCTGAGACTATGGAAGCATATCCGTATGCTTTGTCTGTGCCACCAGAGACATTCAAGACAGACTTTGATGGTCGCATTGACATCTTGCCTGTTTCTGATCCGAACATTTTCTCTATGGCACAACGTCATGCTCTAGCACAAACACAACTACAGATGGCGGCGCAAAACCCAGAGTTGCACAATCTGCGTGAAGCGTATCGTCGTATGTATCAGGCTCTTGAGGTCAAGAACATTGACGCTCTGCTCCAACCAGAACAACCACCACAGCCTATGGACCCAGCGACAGAAATCTCCACAGCGTTTGCTGGCAAACCGTTTGAGGTATTCCCGGATCAAAATCAAGAGGCACATTTAGCGGCTTATGTAGCGGCACTTGTAAGTCCGGCTGTGATGGAGAACCCTGCTGTAAAAACATTGATAATGTCAAAAATGTTCCAGCGTATAGGGTTCTTGTCACAACTACAGGCGCAACAACAGGTTCAGGCGGCGTTGCAACAACAAGGCATTGACCCGATGCAAATGCAACAAATGGATCCGATGATGGCACAACAACTTCAGATGCAAATGCAACAGCAAATGATGCAACTCGCTCCGCAGATCAATGCACAACTTGTGCAGCAGTATTTACAACAAGTCTCGCCACAGCCACAGCCTGATCCGTTGGTCGGTATCAGACAGGCTGAAGTACAGCTACAGGCGCAGGATAATCAACGTAAAGCGCAGAAAGATGCGATGGATGCACAGCTTGAACAGGCTAGAATTATGCAGTCAGCGCAACAAGCGCAGGATAGATTGGCTACACAGCTTGAGATAGCTGGAGAGCGTAACGAGATCAACAGAGAGCGAATTGAAACGCAAGAAGATATTGCGGTTATGAAAGAACTCAACAAGAGGACTAACTAATGTTACAGGGACTTATTGGACCATTAGCAAATCTCGGCTCCACCTTCTTGAAAAACAGGGCTGAACAAGCGGCGGCGAAGCAGAGGCTCAAAGTCGCAAAGATTGAGGCGCAAACAAAGAAGGTCGAGCAAGATGGTGCGTGGGAGCTAGAACAGGCACGGGCGAGTCAAGACTCGTGGAAAGACGAATTATGGACCATTTTCTTTGTCTTATTGCTATCAGCCTGTTTCTATCCTCCTGCACAGCCATATATCGAAGATGGGTTTAGATTTTTGCGCGAGGATTTGCCCGAGTGGTTAAGCTGGTCAATTATGGCTAGTATCGCTGCAAGTTTTGGTCTAAAGTCTATTGGACGGATAAAAGGATAGACAGATGTCACAGTTTGAAATTGTAGACCCCTCTAAGGCAATGAATCTTCCACCATCTATGATGCAGATGATGGGTATTATGGGCGGTCTACCTCAAGGTGGCGTTAGACCTTTCCAACCGTCACGAGGACCCACAAGTTTTGGTAACAGAGCACGTTTTGGCGGAATGATGATGGGCAATCCGTTTCAAGGCATGGGCTTCGGTATGGGCGCACAACCACAACCACAACCACAACCACAACCAATGTTCAATACATCAGGAACATATCAAGACTATCGGGACTCGTTCAATGCTAGTATTTTCGGTCCAATAGGTCGGCCTTTAACCGAAGAGGCTTTTAACCAGAGATTTGGCGGACAACCACAACCACAACCACCACAGGTTTCACCACAACCTATAACTCCTATGACTCCAACGTTTGCGCCACAACCACAACCTGCTCGTGTAATGACTGAAGATGAACGGCGTATGGTTCTTACAACAGCCAATCCTTTTTCTTCTGGTCCGGACGCTATAAATCCCATGATGGGTAACAGGTTTAATCAAGCAAGAATGGAAGCGGGTATGGGCGGTATTGCAAGTTTAGCACCTCGCCAACCAATAATGAATCCGTTTGGTCGCATGGGCGGACTAGCCAATTTAATTAGACAACAGATACAGCAAGACCAGATGCGTTCTTCACAGCCTTCTAATCCGTCACAATTTATGCAACCACTAGGTACACCACAACCAGCCACACAACGTCCGTCGAATCAGCCGTTTTTTTCTAGTGGACTTGCTTCCCTAGGATTTGGTGGCGGTTTCGGCGGCTTAATGCCACAAGGATAAGACAATGAAGACACCGATAGAAAAACTACCGAACAAAGGATTGAAAGCTCTTGCTCGTTCTGGCGAGAAGGGCAAGAAAGCCGTTGAACGCATGGGCTTTGAAAAGGGCGGCGTTGTTAAAGGCACAAAGTGTCCATTTCGTGATGGCGGTGTAGTAAAAGGCACTGGCATAGCTGTCCAAGGCGGCAAGTTTACTGGACTAAAATAATGGCTCTCCCCTCGTCAGGCGCAATTAGTTTAAGTGCTATCGCCTCAGAGTTTGGGGACAGTACACCCAATTCCATAAACGAGTTCTATCGTGGAGGCAGCCTCGTCCCTAATTCTTCTGTCAACACTAATGTCCCTACCAGCGGTCAAATATCTTTTAATGATTTTTACGGTGCTTCTGATCAGTTGTGGTCTACAACTATTACCAATGGCTATTTTTCTATCAGCGGCTTTGTTTTTGTTTTTTACAATGGCTTCAAGTCAGGGACATCAGAGGACACGCTTTTTTCTAGTTCCTCAAACATAGGTTCAGGTAATGATACTACGGTAGATTTTCTTGGTGGGTCTAATTTAATTGTTTTGGGGGAAAGCTCAGTCGATCAACAAAGCGGTAATGGAAATATTGTTTTTGAAGTTCAAGGGTCTCATTCAAACTCCGGCTTTACAACAATGAAGATTGGCGGTTTGACCTTTAACAGAACTGACGCTAGTTACACACAAGGAAGCAGCAATGCTAGGTGGGTCTGGTCATCAGTATCTGGAGCATCTCCGTTTGGTACAGTTGATTCACCACAAACCAACACTTCAGTAGTATTCGAGTAAGGTGATTTGCTTTGAATGTAGTTGACTTTCTCACCAAATACCGCAAAAATCTCAATACTCGAATTGAGGACTTAACGACCACTGTGACCAGCGGGTCTATTAAAGACATGGAACAGTATCGCAGTTTAGTAGGCGAGATACAGGGACTCTCGTTTGCCATTGATGAACTTAATGCCCTGCTGAAAGGTTTTGATACCGATGACGAAGACTCTATTAGTACCTGACTATATAGTAGCGCAACAAGAATCAAAGAAACAGGCAGAATCTCAAAAAGCATTAGACCGTGTTCCGCAGCCTACAGGTTGGCGGATTCTTGTTATGCCGTATCGTGGACGAGCAAAAACAGATGGGGGTGTGTATATCCCGGATGCTGTTGCAGACCGTGAAGCGTTAGCAACTGTTGTGGCTTATGTAATTAAGGTGGGACCGTTAGCATATAAAGACCCCGAAAAATTTGGAGCAGACATGCAGCCGTGGTGTAAAGAAGGCGATTGGGTCTGCATAGGAAGATACTCTGGTTCTCGTTTTAAACTCGAGGACGGTGAGGTCAGAATTATTAACGACGACGAGGTGATTGCAACTATCGTCGATCCAGAAGACATAAAGCTTTAGGAGAAGAAGATGTCAGAACTGCCAGAACTGCCAGAACCCAAAGATGACGACGAAACAGGAACCGAGGAGTTTGAAGTTGAACTCGACGAGCAAACCTCTGAGCCAGAAACAAAGGTTGAAGAGCCAGTTGAAACAGAAACAGTTGAAGAAACAACTGAAGAAGATGCTTCCGGAAACGAAGAAGAGCTTACTGAGTATACCGCAGGTGTACAAAAACGTATCGAAAAGCTGACGTATAGAAGACGTGAAGCGGAAAGACGTGAACAGGCGGCATTAGAATATGCCGAGGCTTTGAAAAACCAAGTCAGCCAGTTACAAAAACAACAAGAAAGTAACTCAACTGCTGTCGTCGATCAGTTTGGTAACAGGGTGGCTTCAGAGCTTGAAACAGCTAAAATTGCTTACCAAAAGGCGCATGAAGAGGGCGACGCAGAAGCACTTTTTCAGGCACAGCAAAACATCAGCCGTTTAGCGTTAGATCAAGCTAAATACGAAGAAGCGAAGAGAAAACTTGAGGTTCAACGTGAAGTCCCTCAAGAAACGCAAGCACCGCAAGCACAAGCTGCACCACCACCAGTAGAACCGGATCCAAAAGCACAAGCATGGGCAGAAAAGAACACTTGGTTTGGTGAAGATCAGTCTATGACTTATGCGGCGTTTGGTATTCACAGACAATTAGTTGAGGAGGAAGGCTATGATCCAACATCTGATGAGTATTATACGGAATTGGATTCGCGGATTAAGAACGATTTTCCTAGCAAGTTCCAATCGAAAAAGAAACCGCAACAAAGAGTTGCTGCGGCATCAAATTCAGCGTCTCGAACAACGACTAAAGGCGGCAAGAAAGTAATTACTTTGACTGACTCTCAAAAGGCAATCGCAAGAAAACTTAATGTTCCTTACGATGTCTATGCAAAAGAAGTTGCAAAACTACAGAAGGATACATAAGATGACAGAGAAACGCATACCTCGAGAATCGCAAACTCGTAAAAAAGAAGCGCGACGCACACCTTGGAAACCTCCTAGTATGCTGGAGGCTCCCGAACCCCCGAAGGGATTTGTCCATCGTTGGGTTCGAGTTGGGATTAGAGGCGAGGATGACAAAACAAATGTTCATGCCAAGCTTCGAGAAGGATGGGAACCTGTGAGAGCAGATGAATATCCTGATTTTGAATCTCCAACTATTGAAGAGGGGAAATTTCAAGGCGTTATTGGAAACGGGGGGCTTATGCTCTGTCGTATTCCAGAGGAAACGGTATCTGAAAGAACTGCTTATTTCCGGGATCAGACCCGCAACCAGATGAAAGCCGTTGATGAAAACCTCATGAGGGAACAACATCCCTCAATGCCTATCCAGAGCGATAGGCAAAGCCGTGTAACTTTCGGAGGCAATCGCAAGGATGTCTCTGATTAGAACTTAAATGTTTGTTTAGGAGACTAAAATGGCAAACTCAAATGGTGCATTTGGCTTACGTCCCGTTGGTAAAGTAGGGTCGGGCGCAAACACCACTGGTACGACTGAGTATCGCATTGCCACAACTAACTCAAACGCAATCTACCAAGGTTCTCCAGTTATTCCGCTTGCAGCAGGTGTTATCGACATTGTTGGCGCGGCTGCTGGTGGAACTGTGGGTATCCTAGGTGCGTTTTATGGTTGTGAGTATGTAAGCTCCACTACTGGTGAAGTTGTGTTCTCAAACTTTTACCCTGGGTCGGGTGCAGACAGCAACTTTCCTGTCAAAGCCTTTGTTTATGATGATCCCATGCAACAGTTCGTAATTGCGTCTGATGCTTCTTTGACGGATGAAGCTACTGCTCGTGCAGGAACATTCGCCAATGCTAACTTCTCATCAGGTACATCTGGTAGCACAACTACTGGTATGTCCTCTGCGGCGTTAGCTGTAAGTACAATCGCTACAACGAATACGCTTAATCTTCGGATTATGGGATTTGTCGATGATGCTGAGAACGCAGACTTTTCTGCTTCCGGCATTGGTGTAATCGTTCGTTTGAACAACCACTTCAATTCACCTAACGGTGCGATTGCTGGTGGCACTGTTTCAACGACAGGTGTATAGGAGTATAGGTTATGGCTATTTCTCGCGCACAACTCGCAAAAGAGCTCGAGCCTGGACTCAACGCTCTTTTTGGATTGGAGTATAACCGATACGAAAACCAACATGCAGAGATCTTTGACACAGAGGCATCTGATCGTGCTTTTGAAGAGGAGGTAATGCTTTCTGGTTTTGGTGCGGCTCCTACAAAAACTGAAGGGTCATCTATTTCTTATGATGACGCTCAAGAGGCATACACAAGCCGTTACACACACGAAACAGTAGCTCTTGGCTTCTCTATCACAGAAGAAGCTGTAGAGGACAATCTTTATGATCGTCTCTCTTCTCGCTACACTCGTGCGTTGGCTCGTGCAATGGCTCACACAAAGCAGGTTAAGGCTGCTTCTATATTGAACAACGCATTTACCGCTGGTGCTTCTGCTGGTGGTGATGGTGTTGCTCTTTGTGATGCAAGTCACCCGCTTACAAATGGTGGCACATTCAACAACGAACCCGCTACTGCTGCTGATCTGAACGAGACATCTCTTGAAGATGCTCTGATTAGCATTGCTGGTTTTGTTGATGAGCGTGGTCTGATTATCGCCCTTCGTGGTACTAAGTTGATCATCCCACGTCAGCTACAATTTGTTGCCGAGCGTCTGATGGCTTCGAACCTTCGTACTGCTACGTCCGATAACGACATAAACGCCCTCCGCAACATGGGTATGTTGCCAGAAGGGTATGTCGTTAACGACTATCTTACTGATACTGATGCGTTCTTCATCAAAACTGACTCTCCAAATGGCTTCAAGCATTTTGAGAGAGCCGCTTTGACAACGCAAATGGAGCCTGATTATGACACAGGTAACATGCGTTACAAAGCTCGTGAGCGTTATAGCTTCGGCTTTAGCGATCCACGTTGCGTATTCGGTTCACCCGGAGCGTAACGATACCACATCGAAAGGGGCGGCATTGACCGCCCCTTTTTTTGTGCGTATAGTAAAGACTCCTGACAGTTGCATGGGGCAACTGACACTAGCCAAGACAGGAGACTAATATGGCTAATTCTACTTTTTCTGGTCCACTGCGTTCTGAAAGCACAGTAAAGACCATAAGCAAAAATGCTACTACTGGCACTATTACAGAAGTAACTACTCTCGGTGATGCGCCTGTAAGCCTTGCTGATGGCAATGTAACTCTTACTAACGCTACACATAGCGGAAGAATTTTGCTTGTTCCAGACGGGGGTCAAGACAACACTTACACACTACCAGCACCAATCGCAGGTTCTGTTTTTAGGTTTGTTTATGCAGGTGGGGCGGCTGATGCAACTGATGCAATTATTGTTACGCCGGGCAATGCAAATTTTTATATTGGCGGAGTTACCTTCTTAGACACAGATGGCAACGAAGTTAGTTCAGTATTCTCTGATGGGAACTCTAACAGCAGTATTCAATTGAATGTACCCGCTGGATTTGATGTAACTATTGTCGGATTGAACACTACCAACTATCAAATCTTTGGGAATGTTACTAGCACTACTGCCCCTGTAATTGCTGATCAGTAGGGGGCTAACATGGCTGGTTCAGACGTTAAGACCAAGAGACTTACCGCAACGGGTGATGCTTCAATAGGTCGGGCTCGTGTGCGTCAGGTATTGGTTACAACTGCGGGTTCTGGTACGCCAGAGCTAAAAATTACGGACGGTTCTGCTTCTGGAACTGTGGTCTTGCATTGTGATCTGCTGACAAGCGAGGTTGATATTATCAGTTTTCCTGATGAAGGTTTTTTGGTTACAGATGATGTGCATATTGCCACTATCGACGACATCACCTCTATCACTGTGTTTTTTAACTAGAGGCTAGAATGGCTCGAACGGCAAAAAAGATGCCGAAACGCAATAAGCGTAATTTCCGTCCCACTAAAAGTGGGGCGGGGATGACGAAAAAAGGTGTGGCTGCATATCGTCGTATGAACCCCGGCAGTAAATTAAAAACTGCGGTTACAGGTAAAGTCAAAAAAGGAAGTAAAGCGGCAAAAAGGCGCAAGTCTTTTTGTGCTCGTTCCGATGGACAACGCAAAAAGCACAATATAAACTGCCGCAAAACGCCTAATAAGCGTATTTGCCAAGCAAGAAAAAGGTGGAAGTGCTGATGGCTAAAACAGACGAACTCCTTACCCGACTTGAAAAGCACGAAGCTGAGTGTGCTCTGCGGTACAAATCAATTGATGAGCGTTTAGAAAATCAAGATAAAGTTTTAAAAGGTCTTGATATGAAGCTGTGGGGATTAGCAGGTCTAATATTAGCTGCTAGTCTAGGAGGCTTCTTCGCTTCTTAGATAGGACAGACAGATGGCTATGTCACGTTCTCAAATGTCTAAACAAGTCTCCAAGCCACCTCAAAAAAGGAAGTGGAGCAAAAAACGCAAACGTGCTATTAATTGTAAACGTCCTAGAGGTTTTTCTGAAAAAGCGCATTGCGCTTCTAAGAAAAAGAGAA
>Ga0160422_10002254_pt1 | contig 12064 bp, 8 predicted proteins | sample Fk160mmetaG_FD_108192 | JGI IMG/M metagenome (GOLD analysis project Ga0160422, IMG submission 108192) | Marine microbial communities from the Central Pacific Ocean - Fk160115 60m metaG | ecosystem: Environmental > Aquatic > Marine > Oceanic > Photic zone | place: The Central Pacific Ocean...
GGCACGATCACCGGCAAGGCGCGGTTCGCGGCGTACGCGCGCACCGTCGCCAGATTGTCCGGCCACCAGTTCGACGAGCGGGTCGACGAGCCATCACAGGTAGCGCTCGCTCGGGCCGGCGTCGACGCGACGATGATCGACCACGTCATCCGCCCCTTTCTGACCGGTGTGTTTCTCGAACCGCACTTGATGACGTCGCGTCGCTTCATGGACGTGGTGCTCGCCAGTTTCGTGAAAGGAACACCATCCCTGCCGCGGGCGGGCATGCGGGCGATCCCCGACCAATTGCACGACGCACTACCCGCGGGGACCGTTCACCTAGCCTCACCTGTTCGCCGACTCACGCCCGCGAGCATCGAAACGGACTCCGGCACCATCACGGCGTCGGTTGTCATCGTGGCAACAGAGGCCACGCGCGCCTCGGCTCTGCTGGAGGACGCGGGGATGACCACTGAACTGAACACGGCGACCAACTCCGTCACTACCTGGTATCACGCGGTCACGACGACGTCGTTGCCCGAGCCACTCGCCCGTGGGCGAAGCGTGATCACCGTTCCCGACAAGCGATCTGGGCCCGTGATCAACACGGTGCCGCTGACGTACGCCGTGCCGAGCTACTCCCCCGACGGCCAGATCCTGATCTCGTCCTCCACCCTCGGCGTCGACGACTCCGCAGAGGTCGCGCAGGCCGTGCGAGGCCATCTGCAGTTTCTCTACGGCGCGGACACCTCCGGATGGGAACTCGTGGCCCGCTACCCAATCCACGGCGCGCTGCCGTCCATGCGCGGTCCGCTCACCGTCGCTGGTTCCGGCGAGCACGGCCCGGTGATTCTCGCCGGTGATCACTGCGCCACCGCGAGCATTCAAGGAGCCATGATCAGCGGGCGCCACGCCGCCGACGCGGCATTTCGTCGACTGGGCGTCGTGCGGCCCGACGACCGTAGAATCGCCGTATGAGCGTGACGGAGGCGACCGTTGTCGTTGAGCACGTCGGATTCGGACCCGACGCGGTCGCGTACCAGGACGGGTGGAACCTGCAGCGGGCGACGCACGAGCGTGTGGTCGACGGTGGGCCCGACACAATCCTGCTCCTCGAACACCAGGCGGTCTACACCGCCGGGCGCCGGACCGAGGACGCCGAACGCCCCCTCGATGCCACCGAAGTGGTCGACGTCGACCGCGGCGGGAAGATCACCTGGCACGGACCCGGACAGTTGGTGGGCTACCCGATCCTCCGGCTGCCAGATCCCATTGACGTAGTCGCCTACGTGCGCCGGATCGAGACCCTGCTCATCGACGTCTGCGCGGAGTTCGGCGTCACCGGCACCCAGGTGGAAGGGCGAAGCGGCGTCTGGGTCCCGGCCGACGCGCACGGACCTGATCGCAAGATCGCAGCGATCGGCATCCGCGTCGCCAAAGGCGTCACCATGCATGGATTCGCGCTGAACTGTGATTGCGATCTGACGGCGTTCGACCGGATCATCCCGTGCGGCATCGCCGATGCTTCCGTCACGTCCCTCTCGCGTGAGATCGGCCGCGAGGTGAGCGTTCGCCAGGCTCTGCCCTTCGTCATCGATCGCCTCGGCAGCCTGCGGGGGGTCACGCCATGACCGTGTATTCGGGAACCAACGCCGACGGCCGCAAGCTTTTGCGCATCGAGGCGCGTAACGCCGAGACGCCCATTGAGCGCAAGCCGCCGTGGATCAAGACGCGCATGCGCACCGGACCGGAATACCAGCGCATCAAGGAACTCGTCGGCAACGAAGGCTTGCACACCGTCTGCCAGGAAGCCGGGTGCCCGAACATCTTCGAGTGCTGGGAGGACCGCGAGGCGACATTCCTCATCGGAGGAGAGCAGTGCACCCGGCGCTGCGACTTCTGTCAGATCGACACCGGCAAGCCGGAGCCACTCGATGTGGACGAGCCACGGCGAGTGGCCGATTCGGTCGAGAAGATGGAGTTGCGGTACGCGACGGTGACCGGCGTCGCCCGGGACGACCTCGAGGATGAGGGTTCGTGGTTGTATGCGGAGACCGTTCGACGGATCCACGGCCTCGGCATCGGCACGAAGGTCGAACTCTTGATTCCGGACTTCTCCGCCAACCCCGCCCTCCTTGGAGAAGTCTTCGACGCGCGTCCAGAGGTCCTCGCGCACAACGTCGAAACGGTGCCGCGCATCTTCAAGAGGATTCGTCCCGCGTTCCGGTACGAGCGCAGCCTGGATGTCCTCACCCAGGCCCGCAGTGTCGGACTGGTTTCCAAGAGCAACCTGATCCTCGGCATGGGCGAGACCCGCGACGAGGTAGAACAGGCCCTCGGTGACCTCGTCGAGGCCGGCTGCGAACTCATCACGATCACCCAGTACCTGCGGCCCTCACCCCGTCACCATCCGGTCGAACGTTGGGTGCACCCGGAGGAATTCGTCGAACTCGCCGATGTCGCCACTGAACTCGGCTTCTCCGGAGTGATGAGCGGCCCGCTCGTTCGCTCGAGCTACCGGGCCGGGAAGCTGTATGAGCAGGCTCTCTCGGCCCGTGAGTCCGGTGCGGTGGCGCGCATCACCGTCACATGAGCGCCCGCGTCGTCGCCACCCACGTGTGGCCATCCGACATCGACGAGCCGGTCTCGGTCGATGTTCTGGAACTGGATTGGGGTGGTCCCGTCGGAGATCGCCACCACGGCGAACGAATGGCCTCCGATACGCGACAGTCGTCGGTGTTCACCCGCGGAACTTCCATCCGCAACCACCGCCAGGTGTCGATCGTGGATACCGGAGAGCTCGCGCAGATAGCCACCGCGATGGGCATTCCGCGCATCGACCCCGGGGTCATCGCCGACAACATCTGCACCGAGGGCATCGACGCACTCACCGCGCTGCCTCGCATGACGCGCCTGGTCTTTGCCTCAGGAGCGGTCATCATGCTGGGGGGACCCAACGCTCCGTGCACGATCGCCGGCGGAATGCTCGAGCGCGTCTACGGCTCTCGCCCCGAATCCTTCCCCAAGGCCGCGTGGGGCCTTCGTGGAGTCACCGGCTGGATGGAGCATCCCGGAACGGTGCGACCCGGTGACGCCGTGACCGTGCACGAGCCGGACTAGGCTCCCTGCCCATGGGCAAGATCAAATCCAGCCTCGCAGCGATCGGCCAGAACTGGTCGATGACCCAAAAGGTCTACAAGTTCTTGTGGGCCGAGGTCCTTGGCATCGTGCTCGCCACGATCATCGTGATTGCGGTCCCGGTCTCAATTTTCATCAACTGGTTGACCGCCGTGCTCATCGCCATCCCGATGGGTCTGGTCGCCGGGACGTTCTGGTTCAGTCGCCGCGCGATGCGCGCCGCTTACTCGCGCATCGAGGGCCAACCCGGAGCAGCGGCCGCGGTCATCGAATCCCTGCGCGGAAAGTGGGCCGTCACACCCGCGGTCGCCGTCAACCGCAACCAGGACATGGTCTCCCGAGTGATCGGCAAGCCCGGGGTGATCTTGGTGTCCGAAGGTGCGCCGACCCGGGTTGGTCACATGCTCACCAGCGAGCGCAAGAAGACCGCTCGGTGGGTTCCCGACATCCCGATCTACGAGATTCAAATCGGAGATGAGGAGGGTCAGATCACGCTTCGGCAAATCCAAAAGACCCTCGGGAAACTGCCCAAGAACCTGCGCGGAAGCGAAGTGACCGAGGTCCGTCGTCGGCTGGAAGCGATCGGGAACGCCCAACAATCCATGCCCATCCCCAAGGGCCCGATGCCGACCAGTCCGCGCCAGGTGCGGCGGCAGCGCCGTTAAGCAGCACGCCGCTAGGGAACGCGCCGCCAGACAAAGCGCCGTCAGGGAGCGGGGTGCTCACGAACGCCCTTAGCTGGCCCCCACCCGAACGACCCGGGTGTGCGCGAGTCGGTCGTGCACCCCTCGTCCATCGTCGTCGTAGACCACGGCCGGGATGACCAGGCAGATCAACAGGGTCCGCACCAGTACCCGCCACAGCGGCACCCGCCCACCATCGATGGACACCACCCGCAGCCTCACCAGGCGTTGCCCGAAGGACGCCCCCGTCAGCCAGGTGAGCACCGTGATCTCCACGACGAACACCGCCAGCGTGGCGAGCATGGAGCCGTTGGAGCCGTACGGGAACTGGGGGAAGGCCAGGAGAGCCACCAGAACGCTGGCGAACCAGTCAAGAAGGAAGGCAACGACACGTCGCCCGAACCACGCGCGCTGCTCCTCCACAGCCCCAGCGTAGGAGGCTGAACGGTTAACACTCCCGAAACAGTTGAGATACCGGCCGGACACGCCCTGTCCCTAGTTTCTGCCGTAATCCGGCGGCACAGGGCCGCCGAGCGAGGCGATGCACGCACGTGCAGGAGGTAGAAATGTTCAGCAACGCTGACGAAGTTCTGAAGTTCGTCCAGGACAACGGGGTGGAATTCATCGACGTGCGATTCGTCGACCTGCCCGGAATCATGCAGCACTTCAACGTCCCGGCGAGTTCGTTCGGAACCGGTGCTTTCGAAGACGGCCTGATGTTCGATGGGTCGTCGATCCGCGGCTTCCAGTCGATCCACGAATCCGACATGAAGCTGATCCCGGACCCGGCCACGGCGTATCTCGATCCTTTCCGTTCGGCCAAGACGTTGGTCATGAACTTCACGATCCGCGATCCTTTCACCAACGAGCCGTACAGTCGCGACCCACGCAACGTCGCCGCCAAGGCTGAGGCGTACATCGCCTCGACCGGTATCGCAGACACGGCGTACTTCGGCCCGGAAGCCGAGTTCTACGTCTTCGACGACGTCCGCTTCGAGACCAACCAGCATTCCGGCTACTACTTCATCGACTCCATCGAAGGCGCCTGGAACACCGGCCGCGTCGAGGAGGGGGGAAATCGCGGGTACAAGACCCGTTACAAGGGTGGCTACTTCCCCGTTCCCCCGGTCGATCACTACGCCGACCTCCGCGACCAAATGGTCTCAACGCTGCTGCAGGTGGGGCTGCAGGTCGAGCGCTCTCACCACGAGGTCGGCACCGCCGGCCAGGGCGAGATCAACTACCAATTTAATTCGCTGCTGCACGCGGCCGACGACGTCATGCTCTTCAAGTACATCGTCAAGAACGTCGCCTGGGCGAACGGCAAGACCGCCACGTTCATGCCGAAGCCTCTGTTCAACGACAACGGCTCCGGTATGCACTGCCACCAGTCGCTGTGGAAGGACGGGCAGCCGCTGTTCTACGACGAGATGGGTTACGGCGGACTGTCCGACACCGCCCGCTGGTACATCGGCGGTCTCCTGGCCCACGCACCCTCGGTACTCGCGTTCACCAACCCGACGGTTAACAGCTACCACCGACTCGTGCCGGGCTTCGAAGCTCCCGTCAACCTTGTCTACTCCGCCCGCAACCGCTCCGCCGCGGTGCGTATTCCGGTCACGGGTAATTCCCCGAAGGCCAAGCGCGTGGAGTTCCGCGTGCCGGACCCGTCCAGCAACCCTTACCTCGCTTTCTCCGCACTCGTGATGGCCGGACTCGATGGCATCAAGAACAAGATCGAGCCGATCGCCCCAGTGGATAAGGACCTGTATGAGTTGCCGCCGGATGAGTTGGCGAACATCCCGACCGTTCCAGACTCCCTTACGGGATCTCTGGATGCTCTAGAGGAAGACAACGAGTTCCTCCAGGCCGGCGGAGTTTTCCCCGCCGATCTCATCGAGACATGGATCGACTACAAGCGGACCAACGAGGTGGACCCGATCCGTCTGCGTCCGCACCCGCACGAGTTCGAGATGTACTACGACATCTGATCCCACTCGACTCCCTCCGCGTCGATTCGCCTCGCGCGCCTGGGAAACGCAGAAGCCCCGGATTCGTCCGGGGCTTCTGTCGTGTTCGCCTACTGCTCGCCGTAGAAGACTCGCTCGGTGACCGAGCGTGCCCGTCGCGTCGTGCGCAGATACTCATCCTTGAGTTGACTTCCATCGCTGCCGTAGTGACGAAGGACGGCGGCGAGAGCCGAGAGTTCACCCACGTCACTCGGGAGTGAATCACCCGGTCGCGCCTTCACCAGCATGATCGCGTTTCGGATCGCCGTCGCCAGTAGCCACGCTTCCCGAAGCGTTCGGGCATCCGCGCCGGTGAGCAGTCCCACCTCTACGCACGCCTGCAGCCCGTCGAGTGTGGTCGTCGTTCGCAAGGCCGCGTGTTGCCCGGCGTTCTCCATCTGTAGTAACTGCACCGTCCACTCGACATCGGACAGTCCGCCGCGACCAAGCTTGGTGTGAACGGTTGGGTCAGCGCCTCGCGGCAATCGCTCCGCCTCCATGCGGGCCTTCAGACGTCGGGCTTCGCGCACGGCCCCGAGATCGAGCCCGTCCGCAGGCCAGCGTAGGGGATCGATGAGGTCGGTGAATGCCTGCCTGAGTTCCTGCGGTCCGGCCATGGGCAAGGCGCGCAGCAGCGCTTGCGCCTCCCATGGTGACGACCACCGTTCGTAGTAGGCCGCATAGGACGCCAACGATCGCACGAGCGGTCCTGCCTTGCCTTCCGGTCGTAGGTCCGCGTCGAGGTCCACGGGAGGGTCGCTCGAGGCGGACATCAGCAGCGATCGCAGTTCTTCCGCGATCGAGGTGGCTTGTCGTCCTGCGTCGGTTTCGTCCGATCCCTGCCGGGGTTCGTGGACGAACATCACATCTAGGTCGCTGCTGAAGCCGAGTTCGCAACCACCGAAGCGCCCCATGGCGATCACACCGACATCGGTGAGTTGCTGCCCATCACCCACAACGGATCGGGTCGCTACGCTCAGCGCGCTGTCCACGGTGACGCGGGCGATGGCCGACAGCGCATCCCCCGCCCCACCGACGTCGATGGTGTCTGTCAGGTCAGCAACGGCGATGCGGAAGAGCTCCCGACGACGCAGGCTTCGAATGGCGGCCACCGCGGCAATCGGCTCGTCTTGCCGTTGCACCAGCGCCGCCGCCTCGGTGGCGAGCGAGGCTTCGCTTCGCGGCCGAAGTTCCTCATCATCGGCGAGCATCCGAACCGACTCCGGTGCCTGCAAGAGCAGGTCGGTTGCGTATCGACTCGCCGACATCATGAACGCGAGCCGTTCGGCCGCAGCGGATTCGTCCCGCAGAAGCCGCAGGTACCACGGTGTGGCGCCGAGTGCATCGCTGACTTGCCGGAAGCCCAGCAGCCCCGCATCGGGGTCAGGGCCGTCGGCGAACCACCCCAGCATGACCGGGAGCAGTGTTCGTTGAATGGCTGCCCGTCGCGACACACCACTGGTCAACGCCTGCAGGTGGCGAATCGCCCCGGCCGGGTCGGAGTACCCGAGAGCCTCAAGTCGCTCTTGAGCCGCCTGAAGGGACAGTCGTGCTTCTCCGGCTTGCAGGCGCGCGACGGAGGCCAGCAACGGCCGGTAGAAGAGTTTCTCGTGCAGGCGACGAACTTGACGCTGGTGTGATTTCCATTGGTCGATGAGTTCGCGGACCGGTTCGCTTCGCAACCCGATAGAGCGCGCGAGAACCCGCAACTCCGCGTCGTCTTCGGGAAGCGTGTGTGTTCGTCGCAATCGACGCAGTTGCAAGCGGTGCTCGAGTGTGCGCAGGAATCGGTAGGCGTCGGCGAGTGCCGACGCGTCCCCCCGGCCGACGTACCCCCACGTAGCAAGCGCCTCCAAAGCGACGAGGGTCGTGGCGCTGCGCAGCATCACGTCACTGCGACCGTGCACGAGTTGCAGCAACTGAACCGAGAACTCGACGTCACGCAAGCCGCCGGGGCCTAGCTTGATCTCGCGTTCGGCGATGTCCGCCGGGATGTGATCCTCCACCCGCTTACGCATGGATTGCACATCCGCAACGAAATCGGGACGATCGGCTGCTTTCCATACCAGCGGAGATATCGCGTCCATGTAGCGGGCACCAAGGTCGGCGTCACCCGCGCAGAACCGCGCCTTCAACAGAGCCTGGAACTCCCAGGTGCTGGCCCAGCGTTCGTAGTAGCCAAGGTGCGACGGGAGAGTGCGGATCAGCGCACCTTGCTTTCCTTCCGGACGCAAGGCGGCATCGACTTCCCAGATCGATCCCTCCGCCGTTACCTCCGAGCAGGCCCGCATCAACCCTGCCGCGAGCAGCGATGCTGCGCGAAGGGCATCGGATTCGTCACAGCCATCTGCTGCTTCAGCGACGAAGATGACATCGACATCGCTGATGTAGTTCAGTTCCCGCCCGCCGCACTTACCCATACCGATGATGGCGAGCCGGCACGTAAAAGCCGATTCACCGACCTCGTAGCGAGCGATGGCCAGAGCCGCTTCCAACGTTGCATCGGCGAGATCACTCAGCCACGCCGCCACGGACTCCATGCCGGCCAAGCCGCTGAGGTCCCGGACAGCAATGCCCACTAACCATCGCCGGTACGCGACCCGCAGCGCATCGGCCACCGATCCACCATCGGCGGGCGCCTCGGCGATGGGTTCTTGCGACTGCGGAATCGCACCGACGGCACCCAACAACGAGGCTCGGGCTTCCACCGGGGATGGAGATTGAGCCAATCGGTCCGCATCAGCAAGCAAGTCCAGGCTCGCGTGATCGCGCACCAGGAAATCACCCAACGCCTCCGATGCACCCACCACGTCGATGACGCGACCGCGAAAAGCCTCATCAGCGCCCAGACCAGCCCGAAGGCGAGCGTCGCATCCTTCGACGATGCGCAGGAACTGACGAAGGGCCAGGTCGGGGTCGGCTGGGGAGCCGAGTTGGTCGGCGACTCCTGCGAGCACCTCGTCGTCATCGAACGGCGGGAGTGATCGCAGCGAGTCCAGCAGTGCTCGAGCCTTCTCCGGCTCGACGAAACCGCCTCGAGCGAGACCGCCTGCAGCGGATGCGTGACGATCGCTCATGGAGCCCGACCCTAGGTGTCCGAGTTGCCCTAGAGCTTCGGCAGGTAGCGGTCCAATTCCCAGGACGTCACTTGCTGGCGGTACTCCTCCCACTCCGCGCGCTTGTTACGCAGGAAGAAGTCGAAGACGTGCTCACCGAGGGTTTCGGCGATCAATTCGGATTTCTCCATCGCCGTGATGGCTTGATTCAGCGATCCCGGCAGCGGATCCATGCCCAGTGCGCGCCGTTCCGCGGACGTCAGGCCCCACACGTCGTCCTCGGAACCGGGCGGCAACTCGTAACCCTCGTCGATGCCCTTGAGCCCGGCAGCCAGCAGGACCGAGTAGGCCAGATACGGATTAACCCCGCTGTCCATCGCTCGGTATTCGACCCGCGTGCTGTTGCCCTTCGATGGCTTGTACATCGGGACCCGAATCAGCGCAGAGCGGTTGTTGTGACCCCAGCAGATCCACGCGGGTGCTTCTCCCCCGCCGGCGAGCCGCTTGTAAGAGTTCACCCACTGATTGGTAACCGCGGTGATCTCCGGAGCGTGCGTGAGCAGTCCGGCGATGAAGGAACGCGCGACTTTCGAGAGCTGGAAGTCGGCTCCGGCCTCGTGGAACGCGTTGCGGTCGCCCTCGAACAACGACAGGTGCGTATGCATACCGCTGCCGGGTTCGTCGCGGAAGGGCTTCGGCATGAAGGTGGCGAACAGCCCCTGCTCCATCGCGACTTCCTGGACAACAAGCCGGAACGTCATGAGGTTGTCAGCGGTGGTCAGGGCATCCGCGTACCGCAGGTCGATCTCTTGCTGCCCGGGTCCGCCCTCGTGGTGACTGAACTCGACCGAGATCCCCATCGCTTCGAGGGTGGTGATCGCCTGTCGACGGAAGTCGTGGGCGACGCCGTGCGGAGCGTTGTCGAAGTAGCCGTATTGGTCGATCGGCTCGGGGATGCTTCCCGGGCTCGGGGCTTCCTTGAACAGGTAGAACTCGACCTCAGGGTGGGTGTAGAAGCTGAAACCCTGATCCGCGGCTTTCGTCAACGTGCGCTTGAGAACGTACCGAGGATCAGCGTACGAAGGTGCTCCGTCCGGCATCAAGATGTCGCAGAACAGTCGAGCCACCCCCGGCCCCTCACTACGCCACGGCAGGATCGCGAACGTGCTCGGATCGGGTTTGGCGAGCATGTCGGACTCGTGCACCCGAGCGAAGCCTTCGATCGCGGATCCGTCGAAGCCGATGCCCTCTTCGAATGCCCCCTCGAGTTCCGCCGGTGCGATCGACACCGACTTCAAGGTTCCGAGAACATCGGTGAACCACAGTCGAACAAATCGGATGTCGCGCTCTTCGATCGTGCGCAGCACGAATTCTGCTTGCTTTTCCACGAGTCCATAGTGTGCCGTGTCGTGTTACAGCCGCGTAACAGACTCCCTGGGGTAGGTACCCTCAACGGGTGAACGTCCTGCGCATCGCCCTGGGCCAGATGAATCCGACGGTGGGCGACTTAGAAGGCAATGCCCGCCTGATTCGCCAGGCGGCCGCCGACGCTGCCGCGGGGCAGGCGGACCTGCTGATTCTTCCCGAGATGGTGCTCACCGGATATCCCGTCGAGGATCTGTCACTACGCCCGTCCTTCCAGCAGGCATCCCGGCTCGCGATGAGCGCCCTAGCCCGCGACCTTGCCGACGATGGGTTCGGGGACCTCGCCTGCCTAATCGGCTATCTCGACCACAGCGACGACGATGCCGATGCGGTCGGGCGACCCCGTGGGGGTCCGGTGAACAGTGCCGCACTCGTTCACCGCGGCGCCGTGGTGGCCCGGTACGACAAACACTTCCTGCCCAATTACGGCGTCTTCGACGAGGCTCGGTATTTCGTGCCCGGCGAGTCACCTTTGGTGTTCGAGATGAACGGCCACCGCGTATGCGTCGCCATCTGCGAGGACTTGTGGAGGCAAGGAGGCCCGGTCCAATGGGCCCGGGAGTTCGACGCAGACCTGTTGGCGGTGTTGAACGCATCCCCCTACGAGCGGATGAAAGACGACCGGCGACTAGAACTGTGCGCCGAGCAAGCCCAGGCCAGTGGATCGGCCGTCGCCTACACCAACATGACCGGAGGCCAGGACGAACTCGTCTTCGACGGTGACTCGCTCGTCGTCGACGCTGCGGGGCAGCTTCTCCAGCGAGCGTGTCAGTTCGATTCCCAGATCGTCTTCGCCGACCTCACGGCAACGCGCGTCACACCGTCGTCGCGCGATGACGTGCCGGTCTCGATTCCGGTGTCGATACCTGCGTCGAACACATCGGCACGCGAGCGTCAGCCGCTGACTCCCGCGAACACCTCGCGACTCGATGATTCTGCTGAGTTGTACGCCGCGCTGCGCCTGGGACTGGCCGACTACGTGAACAAGAACGGTTTCACAAGCGTTCTGCTCGGCCTCAGTGGTGGAATCGACTCGGCGTTCGTCGGTGCACTCGCGGTCGATGCTCTGGGCGCCGATCGAGTGTTCGGGGTCGCGATGCCGAGTCGCTATTCCTCGACCCACTCGGTGCAGGACGCACACGATCTGGCGGAACGAACCGGTCTGACCCTGCGCGAGGTGCCTATCGGCCCGATGTTCGACGCCTTCCAGTCGAGCTTGCGCCTCACCGGGCTCGCCGAGGAGAACCTGCAGGCGCGAATTCGAGGCATGGTGTTGATGAGCCTGTCCAACGCCGAGGGGCACTTGGTCTTGGCGACCGGCAACAAGAGCGAGCTGTCCGTCGGCTACTCCACCATCTACGGCGACGCGGTCGGTGGCTTCGCACCCATCAAGGACGTTCCGAAGACGCTGGTGTGGGACTTGGCGCGGTGGCGCAACGAGCAAGCCGAGTCAGCTGGGTCCACCGGGCCGATTCCGCCGCGATCCATCACCAAGGAGCCATCCGCGGAGCTCAGCCCCGACCAGAAGGACTCCGACTCGCTCCCCGATTACCACGACCTCGACAGCATTCTCGAGGCGTACGTCGACGAGGACACTGGCGCGTCGGAACTCGTGTCCGCCGGCTTCGACGCTGCGCTGGTCGAGCGCATCGTGCGCCTGACGGATGGCGCCGAGTACAAGCGGCGCCAATACCCTCCGGGAACCAAGATCGGGGTTCGCGCCTTCGGACGTGACCGTCGACTGCCAATCACCAATCGGTGGCGCGAACGCCCC
>Ga0160422_10002255_pt1 | contig 12064 bp, 6 predicted proteins | sample Fk160mmetaG_FD_108192 | JGI IMG/M metagenome (GOLD analysis project Ga0160422, IMG submission 108192) | Marine microbial communities from the Central Pacific Ocean - Fk160115 60m metaG | ecosystem: Environmental > Aquatic > Marine > Oceanic > Photic zone | place: The Central Pacific Ocean...
AGGGTTTGGGTCGTGGAAGGCAGCTTTAATCAAGCCTTTTAGATCCGCTCCATTAGAAGGGTAAGCCACTTTGATGCCTCTGATATTAGATAGCACTGATTCCACTGATGAACTGTGGTAAGGACCTCCAGATCCATATGCTCCAATAGGAACTCTAATCAATGAGTGTACTGGCCACTGGCCATTTGATAGGAAGTATGATCTGCTTAGTTCTGTAAATAATTGATTGAGCCCTGGCCAAATGTAATCTGCAAACTGAACCTCAACCACTGGCTTTAAACCCACGCACGACATACCCACCGTAGACCCTATGATGAATGCCTCTTGGATAGGTGTGTTGAATACTCGCTCATCGCCAAACTTATCGCCAAGCGTAGCAGCTTCTCTAAATACTCCTCCTAGTCTTTTTCCTACGTCTTGGCCGTAAAGTAGAGATTCGGGATGCTCTTCCATAAGCTCTTGCATAGCGTGTAGAGCACAATCCACCATAAGTGTCACTTCTCCTCCTTCAGGATGTCGTTCTCCCTTTTCTTCGATCACGTTTGTTGGAGCGTACTTATGTGTGAGAAGATCTTCAAATACTGGTTCTTCAGCATCTCTAGCTCTTGCAAAATCCGCCTCGACTTCCTTGCGCAAATCTGCGCTTAATGCATCTAAATCTGATTGAGAACTAATTCCAGATTCTACAAGAAGTTTTTCAATTTTTGGAAGAGGGTCTCTTTGTCTAGCCTCATCTAAATCATCTCTATAAAATTCGCGTCTAACACCAGAAGTGTGGTGCCCAAGCAGTGGGACAGTTGCGTGAACTAAAAAAGGACGCCTTTCATTTCTAGCCTTGCTAAAAACGTCTTCCATAAGTTCCATGCACGCAACTATATCTGTTCCGTCAATGTGCTTTACTTCTATTGGGGGGAACCCTGCAGCCATGGTTTGGGCATCGCCAAATCTTATCTCAGAAGCATGCGCACTAATGTCCCATTCATTATCCTGAATAAGCCAAATTATAGGCATCCTACGCAGTGCAGACATATATAATGCCTCGCTCACCTCACCCTCGGTTATTGCAGCGTCACCAATTGAACACATCACTACTGGAGCATCGCCCTCATCCCAAACATCAAGTCCTTGAGTCTCCCTATACTGCAATCCCATTGCAACTCCTGCAGCTGGTATCGCCTGCATTCCAGTTGCTGAACTTTGGTGAGGAATTTTAGGTAAATCATCTCTGTTTAGAGAAGGGTGGCTGTAATAGGTTCTTCCACCAGAAAATGGATCGTCTTTCTTTGCGAACAATTGTAGCATAAGCTCGTAAGGCTTCATGCCCATTGAAAGCAAGATGCTATCGTCTCTATAGTAGCAGCTTAGCCAATCCTGCTTCCTCAACAGAGACCCTGCAGCAACTTGAATTGCCTCGTGTCCATTAGAGCAAGCGTGAACATATTTTGCCGTTAGTTTGGCGTTCTCCTCATAAATATCAGACATATGTCTTGCGGTGCGCATCAGTCGATACGCATCGAGGATTTTTTCGTCAGAGATAGAGGCTGATAAATTCGACATCAGATGCAAAGGTACGTTACCTTAGAAGCATGAAAAAAGGTATTAAAATCGAATTTCAGAAGTGGGAGGGGACGGGTAATACCTTCGTAATGATAGACGATAGAGAAAGGGATATTGAAGAGTTTGATAGTGAATTGATTCAGAGAATTTGCAATCGCGAAGAAACCGATGGAATTATTTTCATAAAATCTTCATCAAACGAACAGGCTGACTTGTTCTGTGATTTTAGAAACCCAGATGGATCTATATCCTTTTGTGGCAATGGAACCAGAGCAACTTATGCATATGCAAGAAGAGAGGGGTGGGTAGGTGATGAGGCTATTTTTGAAGCCTGCGATGGACTTCACAAAGTAAGGTGGAATTCAGACCTTAACCTTCCGAGTGTTGAATTTGAAAACGTAGAAGTGCCCAAAGAAGTAGAAGGAGATTGGTTTGTAAATACGGGATCACCACATCATATATTCAGGGTTGATTCGCCTGAAACCCTTGAATTAATTGACATACAGAAAATTGGATCAGAGATAAGGTATTCTGAAAAATACCAACCCCAAGGCACAAATGTTAGCGGCCTTAGCAATACATCAGAAGAGTCAAAAATATGTCTTAGGACTTACGAAAGGGGTGTTGAGGCAGAGACCGAAGCTTGTGGTACCGGAGCTGTTGCCGCAGCATTAATTGATCATACAATAAATGGAGGCAATCCCTCGAGAAAGGTTAAGATGCCAGGAGGAGATCTTCATGTTGAATTTGATCCAGTAACAGATGGTTACAAGAGCGTTTGGCTTTCAGGTAAAGCGTCTGAGTTGCGAAGAGGGATTATTACTTTCCTTCTAGCTTTATTGCCTTTTTTCTCCCAAGCACAAACCCAGTGGCACGAGAATCTCAGCGACCAAACCCAAATCAGCGTACTAACCGCTAGCCCCGGAGAGGATATATATTCTCTTTTTGGCCATACTGCTATTAGGGTTTACGATCCATTAAACCTCCCTGAATCGGATTGGGTTTTTAATTATGGAACCTTCTCTTTTAATGACGGATTCTATTTCAAATTTGTAAAAGGAAGGCTCGATTATAAGCTTACAGTTGAACCATATCATCACTTTTTTAGAATTTATCATCAATCAGAAAGGGGTATAAAATCCCAAACCCTAAACCTAAATCCCAAGCAGGTAAAAGCAGTAGCTAAATACCTTGAGTGGAATGCCAAATCAGAAAACGCCACATACTTATATGAATTTTTCAGAAATAATTGTGCATCAAGGATAATTACTGTTCTTGAAGAAGCTCTAGGTGAATCTTTAGAAACTAATTGTCAATCTGACGGAAGGACATATAGAGATGGTCTTAAACCATATATAGCTTGTACACCTTGGACTGAATTTGGGATGGACTTCATCCTTGGCCCTGAAGCAGATAAAGTCATGGATGGCTGCGCAGCGGCATATATTCCAGATGAGCTTTACCTAGCGCTTGAAAGAATGGAAATAGATTCTATGCCTTTGGTAAAATATTCTGAAGAACTCATTATTTCTCCAACATCTTGGATGAATGCTGAAAGCTTTGTCATAGCTAAGTTTAAGTCACCAGATTTGTTGTTTTTTCTACTCTTAATATTGGTAGCATTACTTAGGTATTTGGTAGGCGAAAGCAAACTTGTAACTAAAATCGTTGTTAAAACCATTCAGATAGTTGCTGCTTTATTAGGGGTGCTGCTTTTAGTGATGTGGTTGTTCACTGATCACATTGACACTTGGGGTAATTGGAATTTGATTTGGACTATCCCAATGCTGGCAACTTTAATAAACAGAAAGGGGCTAATTCTCTCATATATAGCGTTTGCTGGGTATTTGATTGTAGGTCCTTTTATCTGGCCTCAGTTGGTAACTCTTTCATTGTGGCTGGTGGCTATCACCGTATTTTTGACAGTAACCCCTAAAACCAAATGAGAAAACTATACTTCCTTTTTACAGCTTTTGTTACTGTTTGTCTGGTAGGGTGTGAGGATAGAAAACCCTTGAGCTGGGAAACAGATGTGTTTCTTCCACTTCTTGATGATAGAATAGGTTGGCTTGAATTCGTCGAAGACACACTTGATGTTATTGTAACAAATGGTGAGCCTGCTAGGATTGTTTTAAGCCAAGCTGTTGACTTGACATCTGGAACAATTGCTCCCGTACTACCTGATACATCAATAGAAGAAAATATTGGAATAGGTAATATTCCTGTAGATATACCTGTTCCAACAGAATACCCGTTCGTTATTCAGGATGATGAAATTCCAATCATCAATCTTGGTGGATCTGCAGGCGCATATTTGAGAGAGGTAGTTGTGACTTCGGGAGAAATGGTATTTTCAGTTGAAAATTCAATTGAAGGGATTTTGGATATGAGCTACTATCTCACCTGCTGTACAATTGATGGAGAGCAGGTTGGAGTGGATCTTGAAATACCTGCAGCAACAGAAGATGAGCTGGGTTTCGCTTCTGGTTCTCTTTCACTTGAAAATGCAGTGTTTGATCTAACTGGTTCAGCTGGTGTTTCAAATAATTTGATTACAACTCACTTTGAGGCTCAAGGATCTCAGCTAAATGAAGAAATCTTCTACGCTGACAATCAGGATAACATTAAAGTCACAGTTCAATTTCAAAATTTTGAAGTAAAAAGCGCACTAGGTTATTTCGGCAATTTAGAAGCTGGATTTTCAGAAGAAGAATGGGTTACAGATACAGTACCTCTTCCAAATGCAATAGTTGAGATGGAAGGAGCAGTCGCTAAGCTACAATTAGAAAACACCATAGGTGCAGATATGAGATTAAGCTTTGATTCTTTAACCTTTGATGGAATACAGCTTCAACATCCATCAATTTACGATGTTCACGACATGGCAAGAGCCCAATGGAGCAATGGCCAGCTACTCTCTACAACAAATTTAGAATTAGACCTTATGGAAGAGGGCAGCACATTAAGTGAATTGTTAGAGATGCTACCTGAACATCTTAAGATAGTTGGAGATATTGAACTCAATCCCTATGGTGATGTAAGTCTAGGAAACGACTATGTTGATGTAGATGTTCAACCAAACCTTAATGTGTTACTTGAGGTGCCAGTTCACGTTGGGTTTGATGGGCTGTTGTTAGAAAATAGTTTTGAAATTGATCCAATTGATTCTACAAAGTTTGATGGCAGACTATTAGTTGACTTTTGGAGCACTTTCCCAGTTCAGATTGAGTCACATCTAGTGTACACGGTTAACAATACATCCCAAACTGAAATAGTTAGAGATATTGTTATTGATCCAGGGAACATGGATCTGGGGCAACCTGGACATGGATTTGTTGAAATTCCTGCAAATGACTCTCTTATTGTGCCAGGAGCAACAGTTGACGTAACTGTATATGTTAGTACAGATGGAGCAGTTGTATTTGATGGAACAGAGGACGTAAGAGTTCAAATAAGAGCTGAAGGAACTTACTTGATTGAAGAATAATGAAAAAGTTTGGATTAATACTATTGATTGTAGGTTTGGGCTTCAGCAATGGCTTTAGCCAAGTTTATACAACAACAGAATCGTCAATATTTAGGAACGATTCTCTTTTCAAAGTAGTGAAAAAAGAAAAGACACCTTTAAGTTATTCTTGCGAAGCTTGGGCTATTCAAACGAGTAATACAATTACAGCTGGTTTTATGAATACGCTGGCTGAAGGAGGCTTTATTTCACGAGATTTTCTTGATCCAATTTTAGATGCTCATACTGGGCCAAAAGGATATATAGGAGCAACAACTGGGTTTAATATTAGTTGGACATCAGCTCCTAAAAAAGATAAAGTTTGGTCAGTTTGTGGAAGTTTTGGCTCTGAAGCAATTGTTGACGGTAGATGGACTACAGATCTTTTTGAATTAGCGTGGTATGGAAATGCAAGTTCTACAGGAGAGGTAAATGTGCTAAGTGGCTCAGGCATCAGAGCAGGTGTATTCAATAGATTTAGCATAGGTGGATATAAAAATGACACTCGCCAAAGGATTGAACTTTCATTAGTCCAAAGATTAGTAGGAGCTGAGTGGACTACTCCCTATGGTTACCTGTACGTCAGTGAAAATGCTGATTCAGTAGAATCATATTTACAGTCTGAAGCTAGGTTGCACTTCGGTGAGAATAGAGAGTTTACTCCAGCTTATGGAATTGGGATATCTGGGAATGTTCCTATTGTTCCTAGAGAATTTCCACTTGAAGTTAACATTAACTTTCAGGACGTGGGGTTACTATTTGAACCTGAAGGGTCAAGAGTATATTGGGTTCAAGATGGTCTTACAACAACAGGCTTGCCGGTATATGGAGATAGCTTGACTTGGGAAAGCATTTACAATGGAACAGTGTCTACGGATTCAGTAGTCCAAACTGGAACATCAGTTAGTAGGATGGTCCTACTGCCAGCTAAACTTGGAGTAAATCTTAAATACAAGTACTCTGATAAAATATCTGTAAATGGTTCAATATACACAGGCGGCTGGATGCCCAGATACTTGATATCTGGTGGTTTGGAAATGATACGCAATGATGACTTAACCTGGGGTGTGAACTATAAAGACGGGGGTTGGGGAAATTCTAGATTTGAGATTTGGGCTAAGATTAATACTCAAAATAAAAGAGTCATATACTTATGCGTGGAAGAACCAGCCGGATTGTTCTTTAGAGAAGACACTGGAGCCCAAACAACTTGCAGAGGTATTACTCTAAGATTCGAGAGATAATGGGAAGAGGAGCGTTTAATAAAATTTCAAATGGTCGCTTGCTAGTTATATCAGGTCCATGTGCAATCGAAGGAGGCCAAATCTTAGACCTAGCAGATAGAGTTGTAAGCATATGCTCAGAATTAGAACTTCCTTTGGTTTTCAAGGGCTCGTTTAAAAAAGCTAATAGATCAAGGATAGATAGTTTTACGGGTATAGGCGATGAGAAGGCTTTGGGCTTGCTTGCAGAGGTTGCTACAAAATATAATGTTCCCATTACCACTGATGTTCACTGTATAGACGATGTTGCACTTGCCGCTAATTATGTAGACGTAATCCAAATCCCAGCTTTTTTATGCAGGCAAACCGACCTGGTTGTAGCAGCAGCTAAGACTGGGAAAATTGTGAATATCAAGAAAGGCCAATTTTTGAGTGCTGAGTCAATGAAATTCGCTGTACAAAAGGTATGGGATTCTGGGAACGAGGAATGTTGGGTTACTGAAAGGGGGACAACTTTTGGCTATGAGGATCTCGTAATAGATATGAAGGGAATTCCTGTAATGAAGGATTATGCTCCTACTGTAGTTGATTTAACGCATAGTCTCCAAAGACCAAACCAAAGCTCAGGTGTAACCGGAGGAAACCCAGAGTTTATAAATACTCTTGGGAAAGCATCTGTAGCTGCAGGAGCTGATGCGGTATTTATTGAAACCCATCCAGATCCACAAAACGCAAAATCTGATGGAGCTAACATGCTACATTTAGATAATTTAAAAGAACTATTAACTACGCTTAAACGCGTGCACGAAGCTGTAATGTGATGAAACAATATGCCTTAATCGCTTCATTTCTAATTTTTTCAACGTCATTTGCTCAATCTGATGTTGAATTACGAGTTATCGGAGGAGTTTATGAAGACGTTGCTTCTACAATTATTCCCACTCCAAGTGGTGGAGTCTACGCGCTTGGTTCAACATCAAGCCAAAGTGATGGTACAGTTCGAGGATATATCGTCTATTATGATTCAAACTTTGACTATGCATGGAGTATTCTTACGCCTTCAGGTTCTGTCGTTGAAAACATTGTAGATGGAATTCTAGTAAATGGAACAGATGATATAAAAGTGCTATCTAAAAAGCATGGGTCAAATGGTACTTATAATTCTGTAATACACTACGTATCCAATAGCCAAAATTCAGGGGAAATAACCTCTACTATTGAAATTGAACATGGTGAAAACCAAACACCATCTACCTTTGTAGAGTGGATGGGAAGTACTTTTGCGGTTGGAGACACAGAGGGAGATTGTTGGATGATAAACGTTGACGATGAATTATCGTTGGAAACTGGTGATTACCAAGTTTGGGGGCACCCATCAATGATAGAAACAGTTGAGACAGCTAGAGTTCACAATGATTCTCTATACGTTGTAGGTTCAACTTTTGAGGATGGAATTGAGCAAGCCACGGTTTGGGTATGGGGAGCAAATGGGAATACGATTTGGGCTAACATTGGCCCTGATGATGACGCTTTTGGTTATACTTACGCTAATGACATTGCACCTTATGACGGTGGGACATCGCTATTGTACTCTCTTCAGAGGGAAGCCGCTCCTATTGGAAATGGAGTTGTAAACTTCGGCCTCGGTGATGGTGTGCCAACAAGTATCGTTACAACAGATTCTCCATATTACAGAGAGGGTAAAAAATTACTAAGCCATGACGGAGCTTTAATTAAACTATCACATACTAATGTAAATGGTAATGACGAGAACATAAAGATTACACGATTAAACCAGGACGGTTGGTATGAAATAGGGTATTACCTAGGTGAAGGATTTAGTGAAGAGCCAATAGACTTCACTATAGACGATGATGGAGTTTTGTGGATAGTAGGTAACGCCCTTGGTTACTTAAACGGATCTACAAGCATCTGTATATATAGGGTTAGTTCATTTGATTTATTGGCTGAGTACCAAGGCGAAAACATCCCATTGAGCATTACAAATGACCCTATGCTGTACAACTCTGTTGGACAAGACGAAGTAGCACAAGAATTGTTATTGTACCCTAATCCGGCATCTACTCAAGCTACACTTTCAGAGCCGTCAAATTGGACTCTTTTATCACCTAGTGGACGTGTGTGTGATAGTGGGTTTGGCCAGTCAATTGATATAAGTAGACTGAGGAATGGTTACTACTTTGTAAAAGCAGAACTCTCTAATTCTTCAGTAGTGCTTCCAATTCAGGTGCTTAACTAATTGCTTCTGCAATAGCATTCCAAAGTTTTATTCTTTGCTGTATTGATTCCTTTGCTACAGCATCCGCCTCGTAGGTCTTTTCTGGAGTATCACATAGCTCTTCTATCATCTTTAGTGATAGAGGCCCGTGCTCATCTCCATCAATCTCAATATGTCTCTCAAGGTAGTATTTCATTGACCTGTAAGCGTTGTTAGTTAGATAGCTAGATTTATTGAGAATTTCAATAAATACTTCAGGGATTAAACCTTCTCTTCCGTGAGTGAAGGCCGAAGCTATCATATGATCATTACCTGTTTCAATTACGCTAAATGTAAAAGTGACAAAATCTTTTATTACGGGTTTAACGCCGGTATTATCAAGAGCTTCTGTTATTGTTTGTCCTTTTTCAAGATATTCTACAAACTGCTTGATTTGAGTTGTATCTGCACCTATGTCCTCCATTGCATCGATGTACATTTCAAAGTGACTCTTGTATTTGCCATTATAATCAACATCAGTCTCCTCGCCAAGGACAATCTCGTTTATGAATCTAGCAGTGTTTGAATTGTCCTTTGGAGTCCAAGGAGTTTGAGTGCAAGTAAGAGAAGTTTGAAGGGCTTTCACTAATGACATAAAATCCCAAACCGCAAAAACATGGTACTCAGTAAAGGTTTTTACATCCTCTAGAGTTTTCAGTCCCTCGTAAAGACTGTGGTCAGTTAGCTCTTGCATTAATTGCTCTATAGAACTTTCTGTGATAGCTACTTGCATTATGCGAATTTTTCAGTAAAAATACACCTAATTTTGGCCATCATCCATATAGCCTTGTCGTATAATGGATATTACGTGGGTTTCCGGTACCCAAAATCCAGGTTCGACTCCTGGCAAGGCTACGAAATGACTAAAAAAAGCAAGCAAGCGATGCAAAGCATTCGCAACGAACAAGTATCCCGAATCTCAATCTATTCACTTTGCTACCATACATAGTTAATCTCTTTTAAAATGGCGTATACCAAAACATAAACCAAGCACTCAAGGTTGGGCTAGCACTTCCATCTAAAACACTTACTACCGTTTTCTCATTGTTATACATTGGTATAACAACGCAGCAGTTTAGAGATTGAAGAATTTGATGTATATTCAATTAGTTATGACCTAAACTATTCTATGAAGTTAGTGAACGTACAGCTTGGTAGTTTGAGTCATTCCATTTTCTTCCTTAGTAGCAATTATCAGGAATATTCCCTTTGTCTCAGTTAGAATTACGAATTGATCTCCTTCTGATACTGGTTCATTGAAGATTACCTTTCCGTTAATATCAACTACCTTGACTATTGAATAGCTTAACGACTTTATTTGGATTGTTTGGGATAGAGGAGGAGAGAAGCTCTTAACAAGTAAGTATTCTTCCTCATTTTCATCATACATGTTTTCAGAGTCAAATCCTTCTGTCTCTTGACAATTGCTTGGGTCGTATTCACATGATCCGTCGTTGTACAATGACGTTGAATCGTAGTTGCAAGCTTCAGTATCTGTACAGCCAAGCTCTAAACAACTTTCAAATTCACATTGCCCAAAAGTAGAATAGTTACATGCGTTTGGCTCGAAGCAATAATCGCTTTGTGGAGCTCCATCACATGGCCCAAAAATACATGACCCTGGGATATAGTAATCTGCTTCAGGATCGTAGTTACAAGCAAATGGGATTATACATCCTCCTATTAGTTCTGGAATACATGTTCCATTATCATCAGTCGCTTCAGGGTTATAGTTTGAAGCTGTAGGGTCAGTACAACCAGGAATTTCATTCTCATCACAAACTCCATCACCATCTGTATCATTCACACAGTTTCCATCACAGTCAACAAATGCGTTCTCTGGGTAGTCACATATGCTGAAATCATTAATTGTTGCTTCTGCATTGTAGTTACACGCCTGCTCATCTGTACAACCAATACATGAACTAAAGTCACACATTGTAATATCCATGTAATCTGCACTACTGTCATAGTTACAAGCTAATGGGTGTATACAGCCAGCAACAAGACAAGATCCGTCATCATCAGTTGCGCTTGGGTTAAAGTTTGGACTTTGAGTATCTGTACATCCATTTATTTCAAATTCGTCACAAACTCCATCTCCATCAGAATCATTGTTACAATCTCCATTACAATCATATCCATATAATGGCAATTCACAACTTCCATCATTAATACTCGCTTCTGGATCATAGTTACAAGCGTCTTCGTCTGTACATCCAGTACATGATATGAAGTCACAAGATCCAGGTATTAAGTATCCTGCTGTTGGCTCGTAGTTACAAGCAAATGGAATTATACATCCACCAACAACACAAGATCCGTCGTCGAATGCTGCGTTTGGATCGTAGTTAGGGTTAGTAGGATCTGTACATCCCATCTCTTCTGTATCACAGATGCCATTTTCATTTTCGTCTGCTTCACATAATCCACCACAAATTCCAATAGCGTCATCTACGTTACCGTCACAGTCACAATTACCTTCTGGAATTCCAGGACCATTACACACTCCACAAGCATCTAGTTGGCCTACACATTCGTCAATGTCATCACAAATTCCATCGTTATCTACGTCGGCATCACAATCACCACCACATACTCCAATAGCATCTTCTTGGTTTCCATCACAGTCACAATCAGCTAATGGTATATCAGAACATCCACACTCGTAGATAGCTCCAGGACCGTTACATACTCCACAGTCGTCGTATTCACCAATACATGGATCTTCTTCGTCACATACTCCATCACCATCAACATCATTAGCACAAGATCCATCGCAATTAAACATTGGGTTTTCTGGATATTCACACATAAATGCATTTGAAAGAGTAGCATCTAGATCGAAGTTACATGCTGAAGGATCCATACAACCTATACATGAAACAAACTCACACATTGTAATTATCATGTAATCTGCTGAAGGGTCATAGTTACAAGCAACAGGGTAAATACATCCACCTATTAAACAAGAGCCATCATCATCAGTAGCTTCTGGATTATACCCAGGGTTTGTTGGATCAGTACAACCAGGAATTTCAAATTCATCACAAACTCCATCCCCGTCTGCATCATTTAGACAGTTGCCATCACAATCATAACCGTAATCTGCTTCTTCACACGTATTATTATCTAGAGTTGCATCAGAATCATAGTTACAAGCTTCAGGGTCAGTACAACCCGAACAGCTTATAAAGTCACATGAGCCAACTATTAAATATTCAGAATCTGGATCGTAGTTACATGCAATTTGAATAGTACAACCACCAGTCAAACAAGAACCATCATCAAATGCTGCACTTGGATCGTAGTTTGGATTTGATGGGTCAGTACATCCCAATTCTTCACTATCACAGATGTCATTTTCGTTGACATCTTCAGCACAGTCGCCACCACAAACGCCTAGAGCATCAAGTTGGTTACCATCACAGTCACAGTCTCCCTCTGGGATATCTGAACATCCACACTCGTAGATAGCTCCAGGACCGTTACATACTCCAC
>Ga0160422_10002256_pt1 | contig 12060 bp, 13 predicted proteins | sample Fk160mmetaG_FD_108192 | JGI IMG/M metagenome (GOLD analysis project Ga0160422, IMG submission 108192) | Marine microbial communities from the Central Pacific Ocean - Fk160115 60m metaG | ecosystem: Environmental > Aquatic > Marine > Oceanic > Photic zone | place: The Central Pacific Ocean...
TATCTAATTAAAGTTGTGCAGAGCCCTATCATGCAGCTCGAATTGGTCAATGACGCGATAAGGCGGGCGGTATTGCGTGAACTCGCCGAATGGGACGAAGTCACAGCTGATTATACAGTGACAGTGGTTTGCTCAACACCTGAAGCACCTGATGCTCTGGAACAGTTTGATGAGCTATGTATAGCCCTCCGGCTGCGCGGAGATCGTCTTAAATTTGCTGCAATAGATCAAGAAACCGCCATTAGCGTATCCGAGGTTTGCGACATTAAAGAGATTTCTAATTTTCCGTACACAAGTGTCATGATTCCCGAGGTACCGGGAAGCACCAAGGAACTCACAGATCTGATAGCCAAACGGGAAGAAGAAAAAGAACTATGCCTAGTATTTGAGCCGGCTGAATCACCTGGTTGGATAGCAAAAACGCTTATTGGAAAGGGCTTACGAGCTATCAGAATGGGTTTTTACAAATATAAGCCCATTCAGATGGCGAATTTACCGCCAGCAGATAATCCAACATGGTGGGTAGTAGTCAACGACGCGGCTGTAGTTCCAGAGATAGCTCGAGGATTAAAAAGACAAAACATGAAATTTTCGAATGTCCGATGGATAAGTTCGCGTCCCTCGGTTGGCTCAGCCCTACGGAAAATATTACCCAAGTCTGAGTTTATCGAAGTCTCGGAACTTCGCTCTGACGTGATTCTCGATGTAATAAAAAGTTATATACGCCCAATATTATAAGTGCCTCTAAAGCTTAGTTCAGTCAACGTCTTCATCAACCTCGCCTTGACGCTCTAACAAAAAATTTAGAGGCAATATCGGCTGTACCGCGTACAAATCCAGTTTAAGCAAGTCTCCCAAATCATTCGCTATATCTTGACAACTGTTGACCGCTAACATCCCATCGACTTCCCCTTTCTGGTAACGAACACCAAGTTCAAATACTTTCGCGGCGAACTCAATCGGAACGTAGGCCATCGTTTGTCCATTAACGGTATTTACGGTCTGGTAACAGGTCTCTTCTTTCGCGGCCGGTGCCGGGGGAACGTCATCACCACCAGCGATAGCGATCATTCTAGATTCCTCATACCCGGCCCACGCTTTCGTTCCAGCTACAAAAATCTTATCCATGACCACCCTGATCCGTACCGCCTGTCTGACTCGAAGTGCACGTTTTTCGCGAGAGTCACCCTCAGCGGCCACGGTTTGCTCAAAAATCTTTCTAGCGGTGGCTTTCTGAGCTGCGTCAGAATCGCCAATCTGCATCCAATCAAATAAGGCCATAGAAAACCTTTGGGCTATCAGCCGCTATCGGTTGAAATTTTGTTTAGGATCTCATCTGCGTTTAATGAGGGCACTTCGATACTGCGTGTGCCGCTGCATTTCTTTAGGGCATAGGCCGCCAAACCGGGGTTAGAAGTTACCCAGACAAGCCCCGCGACATCCTTTGCTGCCCTATTAAACCCGTCAACCGTGCTCGAGACAGACGAAACGTCGTTCACTAGAACGTAAATCGGCAGATCATTGGACGGGATTTGTTCTACGGGCTGTTTTACCCCATTAAAAATTGGCAACCTGACAACCCTCTGTCTGGCGGCGATCAATTGCTTCGCAACTGAACCAGACTCCTCTACCTCCTCGAGCACCAGAGACAACTCGTTGTCCTCCGCACGCTCAGTTATTCTCTTCGCGAGTTCTAATCCGCTTCCCGGTGTCTTTACTGGAACCAAAATTTCCTGGGGGCCTACTTTATCCACGTCACATGCTCGTAAGACTTCGGATAAGGCTAGAGCGGTGTCGTCGTCGCAGGCGCTGTATTTTAGGCGCTGAACCCGTAGCTTAATGGCCAAAACCAAGTCATCAAATTTTATAAGAGCTTCGGGGCTCTCGGGATTGGCTGCGATTAGATTGAGTGCCCTTTTATCTTTAACCTCGTCCCAGTCGGCTAACTCTCGCAGAGCAGCGCGCTGCTTCGCATCGTTTGTCAGTTGAAGAGTTTTCGTTGGCGATATCTGAACATTGACCCAGTACTTTGGACCTGCCTTGGCTAGGGCATCAGCTAATGGATGGTCCGTAATGCCCCAAGAAGGCAAAGTAACGATTAGATTTGCTATTTCGACCGCCACGAGATTTCCTCTACAGTGCTTATTGTGTGACGCTATACAGTGACACAAGTGAGCCAAGTTATCCAGCTAGCCTAAGGACCCCGTATAGCTCTCAAACCTCAAAATTCAAAGCATAGGGAATACTAAAAGCATTTCCTATTTATACAAGTGCGCTGCACGGGACCGCGCGGATCCGAACCTATGATCCGATAATCACCGTTCGGGTCAACTCGGCCATATGTTTTCCAGCGCTTCCTGCCGGCAGTATAGCCCTCAGTGATGGTCAGACTGTTAAGCTTCCTCTGCGATTGCATTGGCATCCAGCCGAATCGATGTTTAATACGGGGCGACGAGATCGACGGCGGGCGATGGACTCTGCTGTTATAGATATTACCTGTCAAATTATCGTGGCAAATAATCTGACCTTGGCTTCCGAAGCACGTCGCTTGCGCCTGCGATACAAGTAAAAAAGAGCCGCTGAACGATAGGATTAGTGTCAGCAGCTGATGCATTAATCTCTCCATATATCTTGAATCGACCAAAATCAACTGTCCTTGATCTGCACTCGATGTCGTTTTCAAAGAAATGCTCAGCTAATCGCCACTCCAGGGGACGCCCGGTCAGTTCCCGCTATCAACATCCAAGGATCTCATTGAACCTGGCGTTTATGATTTTTATCTGATAATCGAGCGACTGCTTTCCCGAGAGGCGCTGAAATTTCAAACCTAACTGGCAACCAATACCCCCGGATTCTACCTAGATAGAGGGTCCGATGGATCTCTGATTCAGTAGAACGAAACCAGCCTTTTTTTGTTGAAAATCCGCCAATCCTTTTCACAGTGATGTGGCAACGACGGACAAAATCACCAGAGTTACTAGGACCTTTTGTTTCAAGCGTTTGAAGACCACCATCTTGAATCTTCAGATCATACCTTCGCACCCCGTCGAATATGCGATAAAAGCCGATGCATTTTTCGGTGTTATCCAGCATTCGGCCAATTTCGAAAACCGGAGTAAAAGGATCGACTGTATTTAATGTCGATTCTTCAGGAACCGGCGTTAATTCATAATCACGTGGTTCAGACCGATAAAGATCGACTGTCGGCATTGACCCCGAGGCTGGCCACATCACTGTGATGTTGCTACGCGTATCACCCCACGTACTTTTACCATTCAATAATTTGATCCCGTCGCGCGAATGTAAAATTTCCAGCGTTGATCGAAAATCTGAAAACCATGCACCTGCGCCACGTGACTGGATATCAGCGGTCACGGACCTAACACCCTGTGAGTCAAGCAGCTCAACTTTTACGTCTGCAAGCGTCACAGGACCCCAGTCAATCTCGTAGTACAGTGGTTGGCCATCAAAAGCACTTGTCGAACCGCTGAATACCGCGACGAATAACCAAGCTGCTTTCCTCATCCAAGCGCCTCTACTCAGTTAATGAACACGTCAAATCGCGACTGCCACATCGCAGCCTTTTCTTCATTGAAAAAAGGAGACCCAGCTTCGTCATACAAACGAGCGAGCCCGAGTGCACCATATCCAACACCTTTGCGATACGCTTGTATATAAAGAGCTTCGGCGCGACCTATATCGGCCTCCACGATCCCATTACCCGTGTGGTAAACCACAGCCAAAGCAAACCATGCGGCCGGATATTTAAGTGCTTTCGCTTTCTCAAACGCTGCCAGCATAGCGTCGCCTTGGTCAAGTTTCAGGTATCCGCGGCCAAGTTGAATCCAATACCTCCCGTTATTAGGAGCAGAGTTGACTGCTTCTCGGCAGGCGTCGATTACCAGTTTTCCTTCTATAGCTGAGTATTCAACCGGAACGGCTTGATGATCAGGATCGGCAGCAATAGAGGCCAATCGGTCACACAAATCACCGGCCGTGTCCCCAAAAGATGATGTAAAGACTGAGCTAACCGTTAAGGCTAGGAAAAGGAGCCAGCGCGCTCTTGCAATAGACCAAAGGCTCCCGTTTCGTATCTGGCAGCTCAATGTATATAACTTCACCAACAAGAATCCCATGATCCCCTCCATCGTAGAGTGCATAGTGACGGCACTCTAAATAGGCAAGACAACCATCTATTTTTGGGCTTCCATTAGGACCTTTAGAAATCTGTAGCCCAGTTGCTTTATCCATACCAGACTTCGCGAACTGCAACGCCAATGGACCCTGATCCCCGGCTAAAATATGGATACTGAAATAGTCGGCATCTTTTAAATCAATATAACAATCAGCATCTTTTGCCGGACACATTAGGACCAGTAGCGGGTCAAGTGATAGCGAACTGAAGGCACTGGCGGTCATTCCGATCACCTGGTCCTTGGCGTTGTGTGCTGTCGTAACAGTGACTCCCGTTGGAAACGAGCCCATGGTCTGCTTGAAAAGATCTTTAGAAACTGTCATCCGCCTGCTTTCTTAGCTTGTAACCCTTTTTCTTTGAGAAATGAAATGACGGTGTTTACGTGATCGCCTTGAACAACAATTTCGCCATCTTTTACCGAACCACCCGTGCCGAGCTTTTGTTTGATGGCTTTACCTAAGGATTTCAACTCCACCTCGCTAACGGGAACGCCCCAAATAACCGTAGCCTCTTTCCCACCGCGGCCTTTAGTTTCTCGCCTCACACGACAGATTGAATCATCCGGGTGTTCCACGTTATTAGCTTTAGAGTCAGATCGGATACGTCCCAACTCGGTTGAATACACGAGCCGAGTACCCTTGCGCATTTACAGTTCTTCGAGTCTAGATTCGATGTCTGGACGAGCCATCGCACGAATCAAATCATTAATTCCAACGACTCCAACCACATCACCGGTATCATTAGTGACTCGCGCCTGCGAAGACGGTGACTCGGTCACCAGCTGGGCCGCATCCTCGACCAACATCTCAGCTGACAACTCAGGGCCCGGTTTGTCGTTTGGAACTTTCATAATCGTTTTCAATTGAATTACTCGGCCTCGGTTAATATCTTTAGTAAAGTCCGCAATATAATCATCCTTCGGTTTCAGAACAATTTGCTGAGGCGTACCTTGCTGAATCACCTGACCATCGCGCAGAATCGCGATTTGATCACCGATCCGCAGTGCCTCTTCTAAATCGTGAGTAATAAAAACGATGGTTTTATGGAGTTCTTGTTGCAGATCCAAAAGAATGTTTTGCATATCTGTTCTGATCAGTGGGTCAAGTGCGCTAAATGCCTCATCCATGAGTAAAATGTCGGCATCTGTGGCCAATGCTCGCGCTAAACCGACACGCTGTTGCATACCACCTGAAAGCTGACCCGGAAAGTTTTCTTCATAACCCGCCAAGCCAACTCGCTCAATCCAATATGCCGCCTGTTCTCCAGCATCTTTTTCCGCCACCCCCTGAATCTCAAGCCCGTAGATGGTATTTTCCATCACGGTTCGGTGCGGCAGTAGTGCAAATCTCTGGAAGACCATAGATGCTCGATTACGCCTAAAATCACGTAATGTTTTTTCGTCCATCTCGAGTACGTTTTCGCCATCGATCCAGACCTCTCCTACGGTGGGCTCTATGAGGCGGTTGATGTGCCGAATAAGGGTTGACTTCCCGGACCCTGATAGACCCATTACAACTTGAATACCTTTTGCCGGTATTTTGAGATTTATATCAGATAAACCAAGGACGTGGTTATATTGATCATTCAACTCGTCCTTACTGACTCCGCCACGCACCTTTTCGAGCATCCCCTCAGGATCATCGCCAAAAATTTTGAAGAGCCGTTTAATCTCAACTTTAGTCTCCGAATCACTCATCGTGGCCTCCGCGGTGACTTTGAAGACGCTTACCATAGCTTTGACTGATCCGATCAAAAATAATCGCTAAGGCAACGATAGCGAGACCATTCAAAAGACCCATCGCGAGATATTGATTAGAGATAGCCTTTAAAACGGGCTGGCCGAGTCCCGTCACTCCAATCATTGATGCAATAACTACCATCGCTAACGACATCATGATTGTCTGATTCACCCCCGCGAATATATTGGGAAGTGCCAGTGGGATCTGAACTCTCACTAGTTTCTGCCACGGACTAGCCCCGAAAGCATCTGCCGCTTCTAGAACTTCCTTATCAACTAATCGAATCCCTAGGTTTGTCAGACGAATCATGGGTGGTATCGCATAAATCACGACCGCGATAAGTCCGGGCACTTTGCCAATGCCTAGAAGCATCACCACCGGGATCAGATACACGAAACTTGGTATGGTCTGCATTATGTCCAGTATCGGAGTAACAATAGCCTGCGCGCGGTCTGATCGGGACATCACGATTCCAACAGGCAGCCCAAGCCCAACGCACAGCATGGTACAAACCACAATGATGCTGACCGTGCTCATAGTGTCTTCCCACATCCCAAGGAACCCAATCAGAAAAAGGCTAAGCGCCGAACCGATCACAACCTTAAGACTTCGACTTGCTACCCACCCAAGAGCCGCGACAACGAGGATAAAAACGGGCCAAGGTGTTGCAAGAAGAAGTTTCTCAAGCCAAATCAGAAATTGCAGCAGGGGTTCGAAAAAGGACTCGATATCCTCACCGTACGTCCTCGTGAAATCTTTAAACCCCTGATCAATAGCCTTTCGGAAGTCGCGCAAATCGCGTCTTCCGAGCTCGGGAAATTCAGTTAACCAATCCATAATGTGGCTTCAAACGCAAAACAACCGGAATGACAAAACACATCCGGTTGTTTCGAGCAATTAAATTTGATTAAAGTGCTTTCTTAATGCGAGCAGCCGCGTCCTTGGATACCCATTGAGACCAAGTCGCTTCCTCGTTTACCATAAACTCTAACGCTGCTTGCTCTCCCGATGCCTGATTATCATGCATATAACTGAGATATTTGTTTAACAGCGCCGCTTCGAAGGTTCGGTTTTTCACGTAATCCGCGACTTGTGGCACCCGAGTTGCAAAATCGACTTGGGCTAAAGATACGACTTCTGATTTTGTCCATGTGCTTCGCTTCGGATTGTCGCACTCTTCTACAGGTTTTACGATGCAATTGTCCCAATGATCTTGGTCAAAGTCAGAATTAAAATCGACTAGTTTAAGATCGTATTTACCGGCCAATGTAGTTGGCGCCCAATAATAGCCCAGCCAATTTTCGCCTCGTTCACTTGCCTTCGCAATCGAGCCATCTAAACCAGCTCCCGAACCAGTGTCGATCAACTTCCATCCAGCCGCTTCCATATCAAACGCGCGGAACAGGTTGTTTGTTGAAAGTTGACAACCCCAACCGGAGGGACATGTATGAAGTCCGCCTTTAGAGGGGTCTTCCGGATGCGGGAAAAGATCTGGTCGTGCAATTATATCGTCGATGGTTTTCAATTCGGGGTGCGCCTTAGCGGCCGCTGCGCTCATCATCCAGCCCTCGCCAGCGCCCGAAATTGGAGACGGATTGAGCTTGACCAAACGGTTCTCTTGAATTGCCGCATCAATAGCAACCGCAGCAGCATTTGCCCACATTTCAGAGGCGATATCTGGAGTGCCTTTTTCGTTCATAGAAGTAATCTGAGGCATCGTACCTGCAGTTAAATATTCAACATCGCATTCGTAACCGCTTTTCATCACGAAACCGTCAAGCCTCGCTAAAAATTCTCCCGAAGCCCAGTTCATTTCGCCTATAACTACCTTTCCGCAATCTGCAGCTACTTCTGCTGTTTCTTCCTTCTTCACCCCGAAAAAAAAGGCGATTGCCACTGCAGCTACCCCTAGCGCTAATAGTATATTTCTCATTGTTTTCTCCCAACCTTAAGGTTCGCCATAATGTTTACGACACGAAATATTATTCAAGTCTACATAAAGGCAGTGCTATACACAAACCACTGGAAATTTAATTAGTTACATTATTTTATTGGTACCATCGTTCATTTAACTTCAGAAAATTGCTTTGACGTCAAAATTTAACTTGGGAAATATACCTGCGTTTATTACATTTATAGATTAACCATACACATCCAGAAATTTTAGGAGATGCAGGGCAGCGTGCAGACACAGAATCTCGAAACAGAAGTATTAGTGGCTCTGAGGCGAATCGTTCAGGCAATCGATCAACACTCTAGTCGACTCGGCAAGGATTTTGGGCTAACAACACCACAACTTTTAGTATTGCAGACTGTAGCAAATACAAAGGAACAACCGATTAGAGCCATCAGTGCTGAAGTGAATCTGTCGCAAGCCACAGTGACATCGATTGTCGACCGCCTCGAGCGCCGAGGACTTCTGGAGAGACAACGATCAGGAATTGATCGAAGACAAGTATTCCTTGTGATCACAGAAGCGGGCAAAAATCTACTTGCGAAGGCCCCCAAACCGCTGCAAGAGAATTTTCTTCACCGGTTTGAAGGACTGCGTGAATGGGAGCAGCACCAAGTAGTATTTGTTTTAAAACAGGTGGCAGAGATGATGGGCGCCCGCCACATTGACGCCGCTCCACTCCTCGATACCGGCGACGTTACCCGCGGCCACCAGACGCGAGAAACGCAGCCTGATTTGGAGCCAGCTGACCCGTCTGATAGTCAATAAACGCTTTTTTCAGTTCGCCTTCGGTCGATAAGACAAACGGTCCATGGCGCGCGATTGGCTCATTCAGCGGCGCTGAAGATATAAGAAGGCCACGACCTGAACCATCGAGGGTAACATCCCCCGTGCCTTCAATTACGGCTAAATCACCATCCTCAATGGTTTGTCCTTCGATAGATAACTGACCCTCAAAACAGAATATGATGGTTGTATCACCATCGGTCAAAGGAATAACAGCTACTCCGTTAGTCGGTTTTATATCGATCATCAAAACAGGCGAATGTGTTTTTGCTGGCCCAACGTGACCGAATAACTCACCAGCAACCAAACGATACGACACATTATCCTGGGTAAATTCAATGACGTCACTTGCCGGAATATCTTGGTATCTAGGCTCACTCATCTGTAGGCGTTGCGGGAGGTTCAACCAAAACTGGAATCCCCAAAGACTACCATTAGTTTGTTCTGGCATCTCTGAATGCAAAATACCGCAGCCAGCGGTCATCCATTGAACAGCACCATCCTCCAAAAGACCCGCATTACCAGCAGAATCGCGATGACGCATCTTTCCTTTCAGCATATAAGTCACGGTTTCGAATCCTCGATGGGGATGTGGAGGAAAACCTGCAACATAACCAGAAGGATCATCGTTTCGGAAATCGTCAAACATCAAAAAGGGATCAATGTAATCCGCACCTGGCTGACCAATAACTCGACAAATGTCGACACCGGCCCCATCAGATACTTTACGTCCGTTAATCACTCGAGCAATAGAACGCATAAGTCTTTCCTTTTCCCTGTTTGACCATATTTTAAAGCCAAAAGGAATGTTTGGAAGAGACTTACTGCCATTAATATGAGTCCGGACTGGCACGAAAACCGAGGAGCTGTAATGCCACAACTAAACTGCATTGATCCACGTGAACAAGCCATAGAAGTGACATTCAACCCCGGTGAAACCATCTTACAAGCTACGAACCGTGCGGGGGTAGACGGTATATTAGCGGAGTGTGGTGGCGGCTGCTCATGTGCTACCTGCCACGTAATACTAGACCACACTTGGGACGGAACACTCGTCGGGCCAAGCACACAAGAATTGGACATGTTATCGTTTGCGGTTGATCCAACCCCCCACTCGAGGCTCGCATGCCAAGTTGAACTGAGCGACAAGCACGACGGCCTTAGTCTTTCTGTTGCAAAACGCCAATATTGATGAGGCTTGGAATAATCGGGGCCGGACAATCGGCCTGCACCCTAGCAACGGAGCTGATTCGTGGAAATTTTGATGGTGAGATATTAGTATTCAACGGCGAGCCACACCGGCCCTACCAACGCCCACCGCTCTCGAAAAGTTGGCTGAAAATGCCGGCCGATATCAACATACTCCCGCTGCTTCCTGAGCCTATCGAAAACCACGCTTCAATCCAGTGGATAGGAGAATGGGTTAAATTAATTAAGCCAGATAATGGTGAAATATACACCGAACAAGCGACATACCGCGTCGATCAGATTGTTCTTGCGACCGGGACCCGAGCGAGACGACTGACTATTAAGGGACTACCTCCTGAAACCGGACATGTGATTCGAACACTTGGAGATGCAGAAAGACTGAGACAACACATCGATGATGCAAAAAATATCACCATCATTGGGGCCGGCTTTTTAGCGTTTGAACTAGCTGCGACTTTAGATCACCCGGATCGGATAATTCGTATCGTCGCCAAAGCGAACCGGCTGCTGCCTCAGGTCTCGCTGAAAACCGCTGACCGATTAGTAGGCTCTACACCTGCATCCACCTTAGTCGATGTAAAGATCGAAAGCTTCGATACGGTTAGCAAATCACTCATCACCAACCATGGACCAGTTCCAGCAGATCTCGTCATTATTGCCGCCGGTGCGATACCTAATACTGAGATCGCCAAGCGATGCGGTCTCGGGACGGCGGAGGGGATTGCGACTAATGAATTCATGCAGACACCACATCCTAAGGTATCAGCAATTGGCGAAGTGAGCCTGCATCATCAGCCACATCTGGGAAGATCCGAGCGTGTAGAATCGATATCTGAAGCCAATGACTCGGCCACAACATGTGCTAAGAGGCTTCTTGGTCATTCCGAGCCATTCGGAGCAATTCCCTGGTTTTGGTCGGACCAGGGTCAATTGAAACTACAAATCGCAGGACTGTGTGCTCGCTCAGATGATGAAACCTGCTTGATCTCTACCGATACTGATTCCGTGGTAATTCGGCACTGTGGCGACCGCGTAACCGCAGTTGAAGCGATCAATGCGCCCAAAGAATTTATGGCCGCTAGACGTCTATTTGAACGCGGGACGGTCAGCCTCTCCGCTATAATTAAGGAAGGCTCTGTATTCGACTTACTTCAATCATCAAGATCCTGAAGCGCTGCCGGCATCGATCTTGTAGATGAAACACCTAGCTTTTTCAGTTTCTCAGCGCGACCTACAAGGTTACCTCGCCCGATCGACAGTCTCTGCCCGGCTTTTTCAAATGCTTCTTGTGACCGCCTGATTTTGTCACCAACGTCCTGAAAACTCTCCGCAAATAGCACAAATTGATCATATAACTTTCCACCAAGATCAGCGATTTGCCGGGTATTTTGGTTTTGATGCTCAATGCGCCACACATGCTCAACTGTTCTCAAAAGTGCCAACAAAGTTGACGGAGATGCAATCACAACGCCTTGTGCAAGCGCATCGGTAAAAAGCTGCGGCTGCGTTTCGAAAGCAGCAGAAAAAGCAGGCTCTACTGGAACGAACATAATCACGAAATCGATCGTCGTAATTCCCGATAGGTTTGCATAATTCTTTCCAGATAAACCGCGAACATGGGTCTTTAAAGAGGTCGCATGCGCCTTCAGGGCGTCAATACGTCTAGAATCATCAGTGGCTGACATAGCGCGCTCGTAGTCCTTCAACGACAGCTTTGCGTCAACGATCAAGCATTTATGATCCGGAAGAGAGATCACAACATCTGGTTGCAGTCGATTTCCTTCGTCACCAACGAAACTCTGTTGACGCGTATATTCATGTCCCTCCCGAAGACCAGAGGCTGTGAGTACCTGATCGAGAATCAGCTCCCCCCAATTACCGGCGGTCTTATTTTCACCTTTCAGCGCACGTGTCAGGTTGATAGCGTCCTCAGACATTTTTTGATTTAACGCCTTCAATGAGACTATCTCCTGCTTGAGTGAGACTCGATCTCGCGTCTCATTTTCATAAACTTCGTTCACCCGCTTTTTAAACGCGTCAAGCTGAGTAGTTAGTGGTTTTAACAATTGAGAAAGTGAATCGCTGTGTTGCGAGGTTAACTCCTTAGACCTTTCATTCATTAGCTTCTGAGACAACACTTCAAACTCAGCCTTCATCAAGGTCATATTCCGGTCAAA
>Ga0160422_10002257_pt1 | contig 12058 bp, 10 predicted proteins | sample Fk160mmetaG_FD_108192 | JGI IMG/M metagenome (GOLD analysis project Ga0160422, IMG submission 108192) | Marine microbial communities from the Central Pacific Ocean - Fk160115 60m metaG | ecosystem: Environmental > Aquatic > Marine > Oceanic > Photic zone | place: The Central Pacific Ocean...
AGAAGAGTTGGAAGAACGCAACGACAGGTTGCAATCCGCGCTCGAGGAATTGCGTCTGGCACAGGACCAGTTGGTGCAGTCTGAAAAGCTCGCGAGCATTGGTCAATTGACTGCGGGCATTGCGCACGAGTTGAACAACCCCATCAATTTTGTCTCCTCCAGTGCCCAATCGTTGCGCCGGGATTTTGACGACGTTGCCGAGATCATCCAGGCGCTGCAATCGTGGGATGGAGAAAACGAGGATTTGAAGGGGAAGGTGCAAGCGTTGCATGCCCGAATGACGCAAATGGATTTGGAATTCACCATGAAGGAAATCGACGAGCTGCTTGCCGGCATTGACGACGGTGCGAATCGAACCTCTGAAATTGTCAAAGGCCTGCGCATTTTCAGTCGCATGGATGGGGATGCCAACACCGAGGCCAATTTGAACGACCTTTTGGAGTCAACCATGGTCATTTTGCGGTCGTCTTTGCGCGAGGATGTGGCCTTGGCCGTGGATTTGGCCCCCACCTTGCCCATCTTTCCCTGCCAGCCGGGCAAGTTGAATCAAGTCTTCATGAATTTGATCAACAACGCCGCCCAGGCCACCGTGAAGGCCCACGACACCAAAGAGGATCGTCAGGTTTGCATCCGCACGAGGTGGGTGAAAGCGGAGGGGCAGGAGTGCATCCAAGTCAGCATTGAAGACAACGGCATTGGGTTGAGCGAAGAGGTGCAATCCCAAATCTTTGATCCGTTTTTCACCACGAAAGATGTGGGGGAGGGCACGGGTTTGGGATTGAGCATTGTCAAAGGCATCTTGGACGATCACAAGGCGACCTTGGGCATTGAGTCTGCTCCAGGCCAAGGATCTCACTTTCTAATCACGTTTCCAACATGATTCACGTTCTCTACTTAGACGATGAAGAGCACAACCTGACGGCGTTTCGTGCGGCGTTCCGCCGAGACTTCCATGTGCACGTCACCACGGTGCCGAGCGAAGCGGTGCGGATTCTGCAGGAGCACCCCATTGAAGTGGTCATCTCAGACCAAAAAATGCCGGACATCAGCGGCGTGGAATTCTTCGAGATGATCATGGCCGATCACCCCGACCCAGTCCGGATGTTGCTCACTGGCCATGCTGACATCGACGCTGTCATTGACGCCATCAACAAAGGGCGGATTTACAAGTACATCTCGAAACCGTGGAACGAAGCGGAGTTGAAGCGCTTGGTGGAAGAGGCCGCTGAGCTTTGTCGCGTACGTCGTCGGTCCACCAAGTTGAATGAATCGTACGCGAAGAATTTGTTGGCTTTGAGGGAGGCGTTGTCTCAAGTTAAACAACAGGCCGATGTGCATCCATCCTTGCCTGCGGAGGACAAGACATCCTGGGGCACCACGCTGGAGCGGGCGATTCGTTGGATTGAGCATCCTGAATCTGATTTTTGACCACTTCATGGCCGGAGTGTCAAACGGGCCAAAACCTCGACGTATCTTCCGAGGCCATGCAGGTCATTCTCATCGACGACAGCGACATTGACAACAAGGTCAACACCAAACTTCTGAAGTTGGCCCGCCTGACCTCGGACATCGTGGCATTCACGGATCCGTTGCAGGCGTTCGCCTACGTGGAAAAAGAGGGAGCCACCTGGACGGCGCCGCGCTGGATCATGTTGGACATCCAAATGCCGGGAACGGATGGCTTCGCCTGGCTGGAGAAGTTCAGGACCCTTCCGGAAACGGTCCAGTCCATGTGCCGCATTTACATGTTGAGCGCCAGCATCGATCGCGAAGAGCTCAAAAAGGCTGAGCGCGATCCAAGCGTCATCGCATTGATGGAGAAGCCGCTGGATGTCTACATGTTCCGGCAGCTTCTGGACCTTTGATCACCACTGCATGGGCACCTCGATGAGCAACAATAGGGTGTCCTTGTTGGCTTCGATCTTGACGGTAGGTGTGTCCCAAAGGCCCACGGCATCCCGACGTCCCAAGGGCTGACCCGCCACCGTGGCTTCGCCTTCCAACACCATGGCGTACAGGCCTTGCCCAGCGCCGTGGAGGGCGTAGTGTTCATTCCATCCTGCCGACAACCGACCCATGTGGAACCAGGCATTCTGGTGGATTCTCACGCCTTCTTTTCCGTCGGGTGACACCACGCATTGGAGTTTGTCTTTTTGGTCGGCGAGGTCCATGGTGAGCTGTCCGTAGGATGGGGTCAGATCCCGCTCGTTGGGGAACACCCAAATTTGCAAGAAGCGTACCTCTTCGTCGGCGTTGTGGTTTTTCTCGCTGTGCATGATGCCCGTGCCGGCACTCATGATTTGGACATCGCCCTCACGAATGACTGTGGCGTTGACCATGCTGTCCTGATGCTCCAAATCGCCCGACAAGGGGATGCTCACAATTTCCATGTTGTCGTGGGGGTGGGTCCCAAATCCGGCACCGCCCGTCACGGCGTCGTCGTTCAACACACGCAGGGCGCCAAAATGCATGCGTTCAGGATTTTGCCAGCTCGCAAAGCTGAAGCTGTGATGGGTGTCGAGCCAGCCGTGGTCGGCATGGCCACGTGAATCTGCAGGGTGGAAAACGGTGTTCATGGTGGTTTGGGAATGGGTCCATCCGGTGGCGGCGAACAAGCCTATGGTCAAAATATGGTGGACAAAATTCATGCAGTGTGGACACAATTGATGTATAGACAACAAAATGAAAACAAGAATGTTCCCCGCACAACAAAGAGGCCTTGTGGCCCTTTTGCACATTTGCAAGTGAATGCTGGCTCAGAGGTACTTGAAGTCCTCTCCAGGCTTGATGTTTTGAAGCGTCTCGTAAATGAGACGAATACAGTTCTCCACGTCGTCCTTGTGCACCATTTCCACGGTGGTGTGCATGTAGCGCAAGGGGAGGGAGATCAACGCGCTCGGCACGCCTTGGTTGGAGTAGGCGAATGCATCGGTGTCTGTTCCTGTGAATCGACTTGCTGCTTGCCGCTGGAACGGAATCTTGTTCTTGTCGGCCGTGTCGATGATGCGCTGAAGCAGGTTGTTCTGGACCGCGGGGCCATACGTGACGCTTGGGCCTTTGCCTGCTGCGGTGTCGCCTTGCTCAATCTTGTTGAGCATGGGCGTGTGAGTGCAGTGGGTCACGTCGGTGACGATGGCCACGTCCGGTTGCAAGCGCTCGGCAATCATCTGCGCTCCCCGCAGCCCGATTTCCTCTTGAACAGAGTTGGTGATGTACAGGCCAAACGGCAGCTTCACCTCGTTTTCATGCAACATGCGCGCCACTTCCGCAATCATGAATCCCCCCGCGCGGTTGTCGAGCGCACGCCCCACATACCAGTCCTTATTGAGGACCATGAATTCGTCGGGGTAGGTCACAACACATCCCACGTGGATGCCCATCTTCTCCACCTCTTCTTTGTTTTTGGCACCGACGTCCAAGAAAATGTTTTTCAAGGTGGGCGCTTCTTCCTTGCCAGCAGTGCGGGTGTGGATGGCGGGCCAGCCAAACAAGCCGGGCACGATGCCGTTCTTGGTGTGGATGTTCACCCGCTTCGACGGGGCGATTTGATGGTCGCTTCCGCCGTTGCGTCGCAGGTAGATGAAGCCGTCGTTGGTGATGTAGTGCACAAACCAGCTGATCTCGTCGGCATGCGCTTCGATGACCACTTTGTAGGGAGCGTCCGGGTTGATCACGCCCACAACGGTGCCGTACGTGTCGACGATGTGCGTGTCGATGTAGGGCTTGATGTAGTCGAGCCACAATTTTTGGCCTCCGGATTCAAAGCCCGTGGGCGACGCATTGTTCAAGTAGGCCTCCAGAAAGTTCTGGGACTTGGCCGTGATGATTTTCTTTTTTGCCATGGCCCAAAATTACCGCGGGGGAGCACCGCCCAATGCAGCACTCCCCCGCCAGTTGTTCACCGCGAATGGGTGAGATGTTAGAACGCGTAGGCGTTTTTGTCGATGAGCGCCTGGGCCACCCGTCGACGCGCTTCTTTGGTGTTGAAGGGATCCACTTTGGTGAAGCGCTTCATGCCCATGAGCATCATCTTCAACTCGTCGCCCTCGGCGAAGCCCATGAGTGCCTCTTTGCCCGCGACATTGATCTTGTCGGCCGCCCAGTACAGGTAGGTTTGCATCATGTCGGTGGGCAACGCGGCTGCCTCAGCGCCTTGGTTCGCCGCCACTTTCTGGGCGCGCAAGACCAAGCTCTCGGCTGTGTAGGCCCAAATCGCCATGTCCGCGATGCCCATCAGGATTTCCTGCTCTTTGGCGAGGGACATCATGAGCTTTTGGGCCGCAGACCCCGCAACCATCAAGGTGGCCTTCTTGAAGTTCTTGACGTAGCCCAAGTGCTTTTCGTAGACGTCTTCGGGCGCATCCCCAAACTCCGGAATGCCTGTCAGCTCGTTCGCCACCGCCATCGCTGGGGTCATCAAATCGAGCTCCCCCTTCATGGCCTTCTTCAAGATCATGTCGACAGTGAGCATGCGGTTGATCTCGTTGGTGCCCTCGAAAATGCGGTTGATGCGGGCGTCGCGGTAGGCGTGCTCGGCACGGGTCTCGGCGCTGTAGCCCATGCCGCCATGCACTTGCACCGCTTCGTCGACCACGTAGTCTGTGACTTCTGAGCCCAGGATCTTCATCATGGCGCATTCAGGAGCAAAGGCAGCGATGCCCTTGAGCGTTGCCTCGCCCTTGTCCATGCCGCCCGCCGCAAGGTCGGCGATGGCGTCGTCGATGTTTTGGGTGGCGCGGTACACCGCCGTTTCCAGCGCATAGGTCTGAATGGCCATCTCGCCAAGTTTGTGGCGAATCGCCCCGTACTTGCTGATGGGCCGCCCAAACTGCTCCCGCGCGTTCGTGTACTTAACACTTTCATTGATGGCGTCTTTGCAAGAGCCGATGACCACTCCGCCGAGCTTGATGCGCCCGATGTTGAGGATGTTTACGGCAATTTTGAAGCCTTTGCCGCGCTCGTACAGGAGGTTTTCGACGGGCACTTCCACGTCGTTGAAAAAGACCTGGCGGGTGCTCGATCCCTTGATGCCCATCTTCTTTTCCTCGGGGTTCATCGTGATGCCATTGTACCCACGCTCGCAGATGAAGGCGCTGAGGTTTTCGTCGCCGTCAATCTTGGCGAAGACGATGAGGATGTCGGCAAACCCGCCGTTGGTGATCCACATCTTCTGTCCATTCAGCACGTAGTGTGTTCCAGCTTCGTTGAGCTTGGCTGTGGTCTTGCCGCTGTTGGCGTCAGATCCGCTGCCCGGCTCGGTCAAGCAATAGCAGCCCTTGAGTTCGCCTGTGGCCAGGCCGGGGACGTATTTCTGCTTTTGGGCGTCGTTGCCGTAGTAAAGGATGGGCAACGTGGCGATGCCGGTGTGGGCAGAGAAGCTCACGGCGAAGCTGTGCGCGCCGCCCATGCTTTCGGTGATGAGCATCGTGCTCTTGAAGTCCAAACCAAGCCCCCCGAGCTCTTCTGGCACAGAACTTCCGAGCAGGCCGAGTTCTCCCACCTCCTCGAGCAATTTGGGGGTGAGGCCCTCTTCGTGCGATTCAATGCGTTCCAGGTTGGGGATGATGCGTTGCGCCACAAAGTCGAGGCCAGTTTGAAGCATCATGCGATGCTCCTCGGTCCATTCTTCAGGCGTGAAAATGTCGTCGGCGCTCACGTCACGGATGAGGAATTCACCGCCCGTGATGGCCTTGGTTGGAGAAGGATTTCCAGTAGTCATGTCGTTGAGTTAGAGCATTTCAAACACGCCAGCCGCACCTTGCCCTGTGCCCACGCACATCGTCACGATGCCGTGTTTGGCGTGTTGGGTTTTCAATTCGTTCAGGAGTTGCACGGTGAGTTTGGCGCCTGTGCAGCCAAGTGGGTGGCCCAAAGCGATGGCGCCACCGTGGACGTTGACCGTCGTGGGGTCGAGGTCGAGCTCGCGAAGGACGGCCACGCTTTGGCTGGCAAACGCTTCGTTCAATTCGTACCGTGCGATGTCGGCTTTGGTGAGTCCTGCCTTTTTCAGGGCTTCAGGCACCGCATAAATGGGGCCGACGCCCATGATGCGCGGCTCGAGGCCGCTCACGTGGTAGGATTTCAAACGCGCAATGGGTTCGACGCCGAGTTCTTTCAGCATGCGCTCGCTGACCACCATGACAAACGCGGCGCCGTCCGAGGTCTGCGAACTGTTGCCGGCCGTGACCGACCCTCCCTCGGCAAAGACAGGGCGTAGCTTGGCGAGTGCCTCGGCGTTGGTGCCGCGACGGACGCCTTCGTCGGTGTCGATGACGTGCTGGCGTTCTTGGCGCTTTTCGTTGTCGTCCAAGTAGACTTCGTCCACAGTGATGGGGGCAATGCCCGACGCAAAGGCCCCGCTGTCGATGGCCGCCGCTGCTCGGGCATGGCTTTCTACGGCGAAGGCGTCCTGGTCTTCCCGAGAAATGTTGAATTCCTTGGCGACGGCTTCGGCCGTCAAGCCCATGCCCCAGTACCATTCGGGGTTATTCTTGGCCACCCTCACGTTGGGCACAAGGCGCCACCCGCCGAAGGGGATCGGCGTCATCGTTTCAATGCCGCCGGCGATGATGCAGTCGGCGATGCCCGCGTGGATTTTGGCCGACGCGATGGCGATGGTTTCGAGGCCGCTAGCGCAGTACCGATTCACGGTCATACCGGGCACCTTTTCCGTGTCGAGGCCCATGAGGGAGACCATGCGGCCAAGGTTGAGGCCTTGCTCGGCCTCTGGGGTGGCGTTGCCGACGATGACATCGTCGATGCGTTCTTTGTCGAGTTGGGGAAAATCCGACATCAGTCGACGAATCACTTGTTCGCCCAAATCGTCGGCCCGCATGAAACGTAACCCGCCACGGGGCGCTTTGGCAACGGCGGAACGGTACCCACCTACGATGTATGCATCCATCAGTTCCGAAGGATTTTGCCCTTTTGAATCAAGCTCTGCATGCGCTCAAGGGTCTTGCGCTTGGTGCAGAGTTCGAGGAAGGCCCGACGCTCGAGGTCGAGCAGGTATTGCTCACTGACCTCGGTGCGGGCACTGAGGTCGCCGCCGCACATGACGGTGCCGAGCTTTTCGCTGATGAGCTGGTCGTGCTCGGAGATGTAATTGCCAGAAGCCATGCTGCTGGCCCCTGCGTAGACGATGCCCAACCCTTCATGGCCCATCACCGTGATGTCTTTGCGCTTGACAGGTTGGGTGTAGCCGGCTTCCGCCATCGCCATCGCCGCGGCCTTCGCCCGTGCCAGTTGGTCACGTCGATTCACCACAACTTCGTCCACGCCTTCGCGGAGGTAGCCGAGTTCAAAGGCTTCGTACGCTGAGGTCGCCACTTTGGCTTGTCCAATGGTGAGGAAGCGCTCACGCATCGCATTGATCCGGATGTCGCCCTCTTTCAATTCGTCATGGAGGCGAAGCACAAACTCTTTGGTGCCCCCTCCACCGGGGATGACGCCCACACCAAACTCAACCAGCCCGATGTAGGTCTCAGCGTGCACCACGACTTTGTCAACGTGCAGGCACACCTCGCAACCGCCGCCCAAAGTCAATTGGTGTGGAGCCGCCACGACCGGGATGCCGCTGTAGCGGAGCCGCATGGTGGTGTTTTGGAACAGGCGAATGGCGTAGTCCAATTCATCCCATTCTTGCTCCACGGCCAACATGAAAATCATGCCGACGTTGGCGCCGGCTGAGAAGTTGCCGCCTTCGTTGCTGATGACCACGCCCCGCCATTGGGGGTCGCTTTCAGCGAGGTCGATGACTTTGTTCAAGCCCTCGATCACCTCGGCACCGATGGTGTTCATCTTGGTGTGGAAAGCGATGTTGAGGATGCCGTCGCCCAAGTCTTGGATGGTGGTGCCGCTGTTGGACCAAACGGTTTTGTCCTGCCCCAAAAGCGACAGCGCAATCCGACCATCTTGTCCAGGAATCTCTGTGTGGCTTTTACTGGGTATGTCCCAACATGTACGCTTCCCGTCCGCGACGCCATAGAATGTCGTGGCGCCCGAGGCGACGAGGTCGTGCACCCAGGCCGCGACCTCAAGACCGCGCGCGGCGCAGGCGTCGAGTCCGGCCTGAAGTCCAATCGCGTCCCAGCTTTCAAAGGCACCGAGCTCCCAACCGAAGCCGGCGCGCAAGGCGTCGTCAATGCGGTACGCTTCGTCGCTGATTTCCGGCACGCGATGGCTCACGTAAGCGAAGACATCCGCGAAGATTCGTCGGTAGAATTCACCGGCCTGGTCTTGGCCATTGAACAGGAGTTTGGTCCTTTCGCGCAGGTCGTCGACGTTTTTGGCGGCGGCGAGGGTGGCGAACTGGACCTTTTGTTTGGGCTTGTATTCAAGGGTCTTGAGGTCCAACGCATGAATTTCTTTCTTGCCGTCGGTGACCACCTTTTTGTAGAAGCCCTTGCCCGATTTGCTGCCGAGCGCGCCTTCATCCACGAGATGTTGCACGTACGACGGGATGGCAAACACTTCAGACCGCTCGTCTTTGGGGCAATTGTCGGCAACGCCTTTGGCCACATGGACCAACGTGTCGATGCCCACCACGTCGCAGGTGCGGAAGGTCGCGCTTTTGGGGCGGCCCATGGCTGGCCCCGTCAATTTGTCAACCGCCTCAACGCTGAGGCCCATGTCTTCGACCGTGTGAAAGAGCGCTTGGATCGCGAAGACGCCCACGCGGTTGGCAATGAAGGCCGGCGTGTCTTTGCAGAGCACGCTTTGTTTGCCGAGGATGCGCTCCCCGTATGCAGTGAAGAAGTCCAACACTTCGGGAAGGGTGTCCGGCCCGGGAATGATTTCCAGCAACTGCAGGTAGCGCGGTGGGTTGAAGAAATGGGTGCCGCAGAAGTGTTTGCGGAAGTCTTCGCTGCGTCCTTCGGAAAGCATGCCAATGGGGATGCCGCTGGTGTTGGACGTGATGAACGTGCCAGGTTTCCGATGTTGTTCGACGCGTTCAAACAACTGCTGCTTGATGTCAAGCCGTTCCACAATCACCTCAATGATCCAGTCGCATTCGGAAATGCGCGGAAGGTCGTCGTCAAAATTGCCGGTTTCGATGCGAGCGGCGAATCGCTTGCTGTAAATGGGCGAAGGCTTGGACTTGAGGGCCTTGGCCAGGTGGCCAGCGGCCACACTGTCTCGGGGTCCTTCCTCCGATGGAAGGTCGAGTAGCATCACCTCGGCTCCGCATTGGGCCAGGTGGCAGGCGATGGCGGAGCCCATCACGCCTGAACCCAGCACGGCCACGCGCTTGATGCGATGAAAGGGGAGGGGTGTCGTCATGACGAAAGAGATTCGGTTTGGGGTTGCCAGTTGGGGGGAATCAACTGGTCAGGAACTTCAAGCAATTCATTCAAGCGTGCAAGACCCATGAGAAGTTGATCTGCAGCTTCTTCTCCAAGGAGTTCGTGCAGTCGGGCATTCAATTCAATGACCAGTTCTCGGATTTGTCTGCGCGCTTGAACGCCATCTTCAGTGAGGAAGACGCGCACTGAACGTCGATCGACATCGTCTTGACGACGTTCAATGAGCCCTTTGTCTTCCATGCCTTTCAGGGTGCGAGACAAGCTTGTGGCTTCCATGCCCATGCGCGGTCCAAGCTTGGTGCTCGGCGTGCCTTCGCGTTCAATGCTCAACAACGCATAGCCCACGCTCATGCTGATGCCGTGAGATTCCGCCAAGCTGGTGTACAGTCGGGCGAGCTTGCTCCACCCCCAGCGAAGTTGAAAGTCGATGGTGTCTTGCGCTTCCATGCGTCCAAAGTACACGATATTCCTGTGCACGCACAACGTTTTGCGAATTTTCTGTGCGCGCACAGCATCAAGGGAGTTCACGCCCATCGATATCTTGGGCCCATGAACGTGTTTGATCAGGTGTCAGAAGAAGTGCCCCGCATTGGAGCCGGGCCGAGGTTGGCAGCGGCGATATTGGACTACCTCCTGAACACCCTGGCGGTTATGGTGGCGGCTTGGAACGGTTGGGGGTGGTCGGCAATCGTGGAGCAGTTGCCCGGATCCGAAGAGTTCACAGAGCTATACGCCCCCATGGAGGCGGCGTTGGTTGCCGCGGGCATGGTGAATGGGGTGGACGGTCTGCTGGCGGCCACGGCACTGTTGGGTCTGGCGTATCCACTCATCGAGGGCCTGACAGGCGCGAGCCCAGGCAAATGGGCGCTGGGTTTGCAGGTGGGTCGACCCAATGGACATCGGGGAAACGTGGCCTTGTACGTGACGCGTTTTGCCGTGAAGTTCATCCGTCCTGTCTTGGGTGCGCTGGCGGCCTTAACAGGAATGGGCTTGTTGGGGTGGTTGGCAGGTCCGGCCGGGTTGGTGGTTAGTGTCGGCACGCTGTTGCTTTTCGCACCGCACAAACAAGCCCTGCACGACAAATTGGCGGTCACGGCCGTTTACCGGCGACGAGACCTCCTGTGAGACTGGCGTTCAAACAAAACGACCGTCGGCCATGCGCAACATGCGATCGGCGCGATTGGCAAGGTTCTCGTTGTGGGTGACCAGTACAATGGTTTGGCCCAAACGCGCTCGCAAGTCAAAAAAGAGGTCGTGCAATGCCGAGGCGTTCTCTGAATCCAGGTTGCCTGAAGGTTCATCCGCGAGAAGCACGCTCGGTTCATTCATCAAGGCACGCGCCACGGCAACGCGCTGTTGTTCACCTCCGGACAACTCAGCAGGGTTGTGGTCGAGTCGGTGCCCCAGTCCCAGTTCCTTGAGCAATTGGGTGGCACGCGAACGGGTGCCGCTGTTTTTTTGGCCAGCAATCCAAGCCGGCATCATCACGTTTTCCAAGGCGTTGAATTCCGGCAGCAACCGGTGAAACTGAAACACGAAGCCCAAGTGTGCGTTGCGAAAAGCGCTGAGCTCTCGACGGGACATGCCCGAGGTCGATTGGCCACCCACGGAGAGGCTGCCGGCATCGGGCAACGCCAAGGTGCCCAGGATTTGAAGGAGGGTGGTTTTGCCTGCGCCGGATGCACCAACGATGCTCACAATCTCTCCTGAATCCACGGTCAAATCGACGCCTCGAAGGACCTCGAGGTCGCCATACTTTTTGACAATGTTCTCGGCTTGAATCACGCCTGAAAGCTACTACCTTTGCCGCCGATTCACACAACACCTTTGGCATGAACATCCACGAATATCAAGGCAAAAGCATCCTCCAATCGTTTGGCGTCTCCATCCAACGGGGCAAAGTTGCAGACACTCCAGAAGCTGCGCACGAAGCTGCCGTTGCGTTGGCAGAAGAAACCGGAACGGAGTGGTTCGTGGTGAAAGCCCAAATTCATGCGGGCGGTCGCGGCAAAGGCGTGGTGACGGAGACAGGTTCTCACGGGGTGGTGCTCGCCAAAGGGCTGGAGCACGTCAAGGAGAAGGCTGCGGGCATTTTGGGCGGACACCTTGTCACAGCCCAAACGTCCAAGGACGGCAAGCAAGTCAACAAAATCCTCATCGCCGAGGACGTGTACTACCCTGGGGAAAGCGAGCCTTCTGAGTACTACATGAGTGTGTTGCTCGACCGTGCCACAGGAAAGAACATCATCATGTACTCTCCTGAAGGCGGCATGGACATCGAGGCCGTTGCCGAAGCAACCCCTCACTTGATTTTCAAAGAGGAAGTCGATCCTGCAGTGGGACTCCAGGGCTTCCAATCTCGTCGCATCGCCTTCAACCTCGGCTTGTCTGGCCAGGGCTTCAAACAAATGGTGAAGTTCACGCAGGCTTTGTACGCTGCCTACGTCGGTTGCGACGCGTCGATGTTTGAGATCAACCCCGTGTTGAAGACGTCCGACGACAAAATCATTGCGGTCGATTCCAAGGTGAGTCTCGACGGGAATGCGTTGTACCGCCACCCGGACTACGCCGCGATGCGCGACAAAACCGAAGAAGACGCCACGGAGGTGGAAGCCGACGAGGCCGGACTCAACTACGTGAAGCTAGACGGCAACGTGGGGTGCATGGTCAACGGCGCCGGTTTGGCCATGGCCACAATGGACATCATTAAGCTGAGCGGCGGCGAGCCTGCCAACTTCCTTGACGTGGGAGGG
>Ga0160422_10002258_pt1 | contig 12057 bp, 11 predicted proteins | sample Fk160mmetaG_FD_108192 | JGI IMG/M metagenome (GOLD analysis project Ga0160422, IMG submission 108192) | Marine microbial communities from the Central Pacific Ocean - Fk160115 60m metaG | ecosystem: Environmental > Aquatic > Marine > Oceanic > Photic zone | place: The Central Pacific Ocean...
AGAACCAAATCCTAGTAAGGAGACTTTTTTGCCTTCCACTACTGAGTCAACAATAGTTTCAATAGCTGCATCAACAACTAAAGAAACATCAGTTTTTGTGAGCTCTGTACGAGCAGCAACAAGATTTACTAAATCAGCTTTGTTCATTGAATTTTATATAATGCGGAGATTTGAAAGACTACATTTTGAAAATAGTCTAAATATCTCGAACTAGCACATCATATGGAGCAAATACGAATACGGCAACCGAAAATGCCGTTGGCGCAAAGCTTTATACAAAGTTTATTGACATTTATTTCTAAAATTAAATTTAATTATATCGGTAAGATAAACATCTTAATAAGAATGAAATGTAGTATGGAATCCCAAAAACCTTTAGTATGACAGTCTTTTAATAAAAAATATATAAATTAACTAACTTGATTGAATGTCTTTTCTTTTTTTTTTTCTCTACATTAAGAATTTTTATTATTTTTTATTAACTTTCTAATATATTTGCTTCTCATCACATGACTTAACTTTTCTTAAAGCTGACTAAGCTAGGTAAGTAATATTTTTTAATTAGAAAGTTCTGCAAAATATTAAATTTATTCCGCAGCATTAAATCTTAATAGCATCAAAATTCCGATTACTTTCTTAATCTACAATTATGATTAGTTTATGAAATAGTTAAATTCTTTACTCACTACGAAAATTATTTATTAAAAAAAGTGTTTGAAATTAATATTGGTAACCCCTTCCCTCTTGGAAGTTCAGTTACTAAAAATGGAGTTAATTTTTCATTAGTCGCTACAAATGCAGAATATATTGAGATTTTAATATTTGATAATAAGGATTCAATATTACCAAAGTTTACTTGCAAGTTAAATGATACTTTCAACTCAGGTTCTTATTGGCATGCAGAAATTATGGGTCTTAAAGAAGGTACGATATATGCTTATAAGGTTTTTCAAAAAAACAACAAACTTAATAATGATTATTCAAAAAAAATACTAATTGACCCATGTTCTAGAGGAATAGTAGGTTGGGATAAATACGATAGGGAACAAGCCACAAATGCAAGTGAAAATTTAAATTATTCATTAAAAAGCGTCGTTTGTAATAGAGAAAAATTTAACTTCACTAAATTTCCAAGGCCAAAGCATTCATGGGAGGAAACCGTTATCTATGAATTACATGTCGAGGCCTTTACTAAGAGAATCGATAGAGACCACGAATCAGAGAGCTGTTTTGCAAAATTAAAAAGGAAAATCCCATATCTTAAAGATCTTGGAATCACAACAATAGAATTACTTCCCATATTCTGTTTTGATCCTACAGACGCACCTAAAGGACTCAAAAATTTCTGGGGATATAGTCCTATAAATTGGTTTACACCTCACTATGAATATTTTTCAGAACAATCGCCAAATGAAATTAGGAATGAATTTAAAACTTTTGTTGAAGAATGTCACCAAAATAATCTCGAGGTAATTTTAGATGTGGTTTATAATCATACTTCTGAAGGAAATATAAATGGCCCAGCCATATCTTGGAAAGGAATTGATGAAAATTTATATTATTTTATTGATACAGATAATAATTATCAAGACGTAAGTGGTTGCGGAAATACCATTGCAGCTAATAGAGGATTGGTAAGAAGATTAATTATTGAATCTCTAAAGTATTGGTCCAATGAATTAGGTGTTGACGGATTTAGATTTGACTTGGGTGTCGCCCTTAGCAGAGGAGAAAATTTAGTTCCTCTTAATAACCCACCTCTATTCGATGACATTGAATCAGATCCAGAACTGACAGGAATAAAGCTTATTAGTGAACCTTGGGATTGTGGTGGGTTATATAAAATTAAAAATTTTCCTTCCCGTTCAACATTTACTTGGAATGGTCATTACCGCGATGACATAAGAAGATTCTGGAAAGGCGAAGAAAATACTGCATGGAATATGAGTGACAAAATTTCTGGCAGCCCATCAATTTATGATAATCAACAGAACAGGACTAAATCAATTAATTTCATAACATCACATGATGGATATACTCTTAAAGACCTTGTGACATTTAATAATAAATATAATTTTGCAAACAAAGAACAAAATAGAGATGGAGAAAATAATAATAATTCTTGGAATCACGGTGTTGAAGGTCCATCTCTCAATGAAAAAATTAATATATTAAGAAAAAGGCAGCAAAGAAATTTACTTTTCTCATTATTAATTTCGAGAGGAGTTCCAATGATTCTTATGGGAGATGAAGTTGGTCGATCACAAGGCGGGAATAATAATACATGGTGTCAAAATAATTTATTAGGTTGGATGAGCTGGGATAAAAATACTCAGGATTTCGAGTTAAGAGAATATGTAAAATCACTTATTCAATTTAGAAAGAAATTTTTAATGTTTTTCAATTCTGTACTAAATGACACTGGACCAGAAATAAAATATCATTGGCATGGAACAAACTTAGATAAGCCCGACTGGAGCAGTTGGTCTCATACTCTTGCTTTTAGTATTAATTCAACTAAAAATAAACCTCTAATTTGGATAGGAATGAATGCTTATTCAAAAAATATTAAATTTTCAATCCCTAAATCAAAAAGCAAGTGGACACAAATAATTGATACCTACGAAGATATTGCCTTTGAAAATAAATCAATAAGAAATAAATTTATTGAGGTTAAAGATCGGAGTTCAGTTTTAATTGTTGCAAATGAACTACTTCGGAGTGATAATCAGATTATCTGAAGCGGGCGGCGGGAATCGAACCCGCATCATCAGCTTGGAAGGCTGAGGTTTTACCACTAAACTACGCCCGCATGATGCAAAAAACTCTACCTTTGCAATAATACATTATCAAAGCATTCAAAGAAGTTCAAAAAGATTGAAAAATTCACACTCAAATATAAATAAATCAAGAAATAGGTTAATGATCTCTTATGGACTAGGAGATGCTGGGACTGGTTTAGCTGCGACTCAATTAGGTTTTTATCTTTTCCCTTTCTTTATCGGTTATGCGGGACTACCAGCTTTAATTGCTGGTTCCATCTTAATGTTAATAAAAATCTGGGATGCAATAAATGATCCTTTTATAGGTTGGCTGAGCGATAAGACTCAGACAAGATGGGGGCCAAGAATACCATGGATGCTAGCTGCTTCGATTCCATTAGGATTCACCCTTGCCGCGATTTGGTGGGTTCCAAGTGGTACTTTAATTCAAAAAACAACCTACTACATATTGATTTCTATTCTCCTAATGACTGCATATACTAGTGTTAATTTACCATTTGCAGCTTTATCAACTGAACTCTCAAACGAAGTATCTGTTAGGACAAGATTAAATGCTGCTAGATTTACTGGATCAATACTAGCTGGTTTAAGTGGTTTAATCATTGCAGCAAATATACTCTCAAGGAATGAATTTGGATATTTTTTGATGGGTAAGATAAGTGGTTCTATAGCTGCATTTGCGACAATAATTTCTTGCTGGGGTCTAGCTCCTTTTGCAAAGAAAGCGAGACGACCATCAACAAAAAATGTTCCTATAAATTTACAGTTAAAAAGAATTTCTCATAACAAAAAATTTATAAAAGTTATCACACTTTATCTTCTATTATGGTGCGCGCTTCAGCTGATGCAAACTGTTTCGTTGATTTATGTGGAGGAAGTTCTTCAAATACCTTCGAAATATGCAAAGTGGATTCCAATTCCTTTTCAACTAAGTGCTCTATTAGGCTTACAGGTATGGAGTTTCTTTTCTAATAAATTTAGTAGGATTTCTGCCCTATATTTTGGCTCAATAATTTGGATTACCTCTTGCTTATCCGTTTTATTAATACCGAAATTTCAATCAGCAAGTCAAATAGGAGATTCATTCTTTTCTCAGGGTAATAATATGGCTTTATGTATTATTTTAATTATTGTAATTTGTTTGATTGGATTAGGTGCAGCAACTGCATATCTTATACCTTGGTCATTATTACCAGATGCAATTGACGAAGATCCTGAGAAATCTGCAGGAATTTATACAGCATGGATGGTTTTAGTACAAAAAATAGGGATCGGAATAAGTGTTCAATTATTAGGTTTAATTTTATCTCTTTCTGGGTATAAAATAATTGAAAATTGTTCATCTTTAAATTGCACTGAGCAAACCCAATTAACTCAAATCACTATTCGGATATGCATAGGTTTAATACCATCTATTTTTATACTATTAGGCCTTTTTATAATGAGAAACTGGGATAAAAAATCTATCAACACAACAATCTAATTATGTTCTATCCACAATTTTTTAAAAGGTTAATAAAAAGTTTAATTATTGGAGGCCAAGCAATTAATTATATATTTAAGGGGCAAATCTCGAAAAATGATCTTTTTGAACAATTAATGGAAGCAGGACCAGGCAGTTTACTAATTGTATTAATAACAGGACTAGCCGCTGGTACAGTTTTTAATATACAGGTTGCCTCGCAACTTACGGGAATGGGCGTTTCCAGTGAAATAGGAGGATTATTAGCTGTTGGTATGTCCAGAGAGATGGCTCCATTGCTAACTGCAACTTTAATGACAGGAAAAGTTGCTACTGCATATGCAGCTCAATTAGGAACGATGAAAGTTACGGAACAAATTGATGCGATAACCATGTTAAAAACAGAACCAGTTCAGTATTTAGTTGTTCCAAGATTACTTGCAATGGTGATAATGTCTCCTATTCAATGTCTTTTATTTTTATCAGTTGCTTTGTGGAGTGGACAAATCTGGAGTACCATTTTTTATAAAGTCCCTCCTATCGTATTTTGGTCATCTGTACGTTCAGGCAATATAAGTCTGACTAACAGTGATTTAACATCTATGATTATTAAAGCAGTAGTTTTTGGCCTTCAAATAGCAATCATTTCTTGTGGCTGGGGACTGACTACTAAGGGAGGACCAAAAGAAGTTGGATCCAGCACTACTGGAGCAGTAGTGATGACTCTTGTTACAGTATCCTTAATGGATGTTTTTTTGACTCAAATCTTATTTGGATAAATTCATGGACAACAAATCTAAAACTGAAGAATTAGTAACTATTAAACCTTATTTCCAACTACCATTAATCTTAATATTTCTTAGTTTTTTACCCCTCTTATTTAATGTTGGATTATGGCCGACAATAATATTCGCTTCATTTAGCTTTTTTCTGTTAATCCAAACATTCACTTTAAGAATTCAAATTTCTAATGAGGACTTCATAGTTTTGCAGTTAGGAAAAGAAATAAGACGATTTCCATTTAAGAATTGGTTAGCCTGGAGGTTATTTCTCCCCAAACTACCGGGCATTTTTTATTTTAGAGAAAAATCAAGCCCCCATCTTCTACCTATAATTTTTAATCCAGATGAATTACAAAGGGAACTTTTAAATAAAGTTAAATCTTTAGAAATAAAGAATTCATGATTGTAAAAATATTTTTTAAATAAGATTTTTAATTATGACGGATACTAAAACAAAAAATGAAGACTCTGATAAAAAAGATTTTCCAAATACTGAGAAAAATCAAATTAAGAGTCCCAATAAAGCAAATAAAGAAAGAAAATCTGTTCAAGCAATAGATGATAAAAAGGATCACACTGTCCTATCAAATGAGAGAATTGCCAACGAGCTCTTCGATGAACTTATCTCAAGAAAAATATCATTAAAGGACGAGATTAATGATTTAGAAAAAAAGAGAGATGAAATAGATAAAGATATTGAAACTAATTTCTCAGGCCAATCTGATAATATTGCAAAACGAGTAAAAGGTTTTCAAGATTATTTAAGCGGCGCATTGCAAAATCTATCACAAACAGTAGAAAGGCTTGAATTAATTTCTCAGCCAATAGTAGTTAAACCTTCGCCTCTTGATCAGAATCAAGTAAAACCATCCAAAGATGAAATAATTAATTCCCCTGCAGTTGCTGATATATTTAAACCTGATGAAAAAATCATAAGAAAATGTTTTTCAAATTTTACCTCCCAACCTGATTTCTATGCAGAGCCTTGGACGTTAAGAAGAACCTTAGATCCTGAAGGTATAGAAATTCTAGATGATTGGTTTTTTAATTTAGGAGGGAGAGGTGCTATTGAAAGTAGAGGTTCAAGGCCAAAAAATGCAATGATTGCTGCTGGCTTAATTTCAATACTTGGAGAATTATATGGTGATCAGTTTCAGACTTTAATATTAGCTTCGGAGCCTGAAAGGCTAGGAGAATGGCGGAGAATATTACAAGATTCGTTAGGACTTACAAGAGATGATTTTGGACCGAATAGCGGCATTGTTCTTTTTGAGAGAGCCGAGGGAGTAATCGAAAGGGCTGATAGACTTGAAGAGAATAATGAAGTACCAATGATCATTGTAGATGCTTCTGAGACAACTGTTGAAATACCAATTCTTCAATTTCCACTATGGCTCGCATTTGTTGGCTCAGAAGAAGAAATTTATGAATCGTCAGAATTTAATTAATGGATTTAAAGATTTTTATATTATTTATTAGTTATTTATTGGGTTCTTTTCCTACTGGTTTCTTGATTGGGAAATACCTTAAAAATATTGATTTAAGAGAAATCGGATCTGGTTCAACAGGAGCAACAAATGTTTTAAGAAATGTAGGCAAACTTCCCGCTTTTTTTGTCTTTATAATTGATGTTTTCAAAGGTTACTTTGCAGTAAAAATTGCAAGCATTTTGTTATCCAATAATTTATTTGAAGTATTAGCAGGCTTGTGTGCTTTATTTGGTCACATTTGGCCTATATGGCTTAAAGGGAAAGGAGGTAAAGCTGTTGCAAGCGGTTTAGGTGTTTTTTTAGCCCTTTCTTGGAAAGTAGGTATATCTTCTCTTGGCGTTTTCCTTCTTACACTAGCTTTTTCTAAGATAGTTTCTTTATCAAGTATTATTGCCGCAATTGTTTTACCAATCCTGATGATGTTAAGACTTAATAGTTTAAATCATCCATTTACTATCTTTAGTATTATTGTCTCAATACTTGTAATTTGGAAACATAGAACTAATATTAATAGAATAATTAAGAATTCTGAACCAAGAATAAAACATTAGGAAATTTGACTACATATATTTAAAAATGTTGAGTAAGGATCTTTAGATTTTGTAATTGCTCTGCCAACTACAATTTTTGTAGAGCCACTTTGAATTGCTTCTAAAGGCTCCATAATTCTATTCTGATCATCAGCATTATCTTTCTTAAGTCTTATTCCAGGGGTAATTAAATTAAAACTCTTATCAAAACTTTGCCTTAAGATCTTAACTTCCAAAGGGGAACATACGCATCCATCTAAACCAGATCTAAAACTCAAATTCGCTAACTTGCAAACACTATCTTTAATTGATATTGTCATATTCAATTCTTTACTAAATTCTTCATTTGATAAGCTAGTCAAAACTGTTATGCCAATTACTAAGGGAGGGATTCTATTAACTTCAATCGCTCCTTCCAAACTAGCCTCTTTTGAAAGTTTTAAAGCTTTTAGGCCAGCAGATGCATGTAAAGAAATCATATCAACTCCAAGTTTTGAGACTTGGTAGCATGCAGATCGCATTGTATTTGGAATATCATGAAATTTGAGATCTAAAAAAATCTTTTTATTCATTCTCTTAAAGATATTTATAACATCAGGTCCTTCTCTACAGAACAATTCCAAACCAACTTTAACCCACTTTATCCGAGGACAATTTTCAAGTAAATCAAAGGCCTCTTTTGCAGTAACATCATCGAGCGCCAATATTAATTTATCTTCAGGCATTAATTCATTCATTACAATTTAATATTTAAATCTTTTTGAAACTTTTTTCCCAATTTGTAAAATTTTGCCAATTAATTCTTCTTTTGAATTAATTATCTTTTCAGGATCAGTTATTTTTTTGCTATCAATTTTAACTCCACCCCCTTTTATCGCTCGCTTGGATTCACTGCTTGAATTAAAAAGCCTTAAAACACTTAATAAATAAAAGAGTTTGAGTGGGAAGTTAATATTCTTTAAATTAATTTCAGGAATATCTCCAACATCCTCCTTATCTCCAAGAAATATTTTTTCGCAATTTGATTGGGCATTGAGCGCGGCATTTTTTCCATGAAATAAAGATGTAACCTCTAACGCCATATATCTTTGTGCTTCTCTTGGTTGTTTCTCTTTGATTTGAGACATATCAGAATCTGTTAATAACTCGATATAATAAGGAACGATATCATCTTTAATTTTTTCTAATTTAGAATACATAGATATAGGATCTTCACTCAATCCAACTGTATTAAATTCCGACTTACTCATTTTTTTCACTCCATCAGTACCAATAAGAATCGGCAGTAAGATCCCAAACTGAGGTTCTTTTTTAAAATATCTTTGCAAGTCCCTACCAATAGCAATATTAAATTTCTGATCCGTTCCACCTAATTCAACGTCAGAATTAACAGCTACCGAATCATACCCTTGCAATAGAGGGTACATAAATTCATGTAAAGAAATAGGAATTTGAGAATTATATCGATTATTAAAATCTTCTTTAGCTAGCATCTGACTTACAGTAGAGCTACTCATCAATTGTATTATTGAACTTAAATTCAATTTCTTTAGCCAATTACTGTTATATCTAATTTCAAGTCTACCTTCGGTTTCAAAATCCAATAGAGACTGTGAGGAAGGTTTACCCATTCCTAATTGCTCGAGATAGGTTTTGGCATTTCTATTTACGATTTCTTCAGATAGTTGTAATCTGGTTTTATTTTTCCCAGTTGGATCACCAATTTGAGCTGTGAAATCACCAATTATAAGAATTGCTGTATGCCCATTATCTTGAAAAGAGCGAAGTTTTCTAAATAAAATACTATGACCAAGATGAATATCAGTTCCAGTGGGATCAATACCAAGTTTTATTCTTAGCTTCTTTCCCTCTCTTTTAGCTTGTTCAATTTTATCTGCTAGGGTTTTTTCAGAATTTTCTATAGGAAATGATTCTGCTATTCCTCTAGAAAGCCACTCAGGTAATTCTGGATGATGAATCATAAAATTAAATTAACTAATTAAATTTAAGAACTTTTATCAAGTTCATTTTTCATTCGAATCAAAGTCAAATTCATTTGGTCAAACATTTGATCAGGAGTTATTCCAAATTGACTTAACTGAGTTTTTAATTGTTCAACAGTCATCTTTGCCTGAAAATCCTCGGAAAGTTCAAATCTTTTCATAAAAATTTTATATCTATCCATAAGTGATTCCATTTTCTTGATAAACATTTTCTTCCCTTCTCTATCAAATTTGCCATAATCAGAACCAAGTTTCATAAGCTCTTGATAATCAGTAAAAAGCTTTTTAGCTTCTTCTTGAACGATATCTGACTCAAAAAATCCCATAACTATATATTCCTAAAAAATTCTTTTAAAAGAACATTGTGACTGACTTGCATGATTTCTGTGGTTTGAAAATTAGTTACAGTGATGAGTAATTATGTCTTTAAACTATCTAAAATTAATAGTTTGAAAGATAATTATATCTACTCTTTACAAATTAACGGAAATTTTTCCATTTTGAAAGGAAGAAAATACTACTTTATATTCTTAAAACACAATGATTTATTATGAAAATTTAAATTAAAAAATTATTAATATTTGAATTAAACATTATTCACAACAATGAAAAAGATTTAAAAATGAAAGCAGTATTATGAAAAAGGATATTATGTTTTGATAAATGTTTTTTTTAATCAATTTATTTAGAATTAAACTTTAAATTTCTTTTACATATAAATAATTTTGGAATATCAAAATCATCGAAATAAATTAAGTCAAAATAAACAATTTGAATTATTTTCTTCAGAACAAGCATTTGCAAATGATTGTTTACAAAATGATCATCTCAAACAAGACAGCAAATCAATATTAAATTGGAGAGACAAAATTTATAATCATCAAAAAACTATTTTATGTGGCAAAAATAATTTATATTCACAAAAGTCATTAGCGAATTTCGATAATGACAATTTAGACAAAATAAATCCATTTGAATTAAAAGGTTTTTCAATTAATTTTTGGAGATCTAATAAATATGTTCACAATGGTCCTGCCATGTATTTTGTTGTTGACACTTTAGAGAATAAAAAAATAATTCTTTACATTGGGGAGACACAATCAGCAGATAGTAGGTGGAAGGGAGTTCATGACTGTAAAAATTATATAAATAACTATAAAGAATCTTTAGCTTATTCAAATATTAGGAACCATTTAGATATACGTTTTTATCTTGATGTCCCCAAAGAGGTTAAGTTTAGACGTAAATTAGAACAGAAACTAATCTATTTATGGCTACCCCCTTTTAATAAGGAGACTAGAATTAGATGGTCAACAACTTTTACAAACAATTAAAAATTCTTCAAATTATCTAAAAAAATGCATTTTTCAATTTTTCAGAACCCATTAAATACATGGAAAGGATCATTTCTACTAATAGGACTTTTTGAAGAAAATATTTATGATCAGCTTAAAGAATTAAATTTGGGTATAAACCCAGATTTATTAATAGAAAAGATTAATCAAAAAAATTTCAGAGGGGAAAAAGGACAAAGTCTTAACCTAGAACTTTTTGATCAGAAACTGCAATCACTTTTGATAATGGGTTTAGGAGAGAAAAATAACTTTGATTCAGATACATTTAAAAATTCACTATCAGGATTGATAAGAAAAATTATAGATAAGGAGGAAAAACTTTCAATCCTTCTTCCATGGGAAGATCTCAATAAAGAGATAATATATTCTATTTCTGAATTAGTTAGATTATCCGCTTACAAAGATAATAGATTTAATTCTAAAAGAAATGAAAAAAATATCCTTCAAAATATTGAGTTTATAAATAATAAAATTGGTGATATTTCTTTCAAAGAGGTGGAATATATCTGCGATGGAGTGGAATTTGCTAGGGAGCTTGTATCTGCACCTCCAAATAATCTAACACCTTTAGAAATGTCAAATAAAGCAAGTGAGATAGCAAGAGTTCACGATTTAGAGATTCAAATATTAGATAAAGATAAATGTGAAGAACTAAAAATGGGTGCATTCTTAGCAGTAGCAAAAGGTTCAGATCTAGATCCAAAATTCATTCATTTAATCTACAAGCCTATAGATGGAGAAGTATCTGAAAAAATCGCTTTTGTGGGGAAAGGTTTAACATTCGACTCAGGTGGATATAACTTAAAAGTAGGTGCTTCTCAGATAGAAATGATGAAATATGATATGGGGGGCAGTGCAACGGTATTAGGTACAGCTAAAGCAATAGGCGCAATAAAACCAAAGGGATTAGAAATACATTTTATTGTTGCTTCATGCGAAAACATGATAAATGGTTCAGCTGTGCATCCAGGAGATGTAATAACAGCTTCAAATGGTAAAACAATCGAAATTAACAATACTGATGCTGAGGGAAGATTAACCCTGGCTGATGCCCTTACCTACGCCTCTAAATTAAAACCGAAAACTATTATTGATTTAGCGACCTTAACAGGAGCGTGTGTAGTTGCTTTAGGAAATGATGTTGCAGGTTTATGGTGTAATAATGATTACTTAGCTAATGAACTATTGGGAGCGGCTTCTAGATGTGGAGAGGGTCTTTGGCAAATGCCGTTACAGAAATCATATAAAGATGGCTTAAAATCTCATATTGCAGATATGAAAAATACAGGTCCGCGTGCTGGGGGATCAATTACAGCAGCTCTATTTCTTGAGGAATTTTTTGATAAAAATATAAATTGGGCTCATATTGATATAGCTGGAACATGTTGGACGGATAAGAATAAAGGCTTAAATCCAAGTGGAGCAACAGGTTATGGAGTAAGAACTCTTGTAGAATGGATTAAAAGTAGGGAAAAAAATTAAGAGCCATTTTTTGACCAAGAATTAAGGGAACGAGCATTCTTACCCCATAGTTGATCTAATCTTTTATCTCTTCCGCAAGCATATCTGTAAAATTTATATTTAAGTTCATTGTTATCAGCATAATTCTGATGATAATCTTCTGCAATCCAGAATTGACTTCTTTTTTTCAA
>Ga0160422_10002259_pt1 | contig 12057 bp, 14 predicted proteins | sample Fk160mmetaG_FD_108192 | JGI IMG/M metagenome (GOLD analysis project Ga0160422, IMG submission 108192) | Marine microbial communities from the Central Pacific Ocean - Fk160115 60m metaG | ecosystem: Environmental > Aquatic > Marine > Oceanic > Photic zone | place: The Central Pacific Ocean...
GCCGAACAGGCCTGGAATCAGGCGGAGGATCTGCTGCGCCTGCAGCTGCGCCTGGAGCTGGCGAACGGTGGCAGCGGTGAACGACCCCGTGAACGTCTGCGTCGGCTGGCGAACCGTTTGGACGACCGTCTGACGCTGCTTGAGCTGGATCGGGTTCTTCCCGAGATGTCCCCAGGGCAACGACAGCTGCTGGAGGAGGAGCTCCGTTCCCCGAGGGCACCGGGAGGGCATGCCTCACTGGGAGAATCACCTGCACCCTCAGCCGGTGTGCCCGGTGTCTCCAACGAGCCATGACCATTTCCCACGGTGATCTCCTGTACGAGGGCAAGGCCAAGCGCATCTTTGCCTGTGAACGGGATGGGCAGGTGCTGGTGGAATTCAAGAACGATGCCACCGCCTTCAACGCCCAGAAGAAAGCCCAGCTTGATGAGAAGGGCCGCCTGAACTGCAGGATTTCCTCCTGCCTGTTCGAGCTGCTGGAGCGGGAGGGGATCCCGACCCATTACCTCGGCATGGCAGGCGACACCTGGATGGTGGTGCAGCACGTCGAGGTGATTCCGATCGAGGTCGTTCTGAGAAACATCGCCACCGGCTCGCTCTGTCGTGAAACGCCCCTTCCCCAGGGCACAACGCTTGATCCAGCTCTGCTTGACCTCTATTACAAGGACGATGCTCTGGGAGATCCCCTGCTGACCGATTCACGCCTGGCACTTCTGGATCTGATCTCCGGGGAGATGCGCCAAGGGATCGAGGCTCTCGCAAGACGCGTCAATGCCGTGCTCAGCCCTTTCTTCAGAGCCCAGGCACTGCAGCTGGTGGATTTCAAGCTGGAGCTTGGACTCAATGCAGCCGGTGAACTGCTCGTTGCCGATGAGATCAGTCCGGACACCTGTCGTCTCTGGGACCTGGCCTGCACGGACTCCGAGGCGCGGATCCTGGACAAGGATCGCTTCCGAAAGGATCTTGGTGGTGTGATCGAGGCCTACGGGGAGGTCTGCAAACGGGTACAAGGGGCCTGCCCGACCCCCCGCAACTGCAGTTAAGTTCACCGACGTTTGTGGCCGGCCCGGCCGACTTCCGTCCTATCCCATGGTCGCTTTCCCCTCCAGCCGAACCAAGAACGCCGTTCGGCGAGGTGCTCTGGGATTTGCCCTTGCCCTCCCTCTGATCAGCGGTCTCCCGGTCGCCGCCCAGAACGAGGCAACTGTCTCAGAGGTCGAGGAGGCTGATGTCGAGGAGGTGCAGGTCGATGCGGAGGCTGATCAGTCCGCAGAGGTGATCGAGGACGAAGCCACTGTCGAGCAGATCGAGGTCACGCCCGCGCCGGATGCGGTTCCCGTTGCCGAACCGATTCCGGAGGCGCCAGGCGAGCCAAGAGTGCTGATCACCGAGGTGATCATCGAGGGGATCGATGGCCATCCGGAGCAGGAGCGTCTCGAGCTGGCGGCTTACGACGCCATGAACGTCCGTCCCGGCAGTCGTGTCACCAGAGAGGAGCTCAAACTCGATCTGGATGCGATCTACGCCACCGGCTGGTTCTCGGATGTGCGGATCGAGCCGATCAACGGTCCGCTCGGTGTGCAGCTGGCGGTGCAGGTGGTTCCCAATCCCGTGCTCACCCAGGTGCTGCTTGAGCCCGAGGACAACAAGATCGAGCCTCAGGTGATCGAGGACACCTTCAGTTCGGATTACGGCCGCACCCTCAATCTCAATGAACTGCAGCTCCGGATGAAGGAGTTGCAGAAGTGGTATGCCGACCAGGGCTATTCCCTCGCCAGGGTGAGTGGACCGACCCGGGTCAGCCCTGATGGTGTTGTTCAGCTGAAGGTGCTGATCGGCACGGTGGCCGGGGTTGAGGTGAAGTTCATCAGCAAGGAGGGGGAGGACACCAACGAGAAAGGCGAACCGATCAAGGGCAAGACCAAGCCCTGGGTGGTGACCCGTGAAATTTCGATCAAACCCGGCGAACCGTTCAACCGCACCCAGCTGGAAGACGACATCCGTCGTCTGTACGGCACCTCACTGTTCAGCGATGTGAAGGTGACCCTGAAGCCGGTTCCCGGTGAGCCGGGGAACATCACGATCGTGCTCGGGATCGTGGAGCAGTCCACCGGCTCCCTCTCAGGCGGTCTCGGCTACAGCCAGAGCCAGGGTGTCTTCGGTCAGCTTCAGCTGTCTGACAGCAACCTGTTCGGTCGCGCCTGGGATCTGGCCCTCAACATCACCTACGGCCAGTTCGGCGGACTCGCCAACCTCACGTTCTCTGATCCCTGGATCAAAGGCGATCGCCACCGCACGTCCTTCCGAACCTCCCTGTTTCTGAGCAGGGAGGTCCCTCAGGTGTTCCAAAGCCAGAACGACGGTGACATCCGTACTCTGCGCGGTTACGAAGACAACGACTCCACCTACGCCTATTCCGTCAACTCCGACAAGAATCCCGCTGAAAGCAAGTTTGACAACGTCAGCAAGGCCGGTAACGAGTTCCCCGATGTCAGCTGGTTCGATTACGAGGGTGATGCCGTCGCTCTGCAGCGTCTGGGCGGCAACCTGATCTTCGCCCGCCCCCTCAACGGTGGTGATCCGTTCAAGAAGGTGCCCTGGCAGGTGCTGGCAGGTCTGAATCTCCAGAATGTTCGACCGATCAACTTCAGTGGTGACACCAGGATCTACGGCGTTCCCAACAAGAACATCAAGAAGGGTCGTGTGCTCAATGACGACATCATCTGCATTGCATTCAACTGCGCCACCGAAAACAATCTCGCCAGCGTGCGCCTTGCGGCCACATACAACACACTGAACGACGGTCGCAATCCCACGTCAGGTAATTTCTTCAGCTTCGGCACCGAGCAGTACATCTCCGTTGGCGAGAATTCACCCACCTTCAACCGGGTCAGAACCAGTTACACCCATTTCATTCCAGTGAGGTGGCTGAAATTCTCGAAAGGTTGTCGCCCCAAGCCCGGTGAACAGGAGAATTGCCCACAGGCCCTTGCCTTCCAGGTCAAAGCTGGAACGGTCGTCGGTCAGCTCCCCCCCTATGAGGCCTTCTGCCTAGGTGGATCCAACTCGGTGCGTGGTTGGTTCGACTGCGATCTGGCGGTGGGACGCAGCTTCGGTGAAGCCACGATCGAGTATCGGTTCCCGATCATCAGCATCTTCGCGGGCGAGGTGTTCATCGACGCCGGCACGGATTTCGGATCCCAGTCCGCAGTCCCCGGCAATCCCGGCAAGCTGCTCGACAAACCCGGTTCGGGTGTGTCTCCGGGTGTCGGCGTGATCGTCACCACTCCGGTCGGGCCTCTGCGGCTGGAGGTCGCCAGTCAGGACTTCACCGGTGAGTGGCGATTCAACCTCGGTGTGGGCTGGAAGTTCTGATGGTCCTCTGGCCCAGTGACTACGACGGTGCCTGGACCCTGGACGGCCCGGCCCGGCGTAGTGGCATCGGCTTGCACAGCGGTCAGCAGGTCGCTGTCACACTGCAGCCCTCTCAGCAGCCGGGGGTCTGGGTGAGTTGGCCGGCTGACGGCGAGCATCCTGTCCGGTTGATGCCCTCTCAGGTCAGGGACAGTCAGCTCTGCACAACACTCGAACTCGGTGAGCGACGCCTCGCCACCGTTGAGCATCTGCTGGCCGCTGTCGCCGGGTGCGGTCTCACGCACGTGCATCTCCAGGTTGAGGGAGGAGAGGTGCCTCTGCTCGACGGCTCCGCTCAGGGATGGGTGGAGGCCATTGCCGAGGCGGGGATGGCCCCGGCATCGACGGCGGCGTCCGCACGCCCGAATCTGGACCAGCCGATCGCTCTCCACCGCGGCAGCAGCGTGATCACCGCCACACCTGCGGAACACTTCACCCTGGTGGGTGTGATCGATTTCCCCCAGCCCGCCATCGGTCGTCAGCAATGCACGGTCACGCTCACCCCGGAGCGGTTCGTGGAGGAGATCGCACCGGCCCGCACCTTCGGATTCCGCGACCAGGTTGACCAGCTCCGTTCCGCTGGATTGATTCAGGGGGGTGCCCTGGACAATGCTCTGGTCTGTGATGGCGATCGCTGGCTCAACCCCCCTCTGCGCTATCCCGATGAACCGGTGCGCCATAAGCTTCTTGACCTGATCGGTGATCTGGCGCTTGTGGGCTTTCCACGCGCGCAGGTGCTGGTCTACCGAGGCTCCCATGGTCTGCACACCGACCTGGCGGCGGCCCTGGCCGATCGATCCGATGTTCAGCTCTGAGTGATTTGACTTCTTCCTCCGCCACCGACGCCAGCCCAGCCAAGACCCTGCTGAATGCGGAACAGATCCTGGGACTGCTGCCCCATCGCTACCCGTTTGCCCTGGTGGACCGTGTCATTGACCACGTTCCCGGAGAGAAAGCGATTGCCATCAAGAACATCACCCTGAACGAACCTCAGTTCCAGGGGCATTTCCCGGGACGTCCGCTGATGCCGGGGGTGTTGATCGTCGAAGCGATGGCCCAGGTGGGTGGTCTGATCGTCACCCAGATGCCGAATCCGCCGCAGGGCCTGTTCGTGTTCGCCGGCATCGATGGCGTGCGCTTCCGCCGTCCGGTGGTTCCCGGTGACCAGCTGCTGATCACCTGCGAGCTGCTCAGTCTCAAACGTCAGCGGTTCGGCAAGGTCAAGGCCGAGGCCACGGTGGATGGTCAGCTGGTGTGTTCCGGCGAGCTCATGTTCTCGCTGGTGGACTGACCATGATGAGTGAACAGCGTTCCCCCGTCGTGACTGCTGAGGACCATCCTCCCCAGATCCACCCCCTCGCCGCGGTCGATCCTGGGGCTGAGCTGGCTGCAGGGGTTGTCATCGGGCCCGGTGCCGTCGTCGGTCCAGAGGTGCGCATCGGAGCCAACACCTGGGTGGGGCCCCATGCGGTGCTCGACGGTCGGCTCAGCATCGGTGAGCACAACAAGATCTTCCCTGGTGCCTGTCTGGGGCTCGAGCCTCAGGATCTCAAGTACAAGGGCGCTCCCACCGAAGTGGTGATCGGTGACCACAACACCATCCGCGAATGCGTGACCATCAACCGCGCCACCGATGAGGGAGAGCAGACCCGCATCGGCAATCACAACCTGCTGATGGCCTATTGCCACCTCGGTCACAACTGCCTCTTGGGCAACGGCATCGTGATGTCGAACGGCATCCAGGTGGCCGGCCACGTGTTGATTGAGGACAAGGCCGTGATTGGTGGCTGTCTCGGCATCCATCAGTTCGTGCACATCGGCGGCATGGCGATGGTGGGCGGCATGACACGGGTGGACCGCGATGTGCCCCCCTACTGCCTTGTGGAAGGCCATCCAGGGAGGGTGCGAGGACTCAACCGCGTCGGTCTGCGCAGGCGTGGGCTGGACCGCAAGGATCAGGGTCTTGAAATCAAGCAGCTTCAGGAGATCTGGGCGCTGCTGTATCGCTCAGACCATGTCATCGCTGATGGTCTGAGGCTGGCGCGTCAGGAGCCGCTCATGCCTCTGGCCGATCATCTGTGCACCTTCCTCGAGGGATCGATCAGCCCGGGACGTCGCGGGCCGATGCCCGCACTCAGTGGCCGCTGATGGTGCGTGTGCTGATCAGCACCGGTGAGGTGTCCGGTGATCTGCAAGGCAGCCTGCTGGTCCAGGCTCTGCATCGACAGGCGGCACGCCGGGGAATCCCGCTCGAGGTGCTGGCTCTCGGAGGGCCTCGGATGCAGGCCGCGGGTGCGGAGCTGCTCGCGGATACCGCGCCGTTGGGCTCGATCGGCCTTCTGGAACATCTCCCCCAGGTTGTCCCGACGCTGAAACTGCAGGCCAGGGTCAACCGGGAACTCACGCAGCGGCCCCCGGATGCGGTCGTGCTGATCGATTACATGGGCGCGAATGTGCGTCTGGGCCGCCGTCTGCGCCGACAGATGCCCGAGGTTCCGATCACCTACTACATCGCGCCCCAGGAGTGGGCATGGCGCATGAACGATGGGGGGACCAGCAGTCTGCTCGAGTTCACCGACCGCATCCTGGCGATCTTCCCCGAGGAAGCCTCCTTCTATGCGTCCCACGGGGCCCAGGTCACCTGGGTCGGGCATCCCCTTCTCGATCTCATGGAGCGTCAACCCGATCGCGCTGAAGCGTTCCGCCAGCTTGGTCTGGATCCATCGGAGCGTCTGTTGCTGCTTCTGCCGGCCTCCAGGCCTCAGGAGTTGCGCTATCTCATGCCTGTGCTTGTTGAGGTGGCCGCACGTCTGCAGGCGCGGGACCCCCGCTTGATGGTGATGGTGCCCGCTGGACTCAGTCGTTTTGAACAACCGTTGAGAGAGGGGCTTGAGGCGGCAGGAGTCCGTGGCAGGGTCATCTCCGCCGCTGAGGCCGATGCGCTCAAGCCGGCACTGTTCGCTGCCGCTGATCTCGCCCTCGGCAAGTCAGGCACCGTCAATCTTGAACTGGCTTTGCAGGGGGTTCCGCAGGTGGTGGGCTATCGGGTCAGCCGGATCACGGCATGGGTGGCGCGCCATCTGCTGCGGTTCAAGGTCAACCACATCTCGCCTGTGAATCTGCTGCTGAATGAGCGTCTGGTGCCGGAGCTGTTGCAGGATGAATTCTGTGTTGACCAACTGCTCGCCCTTGCCGTTCCGCTGCTGGAGGATGCTGACTCGCGTCGCACAATGCTCAGTGGGTACGGCAGGTTGCGTCAGACGCTGGGTGAACCTGGGGTGACTGACCGCGCTGCAGCCGCCATCCTCGGTCAGCTGTCCTCGCCTGTCACGACGTGATCCGATCCCTGTTGTCGTTTGTTCTGGGAGCAGTGCTGCTTGCCGCTCCCACGCCGGTCCTGGCGGCCGTTGAGAGCGCGGTGTTTGCAGGAGGCTGTTTCTGGTGCATGGAGAGCGACCTGGAGAAACTGCCCGGAGTGATCTCCGTGGAGAGCGGCTACAGCGGAGGAACCGTCTCCAGACCCACTTATCAGCAGGTGAGCAGTGAGACCACTGGACATCAGGAGGTTGTTCAGGTGCGTTTCGATCCGGCCCGAATCACTTACCCAACGCTGCTGCTGTCCTACTGGCGCAATGTGGATCCTCTGGACGGTGGCGGACAGTTCTGTGATCGCGGTGATTCCTACCGACCTGTGATCTTCACCAAGGGCGACGATCAGCAGACTGCTGCTCTGGCCAGCAGTGCAGCGGCGGCCAATGAGCTCGGGATCAATGCATCGACTCTGAAAGTGGAGATCAAACCCCTGAAAAAGTTCTGGAAGGCCGAGGACTATCACCAGAACTTCGCAGAGTTGAACACCATCAAATACAAGTACTACCGCTGGGCATGTGGGCGGGACAAGCGACTGGATGAGGTCTGGGGAGGCAATGCCAGAACAGCGAACCCCTGGGCCGGTTAGCGCCGACTCAGGGGTGACGAACCGTCGTTGAACTCTGTCTCAGAGGGAACCATGCGCCTCGGCAATTCCGACCATCAACTGCGCATGGGTGGGTGTGGGTTGAGCCCGATGGTCCATCCCTGCGAATCTGAGGAAATTCTGTAGCGAACATTGCGGTCTGATTCGGTCACTTCCAAGTGAAGGTGCGGGTTTTACGCCATCGACGATGCAATTCGGCCTGCGTACCATTTCCAGGTGAGTTGTGAAAGGTCTGTATGTATCTGCTGACCATCAAAGACGGTCTTGTGACGCGTCATGTTGGTCCGTATCCCTCCCCGAAGCAGGCCTCCGATGATCTCGATCGGGTGATGGCGACATGTTCGGAGAGGGCTCGCTGGCAGATTCATGCCCTGGAGAATCCCCATGCCCTGACGGTCGTTGCAGCCTCCTGATCTGTCGGCTCAGACCACGCATGCAGTCAGTCGGTTCGGTCCTGGTCGGTGATTCTTCGACCCGGATAGCCCCGCAGCAGCCCTGATTCGATCATCAGTCCGATGCCGGCATTGATGGCGATCAGACTCAGTGTTCCGTACCACCACCAGGGGCCAACATCGTTTCCAGCCAGTTGCAGAGTTCTGCGGCTGACGGCCTCCCCGAACAAACAGAGGCCGGCGGGCAGCAGCAGAACGCCCACTTGAGCACGTAGATACCAGCGAAAGGGGCTGGAGGCCATGGAGGTTCACCGTCGTCGCTGAAATTTAGGCCTCCGGGCTTGAGGCGTGGCTGACCACCCAGTTGACCAAGGTGCGCACACCGTATCCAGTCGCACCTGAGGGATTCAGGCCCCGTCCCTTGTCGCTCCACACCGTTCCGGCGATGTCGATGTGTGCCCAGGGGATCCCCCGATCCACGAATTCCTTCAGGAACAGGGCTGCGGTGATCGACCCGCCTGGCCGCGGACCGGTGTTCTTCATATCCGCCAGCAGAGACTTCAGTCCCTTGCGGTAGGCGCTGTGCAGAGGCATGCGCCAGATCCCCTCTCCGGCATCAGCTGCGGCTGACTCAAGCTCGGCCGAGAGCGCATCGTCGCCGCTCCACAGTCCAGCGATCTCATCACCCAGAGCGATGACGCACGCACCGGTGAGCGTTGCAAGGTCAACGATCGCGTCGGGTTGGAGCTGGCATGCGTACACCAGTGCGTCGGCCAGGGTGAGCCGACCTTCTGCATCGGTGTTGTTGATCTCAATGGTGGTTCCGTTGGAGGCGGTGACGATGTCACCGGGGTGGACGGCGGAGCCGTTGATCATGTTTTCGCAGGCGGCCACCAGCATGTGCACCTCCACCCCGGCCGGTCGCAGTTCGGCGATGGAGCGCATGGCTCCGAACACCGCGGCGCTGCCGCCCATGTCGAACTTCATCATGTCGATCTGGGCACCACCCACCTTGAGGTTGTATCCCCCGGAATCGAAGGTGAGGCCCTTGCCCACCAGCACCAGCCGCTTCTGCACGGAGCCGCTGGGCCGGTAGGTCAGGTGGATGAACTTGGGATCCATGTCCGAGCCCTGGCACACCGAGAGGTAGGACCCCATCCCTCGCGCCTCGCAATCGGCCCGTTCCAGGACGGTCAGCTCCAGACCATGCTCTGAGGCGAGGGCCGCGGCGGTGCTGGCCAGCTCCATCGGAGTGACGCTGTTGGGTGGTGCCGCCACCAACTGACGGGCCAGTTCCACCCCAGCGCAGACAGGGCGCACCGCGTTGAGGGCTTGCTCTAGGCCTGTGGGCCACTGGCCCAACAGCTCCAGTCGCTCCGGATGCGTGCTGGGTTCAGGCTTGCTGCGAAAGCGTTGGTCGCTGTAAAGGGTGAGTCGAACCGCTTCAGCGGCGGCGGCGGCATCACCGGCGGGATCGTCAGAGCCCCAGGGCAGCAGCAGTCCGAGTGAGCCTCCGTGCCCCGTCGTGGCTCTCGCGGCCGAGGCGGCGGCCAGGCGCAGGCTGTCGCGGTCGACGGCGTCTGCATCACCCAACCCCACGACCACCAGGGTTGTGCAGTCTCCTCGCAGCAGCTGAAGGCTGGCAAGATCGCCCCTCTTGCCTTTGAACGCCTTCTGGCTCAACCAATCCGTCAGCTGCAGGCTGAAACGCTGTTCCATCGCCTCCACGAGGCCCTGGGGATCGTCATGGGGGATTCCGAGCGCCAGAACGGAGCCACTCCAGGCCTCAGGGGTGGCCGGAGAGAGGGAGATCTTCATGGGGTGCAGATGCCTGAACCGATGCTAGGAGCTGCACTCATCCAGCCTGAAACGGCGTGGCCCAGCGATCACGCGTTTCCTTGTTGAAGGGTGGTTGCCAGCGGCGGATCAGGGTCTGCTCCAGTTGTCGGCGCGCGCGGGTTGCGCCTGGAACATCCCCCCAGAAACGGATGCTTGTCGTGCACTGCACACCGCACCCCATGCAGGCCTCCTGATAGGCCGCCAGGTAGTCCTTGCAGTCGTGGGCACCTTTCCAGCGGCGATCCGCGGCCCTGGTCTCGCCGATGTAGAGCAGGATTGGTTCATTCAGCCCGGCGGGGCGATCCATGACCCAGTAGAGAGCGGCTCCTTGATGGGGGCTTTCCGGCCATCGCCAGAAGCTCAATGGCAGAGGGTTGAGCGTCAGTGGCTGAAAATCCGCGAGCGAAGCGTCGTGGTTGCTGAACAGACTGCCCTGCTGGTGCACGGCGGATCCGGCCTGGAACAGCGGAGCCTGAAAACGATGAATGCGCTCCTGCCATTCCCGCAGTTGCCTCGGGTTGAGTGAGAGTTCCTCCTGGTGGTTGGCGTTGCCCGTCAGTGGCGACTGATCGAACAGGTTGCTTTGACGCGGGTTGGCAGGCATCGGGAATCAACCTCGTGGGGGCAGGCTGGGCCCTGACGGTCTGGCCCCGAAGCACACACGGCCGATCAGGGCTTCCACCACATCCGGCGGCAGGCAGAGCCGTTCCTGCAGATCCGCGAGGTGTTGAAAGGGTTTGCGTCGGCGCTCAGCGATCAGCCGCTCCAGGCGGTCGTCTGGCCATGCCAGGCCGCTGGCCAGAAGCCTGGGGCTGGCGGCATTCAGATCCAGAACTGACTGCTCCGGTTGTGCGGGGGCGTCTCCATGCCAGCGGAAGATCAGGTGGGGTCTCCACAGGTCGCAGACTGTTTCCGACAGATCGAGCAGCTGGGCAAGATCCTCCAGCTGGCTGAACTGAACACCTCCCTGCTGCAGGCGCAACAGCTGATCGATCATGGCGACGCTGCACCCAGGCAGTTGTCTCCATTGCTCGGCGGTGGCCCGGTTCACATCGATGCACAGGCTCGGCGCTGGCGTCTGCCCCTGAACCGAACTGCTGGCTGTCCGCAGGGGCCGCACTGGGTCAGGGGGCAGGTCGCCCATGACCTGGAGCACCTTGCGGGCCAGGGGATCGAGCCAATGCCGGCGGGCCATCGCCGCGTTTCTCCAGTGCAGCCTGGCCAGGACCCTAGGTCCAGCGGGGCGGCCTGGTGGGCAGCTCGACAAGTCCCTCACGAAATGCCGTGACCACAGCCATGGTCCGGTCACGGGCAGGAAGCTTGCGAAGCAGGCTGCTCACGTGACTTTTGACCGTGTCGATCGACACCACCAGAGCATCGGCAATCTCCTGGTTGGTCATGCCACGGCACAACCCTCTCAGCACATCCTCCTCGCGCATGGTGAGATCCTGCAGCGGCGTCTGCTGACCGCTGCGCCTGAGCCTGCTGTGGTGCAACACCCCGCTGATCAGCGGGTCGATGTATTGCCCGTCTGTTTCGATGGCGGTGAGAGCGGCAGCCACCGTGCCTGAACCGGTGGCCTGTGCTGAGCAGAGGCCATGGCAGCGAGCGTCGATGGCCTCCAGAATCGTGCGCGGGATCGGCCGCTGGAGCAGCATCAGCACCTTCAGGTCCGGGTTGCGCTCCCTGGCCCGGCGCGCCAGGCTGGTGCCACTGCCGCCCTCGAGGTTGTCCGTGCACAGCAGCAGTGTGGCGTTGCTGCTCTGGAGCCTGAGCAGGCAGTCGTCCTCACTCGTGCAGGCTGCCACAAGTGGTCCCTGGCCTTCGAACAGAAGCATCCAACTGCTGAGGAGCACCCTGTCGGCGGAGGCGATGGCGGTTCGACTGCGCCTCAGCAGGCTGTGCCCCTGACGGGATCGCTGCTGCAGGGATGGGATCCGATCGCTGAGATCCACGGTTGAAAACTGCCCGGACTGCGCACCCGTTCATGTTGGCCTTGATCAAGGGGCGTGGATCCGCACTGTTAGGAGCGGCTCAAATTGTCCAGAATTCCTCCAGTGAATGGGTGGGCCATGGCGTTCTTCGAATCGGAGATCGTGCAGGAAGAGGCCAAGCGGCTCTTCGGTGACTATCAGCAACTGATGCAGCTCGGGTCTGATTACGGCAAATTCGACCGTGAGGGGAAGAAGAAGTTCATCAACACCATGGAAGAGCTCATGGAGCGCTACCGCGTTTTCATGAAGCGTTTCGAGTTGTCTGAGGACTTTCAGGCAAAGCTCACCGTTGAACAGCTCAGAACGCAGCTCGGGCAGTTCGGCATCACCCCGGAACAGATGTTCGAGCAGATGCACGGCACTCTGGAGCGGATGAAAAGCCAGCTCGATCAACCACCGAGTTGAGGGCTGCCCGTACGATTCAGCGCGCAGTCAACGTCAA
>Ga0160422_10002260_pt1 | contig 12056 bp, 7 predicted proteins | sample Fk160mmetaG_FD_108192 | JGI IMG/M metagenome (GOLD analysis project Ga0160422, IMG submission 108192) | Marine microbial communities from the Central Pacific Ocean - Fk160115 60m metaG | ecosystem: Environmental > Aquatic > Marine > Oceanic > Photic zone | place: The Central Pacific Ocean...
AGAGGTGGATGTTCGTGTGGAGAAGGAAGAGGGTATAAGGCGGGAGGGGGCGGAAAAAAAACAGGGGGAGGAGGCTATCAGACCGCCGGAGGGGGGTACCTAACTCCCGGCACTGGTTATCAATCGCAGGCACTAGGTTACCAAATGGGCTACGTCAGGACGATCGGTCATCAATTGGAGCATTCCGCCATGATTCTAAGCGGTCAGTTATTGGATGTAAACGAATCCGAATGGCATCCGATCCAGGTTGGGTTTCTGGTTTCTACAAACATGCAAATTACCCTGAATGATCCGTTAACCCATAATGTTTCCGCTCAAAGGCAAAACTCAGGGACTTTCAGTTCCAGTTTCGAGACGAGTTCCGATCAGGTTCTTTACTTCAGGGCCTATGCCCAGAGACAAGACCAAACCATCTTGGGCAACATTCGAAAGATTACGCTCGAAGGGAATCCGCAACAAAGTGGAAAGCCCTTCGCCAGGGCCCTTTCTCTTCTAGCAGAAGACTCGGTTCCCTTGGAAGGCGGATGGTTCCAAAACAGCTGGTTCGGTCTCTACAGGAGTTTCGACAACGGTTGGATCTATCATTCCCATCACGGTTGGCTCTACTTGATTGCTGACGATGCCCAAGGAATCTGGGCGTGGTCCCAGGAAAGAGGGTGGGCGTGGTCCACCAAGGACCTTTATCCTTTCCTCTACCAATGGAATCTCCTGAACTGGGTCTACGTTTTTCCAGTGAAGGACGGGCAGGTTCATTATTTCAACTACTCGACCAATTCGATCGAAACGGCCTCGCCAAAAAACGTTTCTGGAGGCAGCACGGGCTCCGTGCATCCCGGCGCAATCCAGCCCGACTCCTCAGGGTTGCGGTAAAGCACCGCCCTCTCCTACTCGCCCGCCCAAAGTGACTTGGGTAGATTTGCCTTGGACAGGATCCGGTCGAGTTTGGCAAGCTCATCCGCCGAAAACTCGGTTTGACGGGCGGCCTTGACGTTCTCGAGAATCTGCTTAGTGGAACTGGCTCCGACCAGGGCGCTGGTAATGCGCTCGTCCCGAAGGACCCAGGAAAGGGCCATCTGAGCCAGGCTCTGTCCGCGTTCCCGGGCATGTTCGTTGAGCTCGCGGATAACCCGGAGGTTTTGCTCGTTGACCTCGTTTTTGCGCAAGGGAGAATTTTCCAAGGATGCCCTTGAGCCATCGGGTATGCCCTCGAGATATTTTTCCGTCAGCAGACCCTGAAAAAGCGGGCAGAATGCAATCATGCCCAAGCCAAGTTCACCACAAACATCCATCAAGCCATTCTCAACCCAGCGGTTAAGCATGGAATAATTGGGTTGGTGAATGGCCAGCGGGGCAAGTCCGTTTGCCGTGCAGATGGAATGAGCCTCGCGTGTCGATTCCGGCAAGTAACTGCTGATCCCAACGTAAAGCGCCTTGCCTTGGCGAACGGCCGTATCGAGGGCTCCCATGGTCTCTTCAAGCGGGGTATCCGGATCGAAGCGATGGGAGTAGAAGAGGTCGAAGTAATCCACCTTCATCCTCCTGAGGGACTGGTCCAGGCTAGCCAGCAGGTACTTGCGGGAACTCCACTCGCCATAGGGGCCGGGCCACATATCGTAACCGGCCTTGCTGGTTATGAGGATCTCGTCGCGGGGAAGGTCCTGCAGGATAGACCCTAGGTTTTCCTCAGCCGAACCGTAGGGCGGCCCGTAGTTATTGGCCAGGTCGAAGTGCGAAATGCCTGCGTCGAAAGCGGCGTGGATCATCCCCCGTTGCTTCTCTGTCGGAGAGTCGCCTCCGAAATTATGCCAACAGCCTAAGGTGATTGCAGGAAGCTTCAGGCCCCAGCGACCGCACTTGCGGTAGGGCATTCTTCCGTCGTAGCGGGATGGATCGGGAAGGTATTCGCTCATCCCACTAGGATACTCTCCAAGGACCCGATCCCGTCAAGGCAAGATCTACGTAGGGATGGCGGGTAGGCTCGGGACCCGGGAAAGGCCTAGGATTCGGCCTCGACCTTCTCGTCCGTCTCTTCCTCCACCGAGTCGCCCTCCTCCCCGGCGAACTGGTCCCCGAGGTATTCACGGACGCTAAGGTCGCCAACGAAGGAAAGCCCGTCCCTACGCTCCACGACGTGATAGCGCTCGACGTACTTCTGCACCACGTGGATCTTTGCGTCCAAGGGTTGAACGATGAGCAACTGGAGGTGAAATTCCTTGAACAAATCGAGGAGGAACTGGGAAAACTCGTCATCCGTCTTGCTGAACATCTCGTCCACCGCAACGAGACGGAAGGTCTCCGTTTGCTTGCCCCCGACGTCGATCCCGTACTGGTAGGCGATTGCAGTGGCCAGAATAGTCGAGGCCAAGCGGTTCTTTTCGCCGCCCGACTTACCCGCCGCACCGCTATAGCTTTGGCGGAGGCTCTCGTCCTCCTTGTAAAATTCGTCGGCCCGGAAACGGAACCAGTTGCGTACGTCGATCACCCGCGTCGTCCAGTTTGCATCCTGCTCCAGTTCGGCCAGAAATTGCTCGACCCGGTGATAACGCTCACGCCGGCGCTCGTCCTCGTCGTCCGCCTCGAGATCCCCCTCCAGGGCATGGCGCCTGAGCTTCTTGAAACGGCGCACCCCATCATCACCGGCATCCTCGAACTTGAGCTGTATGAAGGTTCCCTCCTTACGGTCGAAGGTAACCCTCGAGAGGTGTTCGTTGAGCTCGTTGATTCGCTTTCGGATACGGTCCCTGTGGGATTCCAAGGCTTCGCTGAAACCGGATACTTCCTCCGGCACCTGCACCCGAAGGAGCTCCTCGAATCGCTCCCGGTTCTTGGCCAGGTCCTCGTCCTCGATCTGTCTGCGAATCTCCTCGAAGGAGGAATAGGTCTCGTCGTTGTATCCTTCCTCCAGATCGAGGGTAAGATCGTCCCGGAAAGCCTGGTTGCGGGCATCCCCGATGAAGCGCTGCATGGCCGCCACGTTCTTGTCGCGGAACTTGTCCAGGCCCGACTCCAGTTTATGGATTCTCTTTTCGAGCTTATGGGTCGCCGTTCGGGCGGCCTCCTCGATCTGGTCGGGCTCATCCGGGGCGGCTCCGAATTCCTTCTGGATATCCTCGAAGAGGGTCTCCAGCCTTTTCTCCGCTTCCTCTTCCTCGGCTTCATCGGTCTCAACCTCGGCCGACATGAACTCCTGTTTGCTTTCCTTCAGGAGAGCCTTGAGGGATGATATTCTGGAATCGTTCCTTTCCGCCCGGGCTTCCACGCCCCCGATCCGCTGAAGGACCTCGTCCCTTGTCTTCTGGGCTTCCTCCAGCTTTTGCTCCGCAGAGTCACGGTCCTCCTTGAGTTTCTTGAGGACGTCCGAGCCACCCACGATGACCCGTTCCTCTTCCTCCAGGTCCGCGATCCTGGTCCCCAGGCCGACGTGATCGATATCGGAGAATTCATTGGCGCAGGCCTGCAATTGAGCTCCCGCCCGCAGTTTCACGCGGTAGGATTGCCTTTCCGACTCGGCTTCCCTTACGGCCCGGCCCGCCTGGTCGACTTCGTCGCGCCATTTGGCCAGGGCGTCATCGAGGTTCTTTTGCTTCGGATCGACGTCCCAGCCCATCACCCAGTTGGTGGCATCCTCGAGAAAGAAAATGTCGTCTTTCTCGCGCAGGACCCCGTCGTGCTTGACGAGTCCGTCGATGGTGAGGGCGAACTTGCACTTGGCAAAGGAAGCGCCGCGCTTGTCCTTGCAAAGGTGCGGAAAACGCTCCGCCAGGACCGAACGAAGCCAGACTTGACGAATTTCCTCCAGTTCCGAGCGGATGGCCAGCTTAGCCACCACCGAGTCGTCATGTAGCTTGGGCTCCTTCGGATCGGGCTGGGGGCAAACGAAAGCCAGCCTCTCGCCTAGGTGGTTTTCTTCGAGGTAGCTTTCCGCTTCCTTGGCCAACTTGGGAGAAAGAACTACGGTCAGGGAAAAGGATCGGAGCAACCTCTCGATCGGACCGGTCCACTTGTCCTCGTCCGGAACGACCTGTATCAACTCCCCCACGAAAGGCAACTCGCCGGAGTCACGATCGAGATGGGATGCGAGGGCATTGCGCAGGCGGGCAATCTCGGCAGGGACATTCGAGTTCGCCTCCAGCAGAAAGCTGCGCTCGTCCTCGAGAGTCTCCACGCGCTCGCTTGCCTTGCGCAACCCGTAGGAAATCTCGGGGATCTTTTCATCCAGATCGGCAACCTTCGCTTCGAGCCTGGGCAACTGGGAGTCCAGTTCGCGGCGCAAGGTGAGGAAATGCTCTTCCTCCTTGACCACGGAGCCTTTTTCCCAGGACGAAAGGTGGCGCTCGAAGACCGCCGCCCGCTTGGTCACGACCTCGCGCTTGTCGCGCAACCGGTCCATCTCCGCCCCGACTTGCTCGAGCCTGCGGTTCTCGTCGCTGTCGGACAAGGCCCGCTCCAGATGATTGAGCTTTTCGCGCAATCGGTCGACTTCCGTTCGGGAACTCTTCAGGCGGGCCCGCTCGGCTTCCTCCTGGTGCTTGAGCTCGTCGATCCATTCAGTGCGGCGGTCCAGCTCGGACTGGGCGTAAAAGGGCTCGGTGGCCTGATGGATGGCCTCCGCATGATCGCGTTCACCGGCAGCCTCGAGGTAGGATGCATGGGTATCGCGGATCTCATCGAGTTGCTCGAGCTGATAAGCGGCGGTCTCTATGCGCCGGTGAGTGCTGCGCAAGTCGTCGAAGCGCTCCTGCAGGGCGAGGAGCTTCTCCTTGGATCCCCCGTCATCAAGCATGTGCTCCCTGATGAACTGGGTCAGGTCCTTTACGTCCTTGATGCAGACGGCCTGGTTGAAGATGGACATGGGGGAACGGTTCCCCAGATCCGTGTCCATAAAGAGCATGGACTCGAACTTCTTGTGGTATGCGGTGAAGGAGTCGAAGGATGCGAAACCGCGCTCCTTGATGATTCTTCGGATGTTGTCCACGTCGCCAAGCTCGTTGAAGTCCTCCTCAATGGAGAGCTTTCTCTTCTCCACGAAATAGATCTTGTCCACCTTTCCGCTGGGCAGGCACCAGAGAACCTGGGCGATCGAGACGTCCGTCTTGTAGGCCTCGTTGTAGAACCAGGCAAGCAGGACGGTGTAGGATTCCCCGGGCTTGCGGAGGGTCTCCTTGCGGCCTTGGCCGGTGGTCGCGTCGTGAATTTCGGAATAGGCCCCGAGAACGTAGTCGCGCTCGTTTCTCTCACGGCTCCCGGCCTGGCTTGAGGCGACGTTGTAGTTACGGAGGCGATTGGGGACGAGCAGGGTGAGAAGGGCATCGACGATGGTCGACTTGCCGGAGCCGTTCCGACCCGTGATCATGGAGGTTCGTCCGTCCGGGCGCATGGAGTAGACCTCCTTGTGGAAGGTTCCCCAGTTCAGTACGGACAACTCGTGCAGGCGGTAGCCCGCAGTGGACTTGTCCGGTGAAAATTCTAGTTCAAGTTGGGATTCAAGCATCTTCTTCCTCCGTTTCGTCGTCGATTTCAGGCAAGCGTCTCTTGATCTGGTCGCGGACCTCGGCCAGTTTTTCCGGAGGCAGTTTCGCCTTGATGATTCTTTCCACCCGGTAAAGGCCATCGTCACGGTCACGCACCTTCTTGAGGATTCCCCATTCCTCGAATTTCGAGACAAGGGCGGAAATCTGGCGGTGGACCTTCTTCTCGTCGTGCAATTCCGGGTAGTAGGGCACCATAATCTCCCTCAGGTCGAGAGCCGAGCGATAAAGGTGGTCTCCCTCCTCCTGGTTCTGCTCGAAGCGCATCAACTCCTCCCTCAGAAGAACCATGAAGATAGTCTGGTGATAAGACAATCGGGTCCTGCGAAGCACCCTGGGCAAGGGAGCGACCGCCTCGTCCTCCCAGCCCTCCTCGCCTTCCGCGGCCTCCTCCTCGCATTGACGGATGTAGGCGTATCCGGCGGAATCGTCCCGGGCGACCTCCATGCCCATCTCGAAGAAGTGGCTTTTGATTTTATCCCATTCGGCCCCGAGGCGGCCCCAGAGGTCCATGTCCTCCTGATAGATGGGTCCGTTTAGCAGGCGCACGATGACGTGTCGGTGAGTAATGGCTGGATTCATAGGCTTTAGCGTTGGAAGACTAGTTGCTCCACCTCCACGTAGCGGGGCTGAGAGGGGCGGTTTAGGTCAATGTTTACGATTTCGTCCCGGAGGATGGCGTGGCGACTGTCCTCGCCCGCGATCACGCGGTAGCAAACGACGTCTACGATTCCACGCTCGAGCGGGTATCTTTCCACCATGTCCGAGAGGCTGGCCGCATCCCGTTCGTCGAGGACTTCCTCGACGCGGTCTCGGAACTTCCCCAGGTCGAGAGGAGTCCCGACGGAATGAAGAATCTCGTTCATCCACTCCGGGTCCTCCGTCTTGGAGGAAGTGATGGCGGCGAAGGGCTCGACGGCCTTGGGTTCCCAGAACTCGGCCTCCATAAGGCCGAACAACTGAGGGCGAATCTCGATCTCGAAATCCCAATCCTCGGGCGGCTGCTCCCGCAAGCGGAAGGCCTGGCGCCTGATCTTCGAAAGGGTATCCCTGACGTACCTGCCGCCGCCACCGGAATGCTCCCCCACCACCTGCCTGAGCTTCCGGCTGATGCGGCCATAGGCTCCATGAGCCGAGCCCGCCTCGCCGAAAAGCCTGTCCCCAAGGTTGAGGAAGGTCTTTTTCGGGTCGAGTCCCCGCTTGCGGGCAATCTGGGAGGTTTGCTCGGCCAAGGTTCTCAGTTGCCGGGCCAAGGTCGGGTTGGTCATCATGGTTCGAAAACCGAAGTAGCTCTTGCCCTGGTCGCAGGAGCGCAGTTCCTCGTCCGAATCCAGAACGTGTTCCACGATATCCCCCTTGGACGCCTCCCCCTGGGCATAGAGGGTGGAAATTTCCCGGGCATGATCCTTGAAGAATTCCTCGATGGCCCGAAAGTCGGAAAGGAAGTGCTCCACCAAGTCGGAGAGATCGTAGACTTGATCGCGGATGACGTCCTCCCCGAAAATGGGGGCCTCCCCGGTTTCCTGGATCCTGCGGATCTCTTCGTCGATTTCGTCCCGTTTGCGGGCCAGTTCCTTGATCCGCGCCTCGGGGTCCGCATTGACGCCCTGGGAAAGGTTCTGCATCTCCAGCAAGATACGGTTGAAGCGCGACTCCGTGGTGGCGTATCCACGGTGTTGCATGGCGAGCAGATCCTGCAGCCAACTGAGGGCCTTTTCCGAGTGCCTGGTCAAGCGGAAGACGTACTCTTCCTTCTCTTCATCATAAACCTTGGTCAGGTAACGGTGATTCTCGTCGCACCATTCGTCCAGGTATTCCTGAGGGAGGCGCTTGGGGGCATCGAAGTCTTCCAGTTCCCTCATCTGCTCGATGTGCTCGGCCAAGGTCGCTCCGAGTTCCTCCTCGGACGCCTCGACCACCCCCCATTGCTTGAAGGTCTTCAAAAAGAAGCCGACCACAAAGGAGCCTAGACGACCACGCATGAGCCGCAATGCAGGCGACTCCTCAAACAAGTGAAGAAATTCCTCATCCATAATTAAACTTAGGTTTTTACCTCCCTTGAAACTGAAGACCGCGCCTCTCAAGTCAAAGAGAAGTTATCACCAAAGGAAAAAGCTTGTGAAAAACCCCATCCGACCGACCACCTTTGGTTCTAAACTCAATTCAATAACCGAATCCGGATCTCCCCCCCCCATCCAAAAGGTCGCAAAACGCATTTTGCTTCTTGAGCACAAACCATTCCTTCCCTTTTAATCATCATTACCAACTAAACCCCGACACCTATAACCAAAACAATCCCGGTCCCGGCCGGCACAACCTTGCAATGATTCATTCGCCCTCCAGTCCGCGAAAAGCCCGAGCCGGCCTTTTCATGCTCAACGCCTTTACCCTCCTCGCTGGGGTTCTTGCCCTTTTCCCGCAAGATGCCCAAGCCCTCGAGGTCAAGAACGGCCAACGCATCGTTTTGCTAGGCAACACCCTCGCCGAGCGCATGCAGCACCACGGCTGGCTCGAGACCTACGCCCAGCTCGCCATGCCCGACAGGAAGCTGACCTTCCGCAACCACGGATTCTGCGGCGACAAGATCGACAACCGACCCCGCAACCGCGGCTTCATCGACCCGCACACCTACCTGGAGATTTCCAAGGCCGACGTCATCCTCACCTTCTTCGGAGCCAACGAGGCCTGGGACGACAACCCCAGCGACTACGGGACCAAGCTCGGCAAGTGGGTGGACGAGACCCTGGGCAAGAAGTACAACGGCAAATCCGCCCCCGTGATCGTCCTCTTCTCCCCCATCGCCCACGAGAACCACGATTCACCCAACTTGCCCGACGGCAAGGAGCAGAACGAAAGGCTCAAGAAGATCACCGAGGTGACCGCCAAGGTTGCCAAGGACAAGAAGCTCGAGTACGTCGACCTGTTCGCGGCCAGCCAGAAACTGTTCGCTCAAAACCGCCCCTCCAGCGGCTCCAAGGGCGATCCGGACGACGGGCACGACCACCTTACCCTCAATGGGATTCACCTCACCAGCGAGGGGAACGACCACCTTGCGCGGATCATCCTCAAGTCCGTCTTCGGCAAGGACGCTCCCGTCAAGCACGCTCACCTCGAGCAAACCAGGAGGGCCGTACTGGACAAGAACTGGCACTGGTTCAACCGTTACCGGGCAACCGACGGGAACGACGTCTGGGGAGGGCGCTCGGGCCTGCGTTTCGTCGACAACCAGTCCAACAAGGACGTCCTCTGGCACGAGCTCGCCATGATCGACGTCATGACCGCCAACCGCGACAAGGTCGTTCATTCCGCGGCCAAGGGCAAGACCATCGTGGCCGACGATTCCAACGTCCCCGCCCCCATCGCGGTCAAGTCCAACGTGGGAGGCAAGTCCAGGAGCAGCAACTCCCAGAAGGAAGGCTCCGTGAAGTACCTGAAGGCTCAGGAGACCGCCGACCAAATGCAGTTGCAGGAAGGCCTCGAGATCAACGTCTTCGCCGATGAGGAGAAATTTCCCGAGATCGCCAACCCCGTCCAGATGGCGGTCGACACAAAAGGACGGCTCTGGGTCGCGGCCTGGCCCACCTACCCCAAGTGGGAGCCCCTCAAGGAAATGAACGACGCCCTCGTCATCCTTCCCGACGAGAACCGCGACGGAGTGGCCGACAAGGCCATCACCTTCGCCAAGGTTCACAACCCGACCGGATTCGAATTCTGGAACGGCGGGGTCATCGTGGCCTCCGCCCCCGACCTCATCTACCTCAAGGATACCGACGGGGACGACGTGGCCGACGTCCGCATCCGCATCATGCACGGGATCGATTCCGCCGACACTCACCATGCGGCCAACAACCTGATCTTCGGCCCCGACGGTCACATCTACTACCAGCGCGGCGTCTTCCACGTCTCCAACGTCGAGACTCCCTGGAAAGGGCCGCAAAAGCACGGTAACAGCGCCATGTACCGCTTCAACCCGCGCACTTTCGAGTACTCCTTCCACGCCAACAACAGCCCCAACCCGCACGGGATCAGCTTCGACTACTGGGGCTACCACTACGCCACCGACGGGACCGGCGGACGGGCCTACCAGGTCCGCCCCGACGGAAAGGGCGGCTTCAAGATGCAGTCCCTGCTTAAGAAAACCGTCCGGCCCGTTCCCTCCTGCGGGGTCCTTTCCAGCGCCCACTTCCCTGCCAAGAACAATGGAAACTTTCTTATCTGCAACTCCATCGGCTTTCTTGGGATCAAGCAGTACACCCTAGCCGACGATGGCAACGGAAACCGCCAGGGAACCGCCGTGGACGACCTCATGGTCTCCCCCAAGGACCGCAATTTCCGCCCCACCGACATCGAGATCGGGGGCGACGGAGCCCTCTACGTATCCGACTGGCAGAACGTCATCGTCGGGCACATGCAGCACAACATCCGCGACCCCAACCGCAACAAGACCCACGGCCGGGTGTTCCGCATTACGGCCAAGGGCCGTCCGCTCATGAAGCCCGTCAAGATCGACGGAGAGCCCATCCCCGCCCTTCTGGATCACCTCAAGAACCCGACCTACGTCGTCCGCCACCGGGCCCGCATCGAGCTGAGCGAGCGCGACACCGACGACGTGATCAGGGAAACCGAAAAGTGGCTCAAGCAATTCGACGCCAAGAACAAGGCCCATGCCCACCACTTCCTGGAGGCCCTCTGGATTCACCAGCAGCACAACGTGGTCAACGGGGAGCTACTCGGAAAAGTTCTCGCTTCCCCCGAGAACCATGCCAAGATCGCGGCCAAGACCGTGGAACAATTCTGGGCCAAAAAGCTCTAGGCGGGGGATAATTCCGGCTCCGGTCGCTATTGGCCGGGAGGGCTCACTCGGGGTTCCTCAAGACCACCTATCCTTGCAAAGCCGATCCACGATCCTTATTCGAAGCATCATGAACAAGACCTTGCCACTCTTCCTGTCCCTGCTTGCCGCCTCCTTCCCCGCCCATGGGAAGGAATCCGCAGGCGGGCTCGATTCCCTCGTTTCCAAAGGGTCCAAACCCGTAAAACTGGCCGACGGCTTCGTTTTCACGGAGGGCCCCGCCGCCAGCCCGGACGGCATGGTCTTCTTCACCGACATCCCCAACAACCGGATTCACCGCTGGAACCCCAAGACCAAGAAGCTTTCCGTATTCCTCAAGGACTCGGGGGGAGCCAACGGGCTTTACTTTACCTCCGAGGGCGACCTCGTGGCCTGCCTCGGGGGCAAAGGCACCATCCAGTCCTTCTACGACGACGGCGGTGAGAAGGAGCTCATGGCCGACCAATTCGACGGCAAGCGCTTCAACAAGCCCAACGACCTCTGGGTCCACCCCAACGGCGGCATCTTCTTCAGCGACCCGAACTACGGCAACAAGGACCTCTCTCAGGACGGAGAGCACGTCTACTACGTGACGCCCTACCGCGACCAGGTCTTCCGCGTCATCGACGACATGAAGCGCCCCAACGGCGTCCTCGGCACCCTTGACGGCAAGCACCTCTACGTCGCCGACCACGGGGCTGGCAAAACCTTCCGCTACGACGTCGACGAGGGGGAGGAAGGCGCCCTTTCCAACAAGACCCTCTTCGCCGACTCGGGCTCGGACGGATTGGCCATGGACAACCGGGGCAACCTCTACCTGACCTCCGACAAGGTCAAGGTCTACGACCCCAAGGGCAAGCATCTCGGGGACATCCCCTTCCCCGAGCGTCCCTCCAACCTCTGCTTCGGCGGCGAGGACGGCAAGACCCTCTTCGTGACCGCCCGCAAAAGCCTCTACTCTTTGGCCATGAAGGTGGGTGGAGCGGGTTTCAAGGATGCCGGGGCCCCCGAGGGCGACAAAGTCGAGGTCACCATTTCAAGCGTCAAGGAAAAGCTCGTCTACGACGTCAAGTCCTTCACCGTACGGACCGGGCAGAAGGTGACCGTGACCTTCAAGAACCCCGACTTTCCTCCCCACAACCTGCTCTTCGTCAAGCCCGGCCAGGCCGACGCCGTGGCCAAGATGGCCGTGAACATGGGAGCCGACGGATTCGCCAAGCAATTCAAGCCGGACACCGACAAGATTCTCTGGGGCTCGACCATGCTCGACCACGGGGAAACCGAGAAGATCTCCTTTACCGCCCCCGAGCCGGGCGACTACCCCTACGTCTGCACTTTCCCCGGCCACGCCATCCTCATGCGCGGGGTCATGAAGGTCGTGCCCTAGTCGCGCAGGCGCAACCGGCGAATCCTGTCGCCCCCCGACACGAAGAGGGATCCGTCCCGGTAGGTCAGGCTCTCGGCCGAGCCCCCGGCATCGTACACGACCAGTTCTTCACCCTTCTCGAGGTCGAAGACACGGATTTCCCTGCGGTCGCCCAAGGCCACGAACAAGCGGTCTTTCTCATCGAAAGTCAAGCCCCTCGGTTCCACGCCCGAGGGTGAGAAATCAACAAGCGTCCAGGACGAGACCGTTACCAGCTCATCGGGGATGTCGAAGACCACCACCCTGGATGCATCCGGTTCGGCCGCCACCA
>Ga0160422_10002261_pt1 | contig 12053 bp, 9 predicted proteins | sample Fk160mmetaG_FD_108192 | JGI IMG/M metagenome (GOLD analysis project Ga0160422, IMG submission 108192) | Marine microbial communities from the Central Pacific Ocean - Fk160115 60m metaG | ecosystem: Environmental > Aquatic > Marine > Oceanic > Photic zone | place: The Central Pacific Ocean...
AATTTCATATTTCTGGAATGGCGTACGCGGCGCATCCGTCTCGTTCGCGCCTCGCTCACCCATCGACAGGAATGCCCGGAACGGGTCTCGTTTACCGATGGGGTTGTACACGTAGTCGGCTTGGGCCGCAATGGCTCGGTCAAGGCGAGTGGTCGGGCTTCCGCCTGCGGAACCGGGTGCCTTGGGTGTGAGCGGCTTAGCCTCACTTGACACACCGCCTCCGCCGTCACCGTCCGAGATGCCAAGCATCTCGCAGCCAGACAAGAGCGTCAGGAGCGCACCGAAGGCAATCAGCGAACGCATCACTTGCCCCTCCGTGCGCCTGCGCGTCCCTTCTTCTTGTTCCGGCCCTTGACCTTCGCGCCGGCAGCCACTTCTTCATCGGTGAGGAATCGGAATGTCACTGCTTTTCCAGCGACGGTCAGATTGACCTTGCCGCCCCGCTCAACCGCACGGCCCATCTCAATGTCCTTGACGTAGACAATCCGATTCATCTTCGACAATCGGTCGAAGAACATGGCGACCTCGTGGAAACTACCGGCCACCTCGAGTTCCACTGGGACCTCAGAGACGTGCTCGCGCTTCTCTTCCGACAACGGCGTAAAGCGTCGAACTTCAAGCCCAACCTTTTTCCCCAGTTGGCTGATGCCTTTCAGCAAGCTCGGGATCTCCCGCTTTGCGGGCAACTCCTCGAGTGCGAGAGCCAACTCCTTCTGAAGCCGCTCAAGCTCTTGGTCAAATGATTCCTTGTTCGCAACGCGTGCCGCCACCTGTGCTTTCTGACGTTCAAGGTTGGTGCGATTCGCTTTGAGCGAGGCGACCTCGTTTTGGGCGGGCATGTACAGCCCAAAGAAGAACACCGATCCTGTGATCAACCACACCACCAAATACACGAGGAAACGCTGCCCACGGGGGAGCTTGGCGAGTTTCTCTATGATTGGGGATGCGTGCACTTCTTCTTAATCCTTTGCCTTGCCTTTCTTGCCTTTCTTGCCTTTCTTGCCCTTCTTACCGTCGTCCTCAGTGTCCTCTTCGGTCTCGACCTCCGCACCCGGTACGATCAACGTCCCCGAAATGGAGAACTCTTTGAGTTTGACCCCACTGGCTTCAGTTTGGTCAATGGCGTTCAAATACACCTCGGTGAAGTAATCCGAACGCTCGAGGTTCCCGAGGAAGTCAGAGATCACTTCATTGGTCACCGCAACACCCGTGATGGACACCTTGCCGCCGATCTCTTGCACCTCGGTCAACTGGAGTTTCTCGGGGGTGGCTTGGCTCAATTCATCCAGCATGTGGACGGGTCCAACCCGGTTGGCCTTGAGTCGTTTGATGACCCGAAGCTTCACATTCAGCTCTTCGCTGAACTTCTCCTGCTGATCGACCTCAGCGACGATCTTCTTGGTCTTGTCGATTTCCCGCTGAAGCCCACTGTTGAAATCGCGTGCTTCCCCCAACTCACTGCTGACAACCGCATACATGCCGAACATCGCAACGCAGATGATGGCGAGGCCGATACCCGCAACAATCATCTCGTTGATGACAGCTTCTTGCCGCCGTGAGTGACGGACCGGGAGGAGGTTAATCCGGATCATTTGTCCGCCTGCCTCCGCATTGCGAGGCCAACGACGACCGCAGCCTGTGGCGAGACATCCTCGAGGTAGCCTTCCTTAAACTCCCGCTCTTCGATCTGAATTCGGGCGAATGAGTCGGCCACCTCACAGGGTAGACCGGTTTGTCGCGAGATCGAGCGCGCCAGACCGGGGGTCCGCGCCGCACCTCCGGAAAGGTAGATCCGAGCCAAACCAGAGTCCCCCGCCGTTGATAGATAGAAATCCAACGACCGCTGAATCTCGGTAGCCAAGCTCTCTCCGACGCTCACCAACACTTGCTCAATTTCCTCGGGGACAATGGCGCGCTCATCCTGTTCAGGATCGCCCACCTTCATCTTCTCGGCGTCTTCGTAGGAAATATTCAATGTGCGCTGGATTTCTTCTGTGAACTGGCGGCCACCCATACCAATGTCACGGGTGAACATGCTGATGCCGTTTCGCACAATGTGAATCGTGACATTGCTGGCGCCAACATTCACCAAGGCCACTGACGCATCCATGTTGCCGTAGTTGTGCTGGAACATATTGGCGACGGCAAATGCATCGACGTCCACCACCACCGGCTTCAGCCCGGCTTGGTGGATCAACGACTGATACTCGCTCACGAGTTCTTTTCGAGCGGCAACCAGCAACACTTCCATCTGCCCGGGGTCCTCACTCGCGTCATCCAGCAACTGAACGTCAATGTTGACGTCATTGATGTCGAAAGGGATGTATTGCTCGGCTTCCCACTGAATCGACTCTTCGAGTTCTTCCATCGTCATCAACGGAAGGTTGATGCGCTTGATGATCACGGAGTTTCCGCTAATCGAAACCACGGTTTCTTTGGTCTTGACTCTGGACTTGTCAACCAACCGGCGAATGGAGTCCACCACCGCACCGGTGTTCATCACCGCTCCGTCGACGATCGCTTCTGGAGGCAATGGTTCCATGCCAAACGAGACCAACCGGTACGCGTCTGACTTGGAGTCCATCTCCAACTCCATCAGCTTGACGCTACTTGATCCGATGTCCAGACCAATGGCGCGCTTTTTCCGATTTAGCAGGCCCATTACAGGAATTTCCAAGGTTGGGAGTGACCGTAAACGGCCAATGGGAAGAGCTTGAAAGGCACAACGCACCTTTCGGAGGCCGATAGTACTGAACCCGGGGAAGCGAGTAAAGCGCACGGTCAAAGGATCGCAGGGGTAGGCGAACCACCCGAGTCTTAGCCAGTCCCCTCAATAGCGGCCACGGCCCACCTGAAAACCGACATCAAAATATGCTCAAAACATAGGTTTAATCTAAACTTTAATCCATAAAAAATGGGCACAATGGAATCCCGATCCCTAAACTTTACGCCGCTACCATTTGGCAGGGGCATCCAAGCGAAGGCTCGGCTATGCTTTTTGCAAATGATGATTCGCTTTTCCCCCACGGTTGCGCAATGGCTGACTGCCGCTGCGAGCGGTGCCGTCCTCTCGGCGCTGCTCAGTCTTTCGGCCGACCAAAACGGCGCTGCACCCGCATCGCTGACCGCCGTCGTGACCACGCTGCTCCTTGCGACTGGCATGGCGATGATGCGTCCCCCTCACCCGCGATGGTTTCGCCCACTCCTTGCGATACCGATTGTTCTCGCCATGAACATCGATGTTGTCCGTGGAGCCGTGGTCGACCTCGGTTGGCGAATGGGTGCGCATGCACAGGCGACTGCCACGCTATGGGCGTTCATTTGCTTGATCGGCCTTTGGCCAACCCTACGGATCGCCGCTCCAAGCCTCCGCCACCCGCTCAGCCGAAGCGCGTCCGTTGCTCTCGCGATGGGCATGCTGTTGGGGTTAACCCAGGCCACCACAGCGTTGGCTGCTGGGGCCATGGCCCTCTTACTCGCCGATAGCGCTCACCCGTATGAGCGGCATCACCGAACCTCGCCGTTTGTGCCGCTTCTGGACTGGTCGCCCATTGCTGCCGGTTTGCTGTTGTCTGGAGGCTGGGTTCAACTGCGGACGACGTTCGATCCCACCGTCTCGGGACTTATTGTCTCATCGATAGGATTCACGCTTGGTATGGCTTGGATGCCCCGCGGTCTCGCCCGGAGTTTGACGTGGACAGGTACCGTCGCGGCCGCGCTCGTCGCTTACCATCATGCATTGCCCCAACTCGGTCCGAGCCTCGGCAGTTTTGGCTTCAACGCCACTGGGGGGCTGCCGCGATTGCTGTGGCTCTCCCTCCCGCTCGCCGCATGGGGGTTGGTCTGCGGTTCCATCGTAGGCCGGAAAGGGCTGCACTCGTTTGGGCGCATCGCTCTGTTTTCCATCGCTTTGCTTTTGGGTCCGCGCTTGGTCACCTACGGGTACACAGCATATGTCGCCGGCACGCTACTTGGCGTGGCCGCGCTTCTGGCGCCAACGGGAGCCCGACGCGGGATCGCGATGGCAAGCCTCGCAGCGCTTGTCGGTTTTCATGGTTGGTTGAAGGCCCCAGATAGCGCGCAAACAAGGCTCGGCATTTGGGCCAACTCCGCATCTCCGCAGGCCTTTGCTGAGTGGCGAGATGGCATCAACCTCGATGCCCGGTTTCAACACGGATCAACGCCCGACGGGACGTTTGTAGCGTGGCGCCCATCGGACGGTGAAGACGCGGCGATCACCGTCGCCATCGACGGGCTCTTTGCGACCACGCAGGGCAATGCCGCCGATGCCGAGGAGTTCGCAGCTCACCTCGCGGCAATGCTGTCCCCTCGCAAGGAACCAACACTCGTGCTGAACGACCCCGCGGGCAACGTACTGCGAGGGCTCGCTGCTCACCCCCCACGGGTCACCCACGTTGCTGCATCGGTGCCAGGGCCTATCCGAGCCATCGCATCCGTTGATCCGGTTCGCGAACGGCTTTGGCTGCAGACCAACCACATCCTGCATCCCGCCCATGGCGCCCGCCTTCTGGCCATGTCACCTCAGCCCAGCACCATCATTGAAGTGGCTCGAGCCCCGTGGGCAGACTCCACCAACTCTGCGATGAGCCCGGCTCATTTTCGGACTGTGCGAGATCGCCTTGCCGAGGACGGCGTATATGCGCTTTGCCTCCACACACGATGGTGGCCCGATGGCGCCCCCGCCGCCGTTGCGCGCGCCCTTGCCGCCCAGTTCGAGCACGTTCAGTTCTGGGCTCCTCCCGAAGGTGTCGAGAGCATAATTTTGCTGGCAAGCGCCCAGCCATTCGAGGCGAATCGACTCCGTTCGCGGTTTCCGAGTACCAAAACGGCCTTGGAGTCTTTGGGCTTTCGAACTGCGGAGGCCATTCTCGGATCAGCACTCCTCGGCACAGAGGGCGTTCAGGCTTGGGCAGAAAGTGCAACAACCGGATCTGTTTCCCATCGGCTCAACGAATCCATTTTCGATAAGCCGACCCTGCACGCTGGGGCCTTACCGATGTGGATGGAGAAATTCCCGGAACCATGGGCATCCGCTTCATCGACCGAGGCACGTCAAGTTCGGTCGGCCCGGCGCGCTTTGCTGTCGATGATTCAAGCTGCAGCATCCGGGCAAATCGACGGAACGTTCGAGGCCGCTGCGCAGTTGTCCTCTGAGTTTGGGGACGCAGGGCAGCAGTCGCTCGAAGACCTCATCGCACCGTATCTTCGAGATGCCCGCCAAGCCCTACGGAGAGCCCGCGCGGAGGGACCAGAAAGCGAACGATGGAACGACGCCCTTCGGTTCGTCACCACCGCACGGATGTTGGCTCCGAAGAGTGCGCTCCCGCTGACGGCCGAGGGTGACATCGCGTTGGCCCGCGGCGACGTCCCCAAAGCACGGAAGAAATTTGAATCCGCTCTCGGAATCGACCCGAAGCACGTGCCTGCACTCGAGGGACTGGCGCGCTGCGCTCGCCTCACAAATGAATCCGCTCAAGCGGAACAGGCATTGCGCGACGCAACCCGCCACTCGCCTCGGGATTGGCGAACGTGGCACAACTTGGCCGTGTTTTTCTTGGAACAGGGTGATCCCAAAGAGGCTCGGGAGGCCATCGAAATCGCGATCCCTCTGGCCGGGGACGACAATGTGACGTCGCTGCTAGTGCTAGTCACTGTATTGCTTGCCCAGAGTGAGGCAGGCGCCGCCCTCCTGCGCGCTGAGCAGTGTGTAACTGAGGCGCCAAAGAATGGTCTCGCTTGGTTCCTGCGTGGCCGCGCGCACTACGAACTCGGACGCTGGCAAGAGGCAGAGGCTGACTTTCGAGAGGCTGTATTGCTGGACTCCGGCTTAATCGAGGCTCGAAGCGGAATCGGACTTGTCCGCGCCATTCTGGGCGATACCGAATCGGCCACCAATGTGTTTCGAGACATTCTCCAACGAGACCCCGACAACTCAGCGGCTCGGGAGAACCTCCGCCGGCTTAGCGCCGAAAAAGGCACGCCATGATCCGCCGCCGCCATGGTCGACGTATCGGCTTTGCGGTGCTGACCTTCGCAGGTTTGATGTTCATGGCTGAAGCGGCAGTGTCTGTGTTCGGCCGTGCGACATTGGTGCAGTGGGAGGCGCCCGTTCCAGTGACTCACACTGGAGCCCCTTACCTGCCAGGGAATCCATTCCTCCTATGGGAAATGGTGGCGGGAGACCGGAAGGAGTTGGGCGTAGACGTGTCGGTCAACACGCATGGTTTTCGGGGGCCGCCCATACAAACCCAAAAAGCTGAGGGCGTGCGACGGATTCTCTTGCTTGGAGATTCATCGGTATATGGGCATGGCGTGGGCCAACAATACACATTCGCTCATCACCTGAACAACGCACTCGGCCCCTCCATTGAGGTGATCAATCTCGGCGTGCCTGGATATTCGTCTGCGCAGTCGTTGAACTTGCTTGAACTCCGGGGTTGGGAACTGGAACCGGACCTGATCGTCGTGGCGAGCCTTTGGTCCGACAACAATTTCGATGCATTCGTCGACAAAGAACTGCTTAGTGAGCAACTGGCCTTCAGCGGGGGATGGATGGGGTCAGTCTCCAGAGTGCTCACCCACTCTGCACTGTATCGCTGGTTGGATTGGAAGTTACGACTCGAGCGCAGGGCCGAGACTGTGACAACCGTAGGCTGGATCCTCGGGCAGACCCCAACGGGTGGGCTTCGAAGAGTCGAGGTGAACGACTATGCCGACAACCTGCTTCGATTCGCTGATGAAGCTGCACTTCAAAACTCAGCCGTCATGTACATGAGTCTCGCAAACTCTGTGGACCTTGGGGCCCCCACCGATGGCGCAATCGCTTGGACGCTGTACCGTGAGGTGATGGAAAGCGTGGCGGCTCACACGGGCTCACCGTTTTTTGAAGTCGTCCCCGTCTTTGAAGCCTCAGGCGCCGACTGGGCCGACCTCTTCATCGACGAACTTCACCCTAGCCAGAAAGGGCACAAGCTCATTGCGGATGCACTGGAAAAAGAACTGACACCGTGGGTGCAGAGTGGGTCGTTTGGGCTTGTTGCACAACCGCAGGAACCAACCGTCTGGGATGACCCGTTTTCACGCGGGGAGGGTCCACCGCCAAATGCGCCCGGTTCGGCGCCAGTCACCTTGTCTGGCCAGGTCATTGGCGCGCCAACTGGGATGCCGATTCAAATCGACCTCATCAATCTGACGCCGGGCCGCACAAATGCCGACAATCCGATGTTGGGTTCAGCCCGGTTTGACCATGTGGACAGTTTCGAAATGCCGGCACCACAGACGGGTTTGTTCGGCCTCCGACTGTACATCGATCGAGAGGGAGATGGCCCGAGCAGAGGCGATCCGGTGCACGAATTTATCACCGAACCGATTGAAGCGACCGGCTCTTCAATTTCGGGCTTGGTTATCGATATTGAATCGGGCTCGATTCGCTGGGTCAACACACAGCCCACCAATCGACGCCCTCGACCCACGTCGGGCGCAACCGACTGAGAGCAGTCCGGATGATTGGCCGGGCCTCAGCCACACCAACAGCAACGAAGAGTTTATCGACCGCGAGAGATGTGAGTTCGTCAGGCTGAACCACCGGCACACCGCGCCTGCTGGTTCCTTGATACGGGTCAATGACGGCAACAACTGTGTGCCCCTGTGACTGAAGCCAGCGGAGCCAAGGACGAGCAGACCGCCCGGCCCCCCACAGCGCAACCTTCGTTGGATGTTGCAACGGGCCCCGACGCAGCCACTCCTTCTTGGCCGCATCGAATGCTTCCCGACGGTATCGTGGATGAGTCCGTGTCAATCGATCAGGATGGTCACGCAAACGGACGACCACATCGGGAACAGCCGATATGCGATAGCCAGCACCAACCACCCGGAGCCACAGGTCATAGTCTTCGGGAAGTCCATTCTGGCGATAACCACCCGCGCGTTCTATTGACTGGGTCCGCATGAGCACGGATGGATGGAAAAGAGGACTCTCGACGAGAATTTCAGCGTGGTGGTCCTCAACGCCATTGACCCAGTCGACGTATCGCCGCATCCCTTCACTTAAAGGCCCGTGTTCCGGAACCATGGTGGCCCGCCCACCGACAACGGCAACAGCCGGATGATCCGCCATGTATCGCCGCTGCACCTCAACCCGGCCTGGCAGAGCGACATCATCAGCATCAATCCGTCCGATCAGTGGATTTCTGCATAGCGAACGACCGCGTTCCAAGGCGGCAACAATTCCGTTCGCTGGCTGATGAACCACTCGCACCCGAGCGTCCGAAGGAATCACTTCAACGGGGCGATCAACGCTGCCGTCATCCACGACAACGATTTCGTCCTGAGGTTCACTTTGGTCAAGAATCGACTGGATCGCTTCCCGCAACCACCGGCGACCATCCCGCACGGGAATCAGCCATGAAATATTCAAGGCATCACTTGAATGATTGAACCAATGTGGTCGAAATTTGTGCCAACTCACTGGATACTCTAGCCGCCCGTTTGGGCATCCCACCAATGACCTTAAGGTTTTGATGGGTACGCTTTGCGATACGCGGAGAGCGAACAACAATCGACCAAATGCCATCGATCCCTTTGCGGCTGAGTTCCCGCTGAATGTTCGCGGGAAAACGACGGCCTTGGTTGTACATCTTCTTTGACGCTTTCGAGACCGCCTTCAGGTCGTTGACGCTTTGCGGCATGCTGACAGTGAGACGGTTGATCGCCTGAATACTCTTTAAAATTTCAGTGGGCACTGCATCTGTGGCCTTCAGTCTGGGCGTGCCACCCACCATGACGACCCGAAGTTTGCCATTTGCACGGCGTTTCAACTCTCGAAGGCCCTCGACGTAGGTGGTACGTTTTTTCAACTTGAGCGTCTGCCGGAGGGCCACCTTTGAATCACGGAGATTCCGCTCGGCACTCCGAAGCCGCTTGTTCGCAGTCTTCGCCTTTTTGAACACTTTGTCGAATGACTGGACCCCAGTCATTTGAATGGCTTGAGTCCTCTTTCGCTTGGCCTCTGCGGGTGCCCCAACCGTGCCGAGCCCAATCACCGCGAGTAACGGCAGAACGTAGCGTGCGATGCGTGTTGAGTGTTGCCGAGCCATGAGACCTCCACTGGTTGCGATGAGTAGCCCTCTGACGCATGAGACCGGGCTCCATTCAACCACGTTGGTTAACCCCCGTCTATGCGCATTTTATTTGTCGACGATGACCCGCAGCATGTAGATGTAGTCCAACGCACCGTGGCCGAAGCCCTTGCTGCTCACGTGGAGGTCGTTGCAACCGTCGAAGACGCTGTAGAAGCGCTTCATCGGGATGCTTATGACCTTGTCGTCACCGACATCTTTATCCCATTGGGTCAGCAACCCCGAGACTCGATGGGTCCGCGTTCACGACGCTACGTCGACACGGTGCAACATCTCGGCGGACTTGTCCTCCTCGACGAACTTGATCGGGTCGTGCCTCAGCCGAAAGTACTCGCTCACACTGCCTGTACGGATATGGCCCTCATTGAAATTCTTGGAACCTGTGTGCACGCAAGAGTCCCGAAGCCAGCGCCGGTCGACGTTCTATTGCGAGCCGTCATTGACGCACTGGACCTCCCAGCGCCTCAGTAGGCACCCATCGATTGTCGTCATCGGCATCCAGATAGATTGGATTGGTAAATCCAAGCGGCTGATGCCCGGCAGCGATCCGGCCATAGGGGGAGTCTGGGTTCACGGGAGTCGCTGACCGGTCGACTGGCACCCCAGCCTCCGCGATGACCCATGAATCCCCCGTCAACGTTAACGGCACCGACCAATCATGACGGCCCTCCGGAGGAAGCGGCTCCCGGGCGACAATCGTTCCATTCACGACGAGGCGTACTTCATCGGCCTCGACCCATCCTGCCTGCTCAACGGTCACCTTCGCGGTAACCGCTGTTCCCAAAGAATGGACTTCTTTGCTCGGCTGTACGACTGCACTCGACCCTTGGATTTCAATACTGACCATCGGACCATTCGACACCCTCACCTTTCCGTTCCTCAGCCCTTCCAGCACGTCGGCGGCCCCTGCATTCGTTCCGGTGGATACCAAATTGATCGGAAACCCAACGGGTTCAAGCTGGCTCGTGTGGCTGTCTGCGTTTCCCGTTGCCGTGATCTGGTGGCCGCGGTTCAACAATTCAAACCAGTCTTCACGCACACGCATCCACCCTTCAACCGAGAAGCGATTTACAAGCTCAAGGGCATCAATGTCCAGGACGCTCCGTCCCTCCGAGTCTCGCGCGCTGATTCGAGCATCATCTTGTTCATCGATCGGGCGAGTGGGGTCGAAATTAGTGTCCTCAAACAAGGCGTGCACGTCCGCTCGATGTGCTTTTTCCGGACTAAACTGAATGCCGCGCGGATGATTGATCTGAATCACCAACGGCACGTCGATACCGGCGGGCGGATGGTCATGATGGTGTTGACGCCAATGCGCAAACGATTCCGCGGCCGAACGGTCGCCTGCCACGGGCGCTTGTCGTTCCGCGTTCAATGGAAACGCATTTGCATGCCCATAACTGTGACCCACTGGCCCCAGTCGAATCTCTGCCCCTGCAATCCCCGTGACCGAGTCTGCGAGGCCGAAATGATGAATCGCTTCATGCGGACTGCGAACGCGATTGTGATCGGTAATGACCGCCACATCGACCCCTGCGGCATCAAGCGCCAAGAACCTGTCCCGATCGGGAATGAATGAATCAGAGCTCATGGCTGTGTGAACATGGAAATCTGCGGCGACTTCGCCCACGGTTTTGACGACGCGGGGCACAACAAATGTGACCTCGGCGGGCCCGTTCACTGTGATATCTCGGCGTTCGAAGCCGTCCCGAATGCCCCCTGAAGCCCATATTTCATACTCGCCTTCCGCCAGAAACTCTCCTACTCCATCGGGCCCGCCAAACAGGCTGTTTCGTGGAAGGTCCCGGCCGCTGGGGTCTGCCGCAGCATCAAATGCGTTGCCGAGGTCAACGGGCTCACCCGCGGCGGAAAAAACCTGAAACCGTGCGCTTCTTGCTCGACCATTCTCGTCGACGGCCCGCATCACGACCCGCGGGCCGCGCGGTTGTACAACAAAATTAATTGGAATTCTGTGTGGTTCTAAAATCACTCCTTCGGCAGTTTGGTGATGCTCCATCGTTGGAGGAAGGAGGGTGACATTCAGTGCGTACTGACCCGGGCTGAGCCCATCGGTCGGCAGTCGAGCAATTAAATCGACGCCCTTGCCTGCCCACCAGCGCCGACGCACTACGGGTGAGCCGACCGTTTCACCATCGAAGTTTAGCGCTGCGCGATGGAACCGGTACCCGTGGGGCAAGCGAACCAAAATCGGAAGCGAGCCGGCCACAACAACGCCATCTGCGGTGGGACACGCCACGACCGGTACCCGAATGTCCGCCGTTCGTGCGGTCCGGGCAGCACACCCCGCGAGCAGAGCCGTCGCGACAATGCCCCTAATCAGCGCCGTCCTCACCATCTGGAATATCGATCGGGTCCGGCTCAGCCAACACACGAAGGCTCGTCGACGCCGTCCGACCACCATAATCGGTCACATCCATGGTCATTAAGACCGTGTTGTACCCAAGCAATTCGGGGGGACGCGTCGCGTCAGCAGTCGCCAACTCTGAAACGGTTAAATATCCGTACATCCCCGGATAATAGCCGGTGCAGTCACCGTCTGAAACGACTGCCACGCGATAGGTATTGTCCGATACGCGGACTCCAGTCGCCTCATCAGTAATCGTGTAATGCACCTCGATGATGGTTTCCATGTTGTGGGTGCGGACTGACCCCAGCATATGCCAGCCGCCCTGCGGCCCATGCACCATCACCACTGGGTCGTTCTCGTTAAGCCCCTCAAAGGTTGTTTCGCCTGTCCCAACCTCTAAACGTGGCTCTTGGTCGAAGCATCCGGCAACGCCCGTGTCATCGGTGTCGGCATCAGTGTCGACATCGACATCGGCGCCGGGGTCCGAGTGCTTGCCGGTATCTCGGCTTGAATCCGAACTCGGACCA
>Ga0160422_10002262_pt1 | contig 12050 bp, 9 predicted proteins | sample Fk160mmetaG_FD_108192 | JGI IMG/M metagenome (GOLD analysis project Ga0160422, IMG submission 108192) | Marine microbial communities from the Central Pacific Ocean - Fk160115 60m metaG | ecosystem: Environmental > Aquatic > Marine > Oceanic > Photic zone | place: The Central Pacific Ocean...
AATTTATGTAAGACTGAAATGTAACTGGGTGTATTTAAATCATCGTACAAAGGCATTAAATCTTCGTCATTAATTAAAACTTTTTTATTAATTTTTGTGTAGCAAGAGTACCATTTATCGATTGTCTTATAACAATCGTCCATTAGTTTATCGTTCCAATCTAAAGGTTGTTTGTAGTGAGAACTTATCAATGCAAGTCTTAGAACCTGACCATTATATTTTTTTTTAAAATTAGATATTTTTAAAATGTTACCTTGAGATTTAGCCATTTTCTCTTTAGAGATAGTAATAAATCCATTGTGGACCCAATAGTTAGCAAAAGTTTTTGTATCATTCGCGCATACAGATTGAGCAATTTCATTTTCATGATGTGGAAAAATTAAATCTCTACCTCCACCGTGGATATCAAAAGTGCTCCCTAGATATTTTTTTGACATAACAGAACACTCCAAATGCCAGCCTGGTCTACCTTTGCCCCACGGAGAGTCCCATGATGGTTCGTTAGTTTCAGAAGGTTTCCAAAGAACAAAATCCTCTGGATTATTTTTGTTTTCTGAAACATCTACTCTAGATCCAGCAATTAAATCGTCTAATTTTTTGTTTGAAAGTTTTCCATAATCACTAAATTTTTTAACTTTAAAATAAATATGTTTATCGCTTTCGTATGCAAAACCTTTTTTAATAAGATCTTCAATCATTTCGATCATTAATTTAATATTATCAGTAGCTTTAGGCTCATAAGATGGTGTTTCACATTTTAAATATTCGCAGTCCTCATGAAAAACTTTAGTAATATTTTTTGTTAAGTCTAATATTGAAATATTTTTCTCTTTTGATGATTTTATAATTTTATCATCTATATCTGTAATATTTCGAACATAAGTCACAGAATTTTTGCCATATTTACACTTGAGAACTTTGAATAAGATATCAAAGATAACTATTGGTCTTGCATTACCAATATGTGGATCATCATAAACTGTTGGTCCACAAACGTACATTCCAATATTTTTGTCGTTTATAGGTATAAACTTTTGTTTTTCACCTCCTAAACTATTTGATAAAAAGATATCTTTGTTCATTAATTCCAATTTCTAAATCCACTTGTAAGTGGAAATCTTCTATCTCTTCCAAACGCCTTTGAGGTTACTTTTGGTCCTGGCGCTGCTTGAAATCTCTTATATTCTGATCTTGCTAAAAGTTGAGCTGTTCTCTCAACTACCCTCTTATCAAAACCTTTGGAAACAATTTTTTCTACAGATATTTCTTTTTCAACTAAATCTTTTAAAATTTCATCAAGGACATCGTACTCTGGCAAACTGTCTGTGTCCTTTTGGTTTTCTCTTAATTCAGCTGTTGGCGCTTTATTGATAATATTTTCTGGTATTACTTTACCTTTGGGTCCTTTAAACATATCTGAAAAATTTTTATTCCTCCACTCACAAAGTTTGAATACATCTGTTTTCCAAACATCTTTTATAGGTGCATATCCTCCACACATATCACCATATAAAGTAGAATATCCAACAGCATACTCTGATTTATTTCCAGTAGCTAAAACCATGTAACCATATCTATTAGATAATGCCATTAACAATAATCCTCTCAATCTAGATTGAATGTTTTCCTCTGTAATTCCTGGGGAATATTTTGGACCTTTAAAATCACCTAAGATATTTTCAACAATTTTCATAGCCTCGCTTATTTTTAAATTTGAATACTTAATTTTAAGTAATTCAGCTACCTCTTTTGCATCACTTAGACTTTCTTTACCTGTGTATGGACTTGGTAACATTATAGCTTGAACAAGATCAGACCCAAAAGCATCAGCTGCAACAGCAGCGACTAATGCTGAGTCTATTCCGCCTGATAGTCCAAGAACAACTCCAGGAAATTTATTGTTGTTAACGTAATCTCTTAATCCAAGGACTAAAGCTTTATAAAGTCTTTCTTCAGATGAAGAGCTATTATTTAATTTGCCGGTTCCAATCCATTTTCCATTTAGTTTTTGAAAATCAACAACGGAGATCTCCTCTTTAAACTCTGATGAACTATAAAATTTTTTACCATCGTGATTAAGAGCAAATGAAGAACCATCAAAAATTAATTCGTCTTGACCACCAGTTCTATTTAAATAGATAATTGGTAACTTTATTTCATCTACTCGTAAAGATGTTACTGAACTTCTTTCGTCACTTTTTGAAGTTGTAAATGGTGAAGCATTAATTGCTATTATAATTTCAGCACCAGAACTACAGAGTTTTTTTAATACTGTGCTTTCCCATATATCTTCACAAATTGGTAATCCAAATTTAATACCTTTAATTTCTACACAATCCTCTAATGGTCCTTGTTTAAATATTCTTTGCTCATCAAATACACCAGTATTTGGAAGCTCATATTTATCTTTAATTGATATAATTTTGCCATTTTCGATCACAAATACAGAATTTTTAATACTCTCATTATCTTTTCTAGGTGCGCCCACAATAATTGCGGATTTATTATCCTCGGTACTTTTAACAAGTTTATTTATCTCCTCTTTAACTAAATTTAAAAAATCTTCTCTTAAAACCAAATCATCAATTGGATATCCAGATACATAAAGTTCTGGTGCTACTAAAATATCTATATCTTCGTCTAATTTCGACCTAATTGAAATTAACTTTTTAATATTTCCAGATACATCACCCACCAACGGGTTTAACTGTGCTAGAGCAATTTTAAGTTTTTTGTCCATATTTAAAGATATATTCACTTTTCATTAATATTGTATAGAAATAATAGTCATACCTAATTAATTGTTTAAATTAGGCTTAAGAAGCCGCTTTAATAATATTTTTTGCGTAATTTGAATTTTTCTTAATTTCATCAGAAATTAAAAATGCCAATTCTAATGCCTGGTCTGCATTTAACCTAGGGTCACAGTGTGTATGATATCTGCTAGATAAATCTTGTTCAGAAATATTCTTTGCTCCACCTGTGCATTCTGTTACGTTTTGACCTGTCATTTCGATGTGTAATCCACCAGCATATGATCCCTCACTTTGATGAACTTCAAATACATTTTTTACCTCTTTGACAACATTATTAAATGGTCTAGTTTTAAAACCTGTAGATGAGACTAAAGTATTTCCATGCATTGGATCACATGACCAAATTACGTTTAGACCTTCTTTTTTTATACCTCTAATAAGTTTAGGTAAAAATTTATCAACTTTATCGTGTCCATAACGAGATATTAAAGTAATTTTACCTTTTTCATTTTGTGGATTAATTTTTTCACAAATTTTAGCTATTTCATCTGCTTTAGATGTTGGTCCACACTTAATTCCTATTGGGTTTTCAATTCCCCTACAAAATTCAACATGTCCTCCGTCAATTTGTCTTGTTCTATCTCCTATCCATACAAAGTGAGCAGAAGTATCGTGGTATTCACCAGTTGTAGAGTCTACTCTTGTCATGCTTTCTTCAAAAGGTAAATGCAACGCCTCATGTGAAGTCCAGAAATTTACCGTGTATAGTCTTCTGTTAAATTCAGGAGTTATACCGCATGCTTCCATAAATGCTAAGGCATCAGCAATTTTATCTTCTAACTCTTTAAATTTCTTAGCTTGTGGACTAGATTTTATATATCCCAAGTTCCATAGGTGAACTTTTTTCAAATCTGCAAATCCTCCATTCGAGAAAGCTCTTAATAAATTTAAAGTTGATGCTGACTGTGAATAGGCTCTAAACATTCTCTTTGGATCAGGCTTTCTTGCTCTCTCATTGAATTCAATTCCATTTATGTTATCACCTAAGTAACTAGGTAACTCTTTATCACCTTGTTTCTCAGTTGGTGCACTTCTTGGCTTAGAAAATTGTCCAGCTATTCTTCCAAGTTTTACAACTGGTAATGATGCAGAATAAGTTAATACAAGTGACATTTGAAGTATTAACTTAAAGGTATCTCTTATATTGTCTGGATGAAATTCTGCAAAACTTTCTGCACAATCTCCACCTTGTAATAAAAACGCTTTTCCATCAACAACATTTGCAAGTTGATCTTTTAAATGTCTTGTTTCTCCAGCAAAGACTAATGGTGGGGATGATTTTAATTTATTTAAAACCATACCTAATTCTTTTTCATCCTCATATGTTGGGATGTGTTTTACTGGATATTTTTTCCAACTATTTGTTTTCCAATTTTTCATATTCAACTGGTAATTGTTCTATCAAAGTTTAATTATTATTCAACTGTAACAGATTTAGCTAAATTCCTTGGTTTATCAATGTCGCAATTCCTTAATAAAGCAACATGATACGCTAAAAACTGAATAGGTATCGTAAGCAGAAAAGCACTAATGTTGGGATGCGCATCTGGAATTTGAAATTTAAATCTAATGTTTTCACTTAATGTTTCTGATGTATCATTAGTAATCATTAGAACCTTACCACCTCTAGCAATGACCTCTTGCATATTTGAAATAGTTTTTTCAAAAAATCTATCTTTTGGTGCTAATACAACAATTGGCATACCGTCTTCAATTAATGCTAATGGACCATGTTTCATCTCACCAGCTGCATAACCTTCTGCATGAATATAAGAAAGTTCTTTTAATTTCAAAGCACCTTCCATTGCAATTGGGTAAGAGTAACCTCTTCCAAGATACATGGTTCCTTTTGCATCAATAAAATCTCTGGCAATCTCTTGAATTTCATTTTGTTTAGTCAGAGTTAATTTTATTAAATTAGGAATTTTTTTTACATCTTCTATTATTTTTTTAAATTCTTTTTGATCTATATCATTTCTATCTTTAGATATTTTTAAAATTAAAAGAAATAAAACTAACATTTGTCCAATAAATGCTTTTGTTGAGGCAACTCCTATTTCTGGACCAGCATGAATTGGTAATACAAAATCAGATAATCTAGCTATAGAACTCTCTACAACATTAACTACCCCACATGTTTTTACTCCACTTTTTTTGCATTTTTCTAATGCTGCATAAGTGTCCGCTGTTTCACCCGATTGAGATACAAAAATATATAAATCATCTTTGTTTAATTTTACTTTTCTATATCTAAATTCAGAAGCTATATCTGCCTCCACATCAATAGAAGTTAATTCTTCAATCCAATATTTTGCCATTAAACATGAATGATAAGCGGTTCCACAAGCTATCAGTCTTATTTTTTTAATTTTTAATGGATCAATTGGAATATTGTAGATATTTATTTCATCTCTAGACTTATCTAAATATTCATTAATACATTTTTTTGTGGTGTTATTTTGTTCATCAATCTCTTTTGACATAAAATCCTTAAAATCTCCTTTGTCAGCCACATTATCTTCGTTAGAAACTTCAAAAATTTCTTTATTTATTTTTTGTTTATTGCTGTTAAAAAATTCAACTTTTTCTTTGTGTAAAATACAAAAATCTCCATCATCTAAGTATGAAATTTTGTTTGTCATAGATTTAAGAGCATAAGAATCTGAGCCAATAAAATTTTCATTATGACCATAACCAACAGCTAAAGGACTCCCTCTTCTAGCTCCAACTACAATGTCTTTAAAATCTTTAAATATGACACCTAAAGCAAAACTTCCAACAAGTTTGTTTAAAGTTTTATGAATACTATTTATTAAATCTTCAGATTTTAAGTAATCATTCAAAATAATTGTAATGACTTCTGTGTCTGTTTGGGATTTAAATTTATATCCTTTTTTTTCATACTCCATCTTTAATTTATCCGAATTTTCAATTATTCCGTTATGTACAACAGAAACTTTTTCCGTAGAATGTGGGTGAGCATTGATTTGATTTGGAACGCCATGAGTTGCCCAGCGAACATGTCCAATTCCCAAATCACCTAAAGATGGATTTTCAAATAATATTTTTTCTAGATTTTCAACTCTTCCAGAGCATTTTTTCTCTTCAATAATACCATTATTTAATGTTGATATGCCTGCAGAGTCATATCCTCTATACTCTAGTTTTTTTAAAGCATTAATGATACTAGAAGAGACAGATTTATTGCTAACGATTCCTACAATTCCACACATTATTTTTTATTCTTTCTTTTATAATTTTTGATTTGTTGTTGATCTGATCTAGTTAATGCAAGTGATTTAGATTTAACATTTTTTGTTATTACAGATCCAGCTCCAATAATACTATTATTGTTTAACGTTATTGGAGCAACTAAAGCTGTATTTGAACCAACAAAAACATTATTTTTAATTTTTGTTTTATATTTTTTAGCACCGTCGTAATTGCATGTTATTGTACCTGCGCCTATATTTGAATTCTGTCCAATATTTGTATCCCCTATATACGAAAGATGATTAACTTTAGACTTATACCCAACTGTACTTTTTTTTACTTCCACAAAATTTCCGATTTTAGAACCAGATTTCAAAACAGTCCCTGGTCTAAGTCTTGCATAAGGACCTATAACAACATTGTTGTCAATTTTTGCATTTTCAATATGAGAAAATGAATTTATCTTAACATTATTTTTAATTACAACTTTTTCACCAATGACTACGTATGGTTCTATTGTAACTCTTTTACCAATTTTAGTATCTTTTGAAAAAAAAATTGTTTCTGGGGAAACCATTTTTACACCTTTTTTTAAAAACTTTTGTCTTAGTCTATTTTGTATTTTTTTTAATTCTGTTTGTTTCATTTGCTATTTTTCTTATAGTTAAGTAAATTACAAAATTAAGTCACAAAATATTTCTTAATAATACTTTATATATGACTCAAAAATTTACTATATTGTTTGATCTTGACGGCACTTTGGCGGATACAGCCCCAGACCTAATGAAAGCTCATAATCATGTAATGAATAAATTCGGGTTTTCATCAAGAAATATAGATGAAATTAGGAATTTAGCTGGCAGAGGTGCCGCTGTGATGATTGGTAGATCGATATGGAAATCTGCTAGAAAGGAAATATCAAAAATTACTGATAATGAGATTAAACAAAATATGACCAAAGAATTTCTAAATTATTACAAAAAAAATTTAGTCGTAGACTCTAAATTGATCAATGGTGTTTATGAATTTTTAAATTGGTCAAAAAAAAATAATATCTCAATGGCTGTATGCACAAATAAGCAGGAAAACCTTGCTGTTGAATTCTTAAAAAAAATAAAAATTTATGATTATTTTGAATATGTGGCCGGAGGGAATACTTTTGATTACTGCAAACCTGATCCAAGACATATAACAAGTATTTTGGAAATAATTGGTGGAAATATAAAAAAAACTATTATGATTGGGGATAGTGAAAACGATGCTGAAGCTGCTAAAGCCGCAGGTGTACCAATGATTTTATTAGAAGATGGATACACTGAAAAAAAAGTTGAACAAATTTATCATAATCATTTAATTAAAGATTTTATTGGAATTGAAAAAATTATTTTAAATTACCTAGATGATTGATTTAAATATCTTATTCGCTTTAATAAGTTTTTATTTTGTAATGTATGTTACGCCAGGGCCTAATAATGCGATGGTTTTAACTTCAGGTTTAAAATTTGGCTTTTCAAAAACTATTCCACATATGACTGGTATTACTATAGGACATGTAACACAGCTAGTATTAGTATGTTTTGGTTTAGGCAAAATTTTTCAAATATTTCCAAATTTGCAAGATATATTAAAAGTTATATGTGCAATCTATTTGTTGTACTTAGGTTACAAAATTATTGGTTCATTCAGTAAAATAAAACAAGATGACTCTAGGCCTTTAAAATTTTATGAGGCAGCGTTTTTTCAAATAGTAAATCCAAAGGCATGGACTATATCCTCTATGGCTGCATCTGGATTTTTGCCAAAAGATGGTAATTTAATTTTTTCTACAATTTTTATTGGTTTTGTTGCTTTAATTATTTGTCCAATATCTATTTCTCCATGGGCAGCTTTTGGTTCTGCTATTAAAAATTTAGTTAAGAATAATAAAATAAAGGTTTTAATTGAATATTTTTTAGCATTTTTATTATTAATAACTGCCATTTTGATTGTATTAGATTAATAATAAACTATTACTATAATATTTTTTAGGAGTTAAATTGAAAAGCCATATTATAAAAGTATATCCATCAAAAATTAATTTACCCAAAAAGAAACAGCTTGCTTGGAAGATTGCAGAAATAGCAAGTGATAAAACAAAACTAGACAAAAATTCAATAGAAATGGCGATAAATAGAATAATTGATAATGCATCGGTTGCTATGGCGTCTGTTAATAGAAAAGCAGTTGTTGCATCCAGAGAAATGGCCCAAAGACATCCAAGAAAAAATGGGGCTACTATTTTTGGTATAAAATCAAAGAATCTATTTGATTGCGAGTGGGCAGCTTGGACCAACGGAACTGCAGTGAGAGAACTTGACTTTCACGATACATTTTTAGCTGCAGATTATAGTCATCCAGGTGACAACATCCCTGCTCTTTTAGCCGTAGCTCAACAAAAAAAAAGAAGTGGTTTGGATTTACTAAGAGGAATTATTACAGCTTACGAAGTTCAAGTTAATCTTGTAAAAGGAATATGTTTACATAAGCATAAAGTAGATCACATTGCTCACTTAGGGCCAAGTGTTGCTGCAGGAATTGGGGCAATGTTAAGATTAAACACTGAAATAATATTTCAATCTATTCAACAATCATTACACACTACAATATCAACCAGACAGTCAAGAAAAGGTGAAATTTCTAGTTGGAAAGCGTTTGCGCCAGCTCATGCTGGTAAACTTGCAATTGAAGCTGTCGATAGAGCAATGCGTGGTGAGGGAGCACCAAGTCCAATTTACGAAGGAGAGGATAGCGTTATTGCAAGAATTTTGGACGGAAAAAAAGCAGTTTACAAAGTTCCACTTCCTAAATTAAATGAACCAAAAAAAGCGATATTGGAAACTTATACAAAAGAATACTCAGCAGAATATCAAGCTCAAGCTATTATTGATATTGCAAAGAAATTAAATAAAAAAATCGATAATTTAAAAAATATTAGAAAGATTGATATCTTCACCAGTCATCATACACATAATGTGATTGGTACCGGAGCAAACGATCCCCAGAAAATGGATCCAAAAGCTAGTAGAGAAACTTTGGATCACTCAATAATGTATATTTTTGCAGTAGCTTTAGAAGATGCAGATTGGCACCATGTTAAGTCTTACTCAAAAAGTAGATCAAATAAAAAAAGTACCATAAAAATATGGAGATCGATTAAAACTCATGAAGATAAAAAATGGACAAGAAGATACCACGATCCTGATCCAAAAAAGAAATGTTTTGGTGCAAAGGTAATAGTAACAATGAATAGTGGGAAAAAATATATTGAAGAATTAGAAAGAGCTGATGCTCATCCTTATGGAAGTAGACCTTTTAAAAGAAAAAATTATATTGATAAGTTTATGACTTTAACAAAAGGTATTTTGCCCATTAAAGAATGTAAAAGATTTTTAACAGATGTACAAAACTTGAGAAAATTAAAATCAGGTCATTTAAAAAAATTAAACTTAGAAGTTAATACATCCAAAGTAAAAAGAAATTTAAAAAGAGGTATTTTTTAGTGCATTTTGTAGACAAAAAAGCAAAAGATAAAAGAATAGATTTTACAAATAAATTGAAAACTGGAAAAATTTTAAGAGTTCCGGGTGCCTATAATCCTTTGACAGCAAAATTGATCGAAGAAATTGGTTATGATGCTGTTTATGTTTCTGGTGGAGTTATGTCGAATGATTTAGGTTATCCTGATATAGGTCTAACTACTTTGGAGGATGTGAGTAAGAGATCAAAACAAATAGCAAGAGTGACAAACTTACCAACAATTGTAGATATAGATACCGGATTTAAAAATTGTTCTAAGACCGTTAAATCATTTGAAAAAAATGGAATTACTGCAATTCACATTGAAGACCAAATAGATCAAAAAAGATGCGGACATTTAGATAATAAAGAATTAATACCCCAAGAAAAAATGGTAAAAAAAATTAAAGAGTGCGTTAAATCAAAAAAAGATAATAATTTTAAAATTATTGCAAGATCAGATGCAAAGTCAGTAGAGGGATTGGATAAAATGATTGATCGATGTAAAGCATATATTGATGCTGGAGCCGAAATAATATTCCCTGAAGCATTGCATAATGAAAAAGAATTTGAAATTGTAAGAAAGTCATTGGACGTATATTTGTTGGCTAATATGACAGAATTTGGGAAATCTAAACTTTTGGACTACAAAGTGCTTGAAAATATAGGTTTTAATATTGTGATTTATCCAGTTACCACTCAAAGATTAGCGATGAAAAGTGTTGAGGAAGGCTTGCGTGCTATTTTTGTAGATGGACATCAAAATAATTTGATTGATAAAATGCAAACTAGAAAAAGATTGTATGAACTTGTTGAATACGAAAAATACAACTCTCTAGACGAAAAAATATACAATTTTAATACTGAAGGTCACGAATAATGGGTAAAGATATTAAAAAGGGCTTAATGGGTGTTACGGTGGACGAAACTTCCATCTCCAAGGTAATGCCAGAAATTAATTCTTTAACTTATAGAGGTTATGCAGCACAAGATTTGTGTGCAAAATGTAAATTTGAAGAAGTTGCATATTTAATATTAAATGGAAACTTACCAAATAAAAGACAACTTAAAGCTTTTGAAAAAGAAGAGAGAAAAGATAGAAGATTATCTAAAAGCTTGATTAAAGTTTTAAAAGAAATTCCTAAAAAAGCACATCCAATGGATGTAGCAAGAACAGCTGTGAGTGTCATGGGTTTAGAAGATAAAGAGACTTCGAATAATACACCAAGTTCGAATATGAGAAAGACTATGAGAATATTTGCAAAAACTCCAGTAGCATTAGCAGCATTTTACAGACTTAGAAAAGGAAAAAAAATTATTGAACCAAAAAAAAACTTATCATTTGCTGAGAATTTTTTTCATATGTGTTTTGGTAAAGTTCCTAATGAAGATATAGTAAAAGCTTTTGACGTATCATTAATATTATATGCTGAACATAGTTTTAATGTTTCAACATTCACTGCGAGAACTATTACAAGCAGTTTATCAGATATACATGGTGCTATAACTGGAGCAATTGCAAGTTTAAAAGGACCCCTGCATGGAGGTGCTAATGAAGAAGTTATGCATATGATGAATGAAATAAAGAAACCAGAAAACGCTAGAAAATGGATTAACAACGCATTGAATAAGAAGAAGGTTGTAATGGGTTTTGGTCACAGAGTTTATAAAAGTGGTGATTCAAGAGTGCCAACAATGAGAGAATATTTTGGAAAAGTTGCAAAAATTACTAATGACAAAAAGTTCGAGAAAATTTACGATATTGTTGAAGAAGTAATGATCGAAAGAAAAAATATTCATCCTAATGTAGATTATCCTACTGGTCCAACATATCATTTAATGGGTTTTGATACTGATTTCTTCACGCCAATATTTGTTATATCAAGGATAATTGGTTGGTCAGCTCATGTAATTGAACAATACTCAACTAATAAACTTATAAGACCTTTAGCTGCCTACAACGGAAATAAATACAGAAAAGTTTTAGGTATTCATAAAAGATAATAGCTAGTGCTTCAAAGCTAACATATTTTCTTCATCAATTTTTGAAATTTTGTAATTATGTCTTTCAAACTTCATAATTATTTCTTCTAATTTTTCACCAGTTTTAAAATGTCCATCAAAATGTTTAAATTCAAATACTATACTATTTATTTTAGCACTATTTAGGTCCATATCTTTTAATATTTGATATTCGCTTCCTTCAACATCTATAATCATCTTATCTATCTCATTTATTTGATATTTTTTTATTAAATCATGAAATTGCAATGATGGTATTTTTAAACTTTCTATGTCCTCTTCCTCTATTTGAAATCTTTTGGACTTATGATTTAATATGTGTTGTTTATCGAACGAACCTATTCCACTGGCCCAATGTTTTTTTAGTTTACTAATCGAACTTTCTTTAACGTAATAGAAGTCTTTTTCACCTTTATCGTTGCTAATCGTTACCTGTTCTATAAT
>Ga0160422_10002264_pt1 | contig 12045 bp, 15 predicted proteins | sample Fk160mmetaG_FD_108192 | JGI IMG/M metagenome (GOLD analysis project Ga0160422, IMG submission 108192) | Marine microbial communities from the Central Pacific Ocean - Fk160115 60m metaG | ecosystem: Environmental > Aquatic > Marine > Oceanic > Photic zone | place: The Central Pacific Ocean...
ACTCAGGAGCTAATGTATTCGGACTATCAAGAACTAATTCTGAATTGCTAAAAAAATATCCAAGATTTAAACATTTAGAAATTGATTTAACGGATAAAAATAAAATTTCAGATTTAATAAATGATATTGGGAATAAAACACAAAATATAAATACTTTGATTAATTGTGCGGGTATTTCTGAACCAATGGAAGAGTATGATCTGAATAGAAATTCATTCAAAAATACTTTAGATATAAATTTGATTTCAGTTTTTTATTTGAGTAATGAAGTTGTCAAATTTATGAAAAAGGAAAAATACCCATCAATAATAAATGTCACAAGTATTGGAAGTTCCTTAGGTTTTCCCTCGAACCCAGCTTATATATCATCAAAAGCTGCCTTGTCTGGACTTACAAGATCATTAGCAATTGATTTCTCAAAATATCAAATAAGAGTAAATAATTTAGTTCCAGGATATTTTCTTACTGAAATGACAAGAAAAAGTTATGAGGACGAAAACAAAAGACAAGCAAGATCTTCGCGTACCGTTTTGTCTAGGTGGGGAGATCCTAAAGAATTAATTGGACCCGCAATATTTCTTGCTTCTGAGGCAAGTGCATATATGACAGGAATAGATCTTATAGTAGATGGTGGTTGGAGTATTAAAGGATTATGAATAAGATCGGATTTATGCAAGGAAGATTATCAAACTTGGTCAATAATCAAATCCAAGCATTCCCTTTTGAAGATTGGACTTATGAATTTGAACTAGCAAAAAAAATAGGATTCGATTGCATGGAATGGACATTGGATTATCCTAATTTGCATAATAACCCTTTATTGATTCCTGAAAAAAAGAAAGAAATAGAATTACTCTCTAAATCTAACAATATTGAAATCCAATCTATAACTTTAGATTGTTGCATGCAAAGACCATTTTGGAAGGAGAGAAATACTGAGATAAGAAACAAATTGATTAAAGATTTTAAATTAATTTTAAATTCTTCAATAATAAATGGAATTAAATTACTTGTTTTACCTTTAGTAGATAATGGTTCAATAAATAATTTACAAGATGGAAAATTATTGATAAAAATTTTAAATTCCTTAGAGTTAGATCTTAAAAAAAATAATATTATGATTGCATTTGAGTCTGATTATGCTCCATCAAATCTTTTAGATTTTATTAATCAATTTGATAAAATTTCATATGGGATAAATTATGACATTGGAAATAGTGCATCATTAGGCTTTGATACGGAAAAGGAGTTAGATCTTTATGGCGATAGGATTATTAATGTTCATGTCAAAGATAGGGTTTTAAATGGAAACACAGTAAGACTTGGTAAGGGTAATGCTGATTTTAAAAAAGTTTTTCAAGGTCTAAGTGATCTTAATTATCAAGAAAACTTTATTTTGCAAACAGCAAGATCCATTGATAATAATCATTTTGGAGAATTAGAAATTAACTACAATTTCCTAAAAAAATATATTTTTTAAGATTTTCACATCATGAGTTTCAAACTAGAAGGTAAAAAAGCTTTTATAACAGGTTCAACATATGGTATAGGACTCTCAATATTAAAAAAATTGAAGGATTATGGTTGTCATGTTGCTTTAAATTCAAGATCTAGAAAATCTATTGAAGAAGCAAAAGAGATTTTAGGAAATAATGTTTATGGGATTATTGGAGATATGTCACAAAAAGATAATGCCAAAACTGCAATAAATGAATTTATTGATAAATATGGTTCTCTTGATATCTTAATTTGCAATGTGGGAAGTGGTAGATCTGCTAATCCTTTAGAAGAAACCCCTTTGGATTGGGAAGAATCAATATCAAAAAATCTTATGACGGCAATTAATCCAATATCAGAAGCTTTTGATTTTTTAGCAAAAGCCAAAGGATCAATCGTATGTATTTCATCGATATGTAGCCAAAAAATGATTGAAGGTGCTCCTTTAACTTATTCTTCGGCTAAGGCATCACTTAATAGATACGTCAAAAATTCCTCTTATTATTTTGCGAAAAATAAAATTAGAATAAATGCAGTATCTCCAGGGAATGTTTATTTTCGAGGTTCAATTTGGGAAAAGAAATTAAAAAATAATCAAAAATCAGTAGAAATTATGCTTAAAGAAAAGGTACCATTAAATAAATTTGTAGCTCCTGAAGATGTCGCAGAAGCAGTTGCATTTTTGGCTTCACCTTTATCAATTTCAACAACAGGTCAAATTCTCACAGTTGATGCTGGACAAATTATCTTATAGTAAAATGTGGAAAAAATAATTTTATGCATTTGATTTTATTAGCTGTAAAAATGAAATTTAAAATGGCCTAAAAAATATTATTTTCGTTATTTAATGCAATTTTTGATAGTTTAATAATTCTTTTTAAGAAAAAAATTCCTTAAATAAATATAATCTTTTGATAAAAGTTGATACAATTGGTAAATTTTTTATTTGGTTACCTTTGCTAAATCATTTTCGAAAAATCATTCTAATCAACCAAAAATACTTATATGCAATAAAGTTGTTCAAGTGGTGCTGAAAGATTAAATTTTTTGATTTTATAATTCCTGCTCCAAAAGGTGATGAAAACTTGATAACCATAGGTAATCAAATATCTATTCCAAAGAGTTTGAGTCTTTTAGAAAAAGTGAAAAGAGGATGATTAAAAAATTTTTTTTAATAAAATTAATCATATCAGTCATTTCTAGGAATTTGAAACGACCTAAATATTCCTGACAAGTGAATTATACGGAGAGGGTGGGATTCGAACCCACGAATAGTTACCTATTAAATGATTTCGAGTCATTCGCTTTAGACCTCTCAGCCACCTCTCCGCCTGTTTATAAGTATGTAAATAATAAACAGAAAATTTGGGCTAAATAATTATTTTAATTTTTAATTCCATCCTGCATCTTTCATCAATTTAATAGCTAAAGAATTTTTCTCTCCAAGATCGTCTACAGTGACACTATCAGGAATAAACTCACCAAAGTTCTTTACTATTTCATTCTGGTTAACTTCCTTCAAAGGATGTTCAAAAGTTGGAGCAGCTAAACCTTTACTTCCTTCAGGAGATGCTAAGAATTCAAGCAACTGAATAGCTTCATTTTTATTTGTTGCATATTTTGCAACACCACCAGCACTAATATTTACATGTGCAGGATTAGGAATAAGGACCTTTGTTTTTTTTGCATACAAAGCATCTCTCCTTCCATTGACACCATCTAACATTCTTGCGACGTAATAATGGTTAACAATTCCTACTCCACATTTTTTCTTAGAAACTGCTCTAATTATTGAAATATCGCCAGGGAAGAATGGTTGGGAAACGTTTGAAATCATTCCGCTTAACCAAGATTTAGTTTCTAATTCACCTTTATTTATTATTTGATTGGCAACTAAAGATTGATTGTATGGACTTTTTCTATTCCTTAAACATACTTTTCCTTTCAAAGAAGGATCAGCTAAATCAGCGTAATCATTAATCTTGCTTACATCAACTACCTTTGGATTGGCAACCATCACTCTTACTCTTCTTGTTAAGGCATACCACTCCTTATTTGGATCTTTTAATCCAACAGGAACATCATTTTCTAAATTAGAAGAAGTTATTGGTTGAAGTAATCCAGCTTTAGCTGCATTAGTGATTCTTGCTGCATCTACTAGCAATATTAAATCTGCTTGAGAATTCTTCCCTTCTCTTTTCAATCTTTCAATTAAAGATATTCCCGCTGCTTCTATAAGCCTAACTTTAATTCCTGTTTCTTCTGCAAATTTTTTATAAACACTTCTATCTGTATTGTAATGTCTACCCGAATAAACTCTGACTTCTTTTTCTGTTGAATTAGCAGGAATATTTACATTCATTAAAAATGTACATGTTAGTGCTGTATAAAATAGTTTTTTGAGTTTTTGCACTTTTTCAAAATAGTATCTATGGTTACTTTATACTTATCAAAACTGTAAAATCCTTAAAAGCGATCTTCTATACACAAAGATGTATCTTTTTTTATATTGCAAATGAATTATTTAACCCATCAGTTACTAAATGCTGAAGAAATTAACCTTATAAAGAAAGAATTAGAAAAAGCAACTAAAGATTGGGAAGATGGAAAAAAAACTGCTGGCAGTCATGCCTCAATGGTAAAAAATAATTTGCAATTAAATAGAAATTCTGAAGTATCAAAAAAAATTTCGCAATTAATTAGTAAAAAGATCCTTTCAAACCAATTAATAAAAAGTTTTTCTTTACCAAAAAGAATACATGGAATAATGTTTACAAAATCATCAAAAAATATGAATTATGGGAGACATATTGATAATCCATATATGTCTACAGGCAGGTCAGATTTATCATTTACTATTTCCATAACAAATAAAGATCATTATGGAGGGGGTGAATTAAATATTGAAACAATGAATTCAGAAGTGAAATTTAAGTTAAATGCTGGAGAAATTATTATATATCCAAGTTCTTATTTGCATTCAGTCAGTAAAGTAATTAATGGTGAAAGATTAGTATGCGTAGGCTGGATAGAAAGTTATGTTAAATCTGCAGAAGAAAGAGAATATTTATTCGATCTTGATGCAGGAGCAAGGGGAGTTTTAGCAAAATATGGGATGTCGGATGAAGTTGATTTAATTTTCAAATCCTATTCAAACTTATTAAGAATATTAGGTAATTAATGGATCATTTTATACATCAACTGGGAAATTAATTTTAAACTTACTAAAGTATTTATAGGATAATTTTTCATAAATGCATAAAAAAAGTTCAATTTCTCTATTTCTTGCAGCCACAAGTGCACTAGCGATCTCATCATCTGCTAACGCTGGAGAACAAGATTTAGGAGGGCTCAAAGAATGGAATACAGATATGTCGATTGACGCTGATTTTATTTTGGATAAAGATGCGCAAAAATTGGCAGATGAAGCTGCAAAATCAAGTGTTTGTATCCCGATTGGTGAAGGAGAAAATTGTTGGTAAAAAAAAACGCCTAATTTAAATTAGGCGTTAATAAATTTTGATTAAAGGGTATCTTATTTGATACCCTTTTTTTTATCTAAATAAGTAATTTAGAATTTAAATGTTGTTTGAACAACTGCTCCTGTGATGTCAACACCAGCAGTACCAGTTCTGTCAGTAGCACCAAATATAGCTGGAGCTACAGTAATAGAATCATTAACCTTGTAGGAATAGTATGCTTCCCATGTAAAAGGAGTTACTGTATCATCATCTGATGTTTGAGGTTGACCTAAAGCAACACCAATTTTGTCATCAGCTTGGAAAGTATCCTTCCATGTTAATCCTACGAAGTAAGCATCTGTATCTGCATCTTGACCTTCAACAGTTGAAATGTCGTAACCAACAGAAATTTCAGGAACTGCCTGAGTCTCAGTATCTGGTCTCCAGTATCCTCTTAAACCATAGTTAGTGCTGTTCCCATCGGGACGTGCTTTACCTAATTTGGTTGTATAGTAGGAATCTGTCCATCCGTTGTACTTCAAAGCACCAATAAGAGAAACATGGTAGGTATCAGTAGTATAAGCAACTTGAGTTGACCAGTTAGTCTTAGCCTGATCAGATAGGAATCCCTTAGTTGATTTATTTTGCTTACTTACTACATTTGAGCTTAATGAGAAACCATTATCGCCCTTGTAAGCCCAACCAATACCAGAGTCGGTACTTGCACCGTATGCTGCACCATTACCGCCAAGCTTGAATTGCTTTGTTATTGGCTTATATATAGATGGTGTAGCACCATGCATGTAGTAGTTTTCAATTTTTGGGCCAATCCATACTGTATTGTTTTCGCCTACAGGGAATGAATACCAAATTTTATCTACCTTAATAGTGTCATCATTTCCGTTTGATGAAGAAAGGTAAGTACCATAAGTTTTACTTGAGAATACATCAGTAGCATTTCCAGTTTTCAACCTTACATACAAATCATCATCGCCAGTAAAACTGGTGTTCAGGTTTAGTTGATGAGTATATTGAAAACCTACAGCTTCAGCTAGATCACCAGTAGAGTTTTCAACTCCACCAATATCAAAAATGGCTTTACCATTCATCACTGTGGTATCAGAGAAACCACCAGCTTCGAATTCATTTTGCTGAGCTTCTAGACCATCAACACGGCCTTTAAGAATTGCAATATCTTCACTAATTTCGTTAATGAAAGTTTTGCTGTCAAGTCTCGAAGAATTTGTTTGGCTACGTGAGTAGCTATTCATTTCTTCTACATTGACAACGTCGGAAGCTTGAGCAGCAACTGGAGCTAATAAGCTGAAAGATGCGCCTGCTACCAACATTTGTTGGAAGAGTTTCATTTTACCTCACACTAAAATAGCCCAAATAATTTGGGTAACTATACTGTATCGAGTGTAACAAAAAAGGAAAGATATATTAGTTTCATTTTAATGTAACTTTTGATACTATTGTTTTTGTATTTACATTTTATTTTTTCATTTTTAATGGGAAATTAAGGGATTCTCTTTCATCTGCCCATGATGAAGCAACTTCTCTTGCTAATTTTCGAATCTTTTCAATATATTGTGCACGATCTGTAACTGAAATTACTCCTCTAGCATCAAGAAGATTAAAAGTATGACTACATTTAAGAACAAAATCAAGCGCAGGGTAAGTTAATTTCTTTTCTATTAAAGTAATCGCTTCGGCTTGATAAATTTCAAACAATTTTCTGAGATTTTCAGGACTTGATTCAGTAAAATTATAAGCGCATTGACTTTTTTCAAATTGAAGCCAAATATCGCTATATTTTAAAACTTTGTTCCAATTTAAATCCCAGATACTTTCTTTATCCTGCAAAAACATTGCAATCCTCTCTAATCCATAAGTAATTTCAATTGGAATTGGATTACAGTCTATGCCCCCGCATTGCTGGAAATAAGTAAATTGAGTAACTTCCATTCCATCCAGCCAAACTTCCCACCCCACTCCCCAGGCTCCAAGTGTTGGTGACTCCCAATTATCTTCAACAAATCTAATATCATGATGTCTCGGATTAATTCCAAGAGATTCTAGAGATGTCAAATATTTTTCCTGGATTTCTTCCGGTGAAGGCTTAATTATTACTTGATATTGAAAGTAATGTTGAGCCCTATTCGGATTATCTCCATATCGCCCATCTGTAGGCCTTCTACAAGGCTCTGCATATGCCACACTCCAAGGCTCTGGTCCAATAGCCCTTAAAAAAGTATGCGGATTCATTGTTCCAGCACCTTTTTCGGTATCATATGGCTGCATTATCAAGCAACCTTCTTCTGACCAAAAATTATTTAAATTTTGAATTATATCCTGAAAAAACATTTAATTAAAATAATAGATAAATTAAGGTCAATGCCACTAAACATGATAACAAAGCTTTAAAGTAAAATATTTTTTAAAGCCAAGATCTCAAAAATATCATTTAATAAAAAGCTTTCATTAAATTAGCTCCTAGATAAAAATAACTGAGTAATAAATTATGTAAAAAAATCTAATGGCAATGGTCCAAAAGTATTAGATTCTTTGGCACCTTCGTCATTCTGACATGTTATTAAAATTCCTTCTCCAAGACCATTTTCAGATCTTACATAAACATTACTAGTTTTTTGATTAGCTTTTAAAAAGACACATCCATCAGCATGAAGAGTACCTAGATTTGCAAATTTAATCGAGGGATATTTTTTAGAAATTGATTTTAATGCTTCAATAGCTTTATTATCACTAGGTGCCATTATTCCTATTGTTATCCAATCGGAAGTAAAAATATTTGCTTCTAGTTCCTTTAAAAGTTTTTTTTCTTGCCTATTACTTAATTGAGGTGCAGTTCTGAAAATATTTAAATCGGCTAATTTATCTATTTCCATTAGCTTTTATATCTAAAATATTCTTAACCAAATGTTCTTCCATTCCAAGCCCACGATGAAGCTGGCACATCCTCAAAAGAAATATAAATCCTATTTATTGGAATCCCCATCTTCTCACATATAAAATCCGATATTGGCTTAGCCATTTCTGAAGGATTTAGAGAACCTATTGATTTTATTTCTAAAAAGCAAGAAGGTAACTTATCATCAAAATACATTTGGCAATTATCATCTATTTTCGTCATAACAAAACTTCTTGATTTGTTAGTTAAAGATGAAATTAAAATTGAAATCTCCTCAAGTAATTTATCTTTATCATTTACTTTTGCTGAAGTCGAAATATTAATATAAGGCATATTTATGCTGCAAGATAATCTTTCTTAGAGTCGTTTTCTAAATAAACGGTTTTATTTTTTAAATTTCTTTTTGATGAAAGATATGCCATATCATATGAACTTATTCCGTTTATGTAGGGATTGAAAAGAGCATTTTTAGACCTGTTTTTTTTTCTCCTTCTGAACTCAATCATCATTAATAATTAATTAATTAATAATTTAACTTTTTTAGATTATATGTCTAGCTTTTATGTGAATTTATATTTATTAAATAAGAATAAATTTCTAATACACAATTAGAATTTCTATTTACTAGATTTGGCATACAGATATTAAATACTTATCTTGGAAGTTTTAAATAGTTATCAAAGGAAAAAACTTGATGAGAGTAATGATGAAGAATTTTATTCTGATCCAAAATTTGTTTATCATCTTGATGCAAACTTCAGGCAAAATCTATCAGATTTATATGAACAAGAAATTGATAATTATTCAACTGTCCTTGATTTAATGTCTAGTTGGGATAGTTATTTACCTAAAGGGAAAAAATATAAAAAAGTTATTGGACATGGTTTGAACAAACAAGAACTTGAAAGAAACAAAATTTTTGATTCTTATTGGTTACAAAATTTTAATTTAAGTCAACAAATTCCGCTAGATAAAGAAAGTGTTAATTATTGCTTGATGGTCGCCGCATGGCAATATTTACAATATCCAGAGAATTTAACTAAAGAAATTGCAAGAATATTGAGCAGAAAGGGCAAGATTATTATTGCTTTTTCAAACAGAGCATTTTGGCATAAAGCTCCTAACATATGGACTTCCTCTACTGAAGAAGAGAGGGTTAAATATGTAAGAAAAGTATTAATCTCAAATGGATTTAATGAGCCAAAAATTATCAAAAAGTTTACTGAACCAGCACTTAATATCTTTCAATTCTTAAAAAAAGACCCATTTTATTGTTTAATCGCAACTAAAGAGTAAATTTTTAATTGCATTGCATTTAAAAAAAACTCTATAAAAAGTCATCAACCATTTTTCATAGCCATACCTTTATATTTTTACTAATATTGGGTAGTTAAAATTATGCTATGGGTTCTAAAAGAGAAAAATATCCTGAAAAATGTCCTTGGGATCTTGGCCCTAATCAACATTTAGCAAAAGAAAAGAACTGGACTTTAAGATTAGGAGAAGCAAATGTATGCTTTAGCAAAAATAAATTAGATAATAATTATTTTCATGTAATTAGTAATGAAAATGAAGAGCAAATTCTAGCTTTTAGAGCAAGACTCTTATATCAAAAACTACTTGATAAAGGGTTTAGATTGGTTGAATAAAAAACCTAATTTAATAATCCTAGATCCTCGAAGACAAACTTTTGTGTTTCTTCTTCTTGATTTTGGTTTAAGTATTTTATTGTCCTAGACTTTAATATCCAATAATCATCTTTACCAATATTTAGAAACTCATCCTCATATTCCAATTTTTGAGAATTTGTCTCAAATGTATTTGGATCAATTTGTTGACTACTATATTTTTTACTAAGGGAACCTGATCCTGTATCTAAAAATTCCTCCACAAAAATTTCTATTATAGTTCCATGAATTTTTCTGTATACCATATTAATACAGTTATTTTTAACTCTATATTTATCACCTTGATTCTTACCTGAAACACTCATTTCAATACCACTTTCAGAATTTTTAAGTAAATTGAAATTATTTTCTGAGTGCACTGATTCAAATTCTCTCTTTACCCTATGTATACACACTTCAAACAACTGAGAGGCAATACTTTTAACAACTTTCTCATCTTCTATTTTTTGAATATTTGGTTTAAAATCTTTCCCTAACACGAAGTCACCTTTATAAATTTTATTATTAGTCAAGAAAATACATTTACCTTGGTAACCATGAAAATCATTCCTCCAGGTGTAACGATTTTCATAAGCCTTTTTGAAAATCTCCTTACAATTAATTTCTTTAACTTTTTCCATTTATTTTTTGAATTTATAAAATAATTTTACAAAAAAAAACCTCTCATTTAAAATGAGAGGCTTTTTGATAATCAAAAGTTAGTTTTGAGTAATTTTTGTATTTTCCATATTGTCAAATGCTTGACCAATTTTCTTAAAATCAAAACCCATAGCTCTTAGAGCATGCCATAAATGACCTTGTAAAAAAAAGAATCCCAAATAGAAGTGACCATTAGCAAGCCAAGCCCTTGAGCTATATGCTCCTGAACCTAAATCTACTGTATCAGTAAAATAAGGAGCAAATTCAAATTGCAATTTTAATGGTTCCCCATAAAGATCAACAGGATATATAGTTGTATTCGAAGCACACCAGAATGCTGCAATAAATGCCATAAAGGAAACTCCAACAACTGAATAAGACAAAATTGCCTCAGCGCCAAGTAATCCTTTTCCTTTAAATTCTGTATATTCTCCAAATTGCTTAGTACAAATATGGAAAACTCCACCAATGATAGTCAAGAATGCAACAAAAGCATGGCCTCCCATAATATCTTCTAAACTATCAATTTTTAGAAAATCAAATTGATGATTCCAAATAGCTGCAATATCTAGATTGTATACAACTTGTCTTGTAGATCCTAAAGCTGGATCGTAAATACCATGAATACGAGCCCATTCAACAAACATTATTGCTCCAAGTCCTAAGAAAATTAGATGATGGCCAAGAATGAAAGTTAATTTATCTGGATCATCCCACTCAAAGTCAAAACTTTTAGGTTTACTTCCTTCTGGATAATCTCCAAGATCTCCAGCAAATTTATTGGAATGTAATAATCCTCCAGCACCCAATACAGCTGAAAATATTAGATGCAAAGTGCAAATAACTACGATTCCGTATGGTTCTGTGATTACTCCATTTTCAATTCCACCAATCCCAATACCTGCAAGGTGAGGCAGAACAATAGCTTTTTGTGCACCCATGGGAATGCTGGCGTCATAACGAGCTAATTCAAATAATCCAAAAGCACCTGCCCAAAACATCATTAAACCTGCATGAGCAGCATGAGCAGCAATGAATTTACCTGAACGTCCTACAACACCAGAATTTCCTGCGTACCAGTCATAACTGACATCAGATTTTCCGTAAGTTTGTAACACTTGATTTAAATAAACAGCAAATTGAGCATATTGCTAATCTGCCTTTTTTTCTCAAGATCTTTACAGCTTTTGATTATTTTTGTAAAAAAAACATACTGTAAAAGAACAAATGTTACAAACTAGCGAAGTAATATCTGAAAAAGCTTACGCCAATGAGGGGATTTCACCTTTAAGCTGAGAAGCCCACGTTTCAAGGCGCGAATCGGTCAAATCAGATTCACTATCCTCATCAAGAGGTAATCCACAAAAACTTTCTCCTATAACACTTTTAGACTCATCAAATGTATAAGAAGATTTATCTACGTAACCTACCATTTCGGCACCTGCTTTTGTGAAGTAGCTATGAAGTTCTTCCATTGCATCACAATAATTTTCAGTATAAGTAGAAGAATCTCCTAAACCAAAAATTGCCACTTTTTTCCCGGATAAACTTAGTTCACCAATATCCTCTAAGATTGAGTCCCATGCAGTACCCGATCTTTCTTCATCTGCACCAGTGTTCCAAGTAGGTATGCCGCAGATAATTCCATCAAGACCTTCAAGTTCTGAAAGATCATCTACATCAGATACATCTTTAGGTGCTTCTGCTGAAGAGATAAAATTGTGAAGACGATCAGCTACGTCTTCAGTTTTTCCAGTTGTAGTTGCGTAATAAATTCCTACAGTCATAACTTCAAAATGTTTACATTAAAATAATAAAATCTAAAAAC
>Ga0160422_10002265_pt1 | contig 12043 bp, 10 predicted proteins | sample Fk160mmetaG_FD_108192 | JGI IMG/M metagenome (GOLD analysis project Ga0160422, IMG submission 108192) | Marine microbial communities from the Central Pacific Ocean - Fk160115 60m metaG | ecosystem: Environmental > Aquatic > Marine > Oceanic > Photic zone | place: The Central Pacific Ocean...
AATGAGCTGTAAATAGTCCTGATCACTCGTTATAATAGTTATCATATGTTTATCTTGCAATTCTTTTGTGATAATGGATATGATATCATCGGCCTCAGCTTGTTCACATTTAAATAAATGAATATTTTTGATTTCTAACAAGGGATAAATATCTTCAAAAAAAATACGAAAAGCTTTAGGAACTTCTGTGTCTTCTTTTCTACCTTTCTTATAATCAGGAAAGATTTTTTTTCTCCATATTTGTTCTTGTGGGCAGTCACAACAAAGAAAAATATTATTATAAGGTGTCTTGTATTTTTTTGATAACTCTTCAATTCCTTCCGAGAATTTTTTTTTAAACTTTTCATTTACGATTTCTTGATTAAAATCTGTATCATCAGGAAAAGCTTTTCTATACCAACTTAAAATAGCATAATATCTGTAAAAGATCATATAGCTAACATCAATTAATAAATATGAGCTCATTTATACTCAGGAATATCATTATTTTTTTAATATTTTTCGATTAAATATATTTTAAGACATAAATTAAACATTAATAATTTCTCTCTATTAAATAAGTTATTAAAAAATGGGTGGTGAATTATATGAAGTTTTAATGAATTCCTATGAAGACGCCGTCAATGACTGTGAGGGTGATAATGATTGTAAAAAAACTAAAATTATAAATTTACTTCAAACGGAGTATGGTCAATCATTTAATGATTTTATAACAACGTTTAATGCTTTTAAAAACCAAACAGGAACAGAAGTTGATTATGATATTTTGGTTCAAAAATATAATAATTTATATAGTGATATGAACACCAAAAGAGAAAATTTAGAAAAAGAGATTGAATCTTTAGATACCTTAATAAGAAGTCAATCGGGAGTCACACAAAACTATAATAATATTATAGATGAGAGAAATGAAGAAATAAAAACTTCAAGAGATGATATACAAAATAAAAATAGTCAAATAGATACTGTAAATGAAGATATAGATAATTTAAAAAAAGGGAAAGGGATAATTTATTTTTTGGGTATAATTCCCTTATCTAATACCCCCCTTAAGATTAACAATATTAAAGTTCTATATCAAATATTCTCTATATTTTTTTTGTTTTTATTTATCTTAATAATTAAAGTAATTAAGGATTCTCCAAATATACAAGCATTCGAAGTAGAATAAATTTATAAGTGGTTAATATAAAAATAAAAATAAGGATAATTTAATATCTATTTTTTTCTTGTTGAATAATATAGACTATAATAATTATGCCAGGTACAACTTATGAGAACCCCAATCCAAATTCTAACAGTCTTACTTATACAGATGGAAAACAGCTTAGTTCAGGTCAATCTTTTTTTCATATTCGTAAGAAAAATATTGACAATTTAGAAAAGGAATATAATTATTACTACCCTAGATGCTTAGATTTATACAAGAAATGGAAGTACGCCCAGCTAAAAAACGATCCTGACAAAAACACTTTAAATTCACAATACCAATTATGTAGTAATAAATTAAATACTTTAAAATTAAAATTAGAGGAGGCTAATTCTGTCACATCTGAGCAAATGGAGATTTTAAAAGACCAAACTAATCTAGAGGATAAAAATATTTTTATTAATCAACAAGAGATTAATAACTCCACAAATATATTAAAAGAGAAACAAGGAAGACTTGAAACTGATGATATTAAAATAAATGATTACAATCAATTAAATAACTCTATATCTACTCAAAATATAATTTGGTTAATTTTATTATTAATATTTATAGTTGGAGCTTTATTATTATCATATTTTTACTTTTCTTCTGGTGAAGGAGGTGAGGGACTAGGAGAAGGGATGTTTGAAGAATAACTATTAAGAAATTAAAAATATTTTCTGAGTGTAAAATTAGTATACATTAAAAAAATATTTTATTTCTGAAAAAATATTTTATTTTTATAATATATAAAAGAATCAAACAAAAAATGGAAAATTTCACAGTAAAAAACAACTACAAAAAAAATAATCAATATAAAGAGTCATATAATAATTTAATTGAACATTTTACAACCAGTGGATGTAGTACTGAGTGTACAGTATCTACTTTAGATGAAATCACGGCAGCTCAATTTTTAATATATAAAAATGATCAATCAACTAATATGTATGATAAATATTATTCAACTAATACTCTAGATAATGATATTACTGTTTCTGCCTTAGCACATTATGTTGGTATGTCTGATACTGAATACAATTGTGGTATTTGTAAGATAACTAGTGCTGGAAATGTATCCCAAGAAATAAAAGATTACTTTCAAAATGATATCTCTCCAACTAGAGCACAACATAAAAATCTTCCATCAAATAATTATAAGTTGTATAATAATGCTACTATGGATTCAATTAACGAGCTTATATCTGTCCAAGATCAAACATGGAGAAATATGTACAGTGATGATAGCGATTACACTGATAAAGTAAACGATTTTAGAATTGAACAAGCATCTCTAAAAGAAGGGCAAGATTTGAAACTACCATACAATAAGCAAGTTAACAAATATAAAACAGATACTACAACTTACTATGATAATCTAAGAATTTCTGCTAGAAATAAATATATTAATGATGTTCAAACTAGTATCTTGGAAAAAGATAAACAAAAAGACAGAATGGCCACATCTGATATTATGACTAAAGAGAGAGAGGTACAGCTTGGGAGAGTTTCATTCCTTAAGAAAAAAAGAGTGAATCAATATTACAGAATTAGTGTTTTTACTTTGGGTTTATGTATTATTGTTATTGCTGTTGCTCAAATGGTTCCTAATTCTAATAAAATGATTGTCGGTATTGTTGTTGGAGTAATTATAGTCTTGGCTTTAGTTTTAATTATAGGAAAACTTATCCGAGATTCAAGAAGATATAATTTAGATTATGATGAGGTTAACTATTCTCCCTATGAAAAAAAAAAAAATAATAAGAAGAGCTGTTCAAATTAAATAATAAAAGAAATTTAATAATAATTTGAATTATGAATTTCATAATTCAAATAATTATATTATATATTAATAATATAGATATGTCAGAACCAGACCCTTTTGGTGATGACCCTAGTGATTTTGAAAAAAATAAATTAAAATCAAAAATGGAATCTTTAGAAGGAACTAAAAATAATATTAATTCACAATTATGGAATGCCACAAGTGATTATTATATTTCCCAGGGTGAGGTTGGTGTCACTCAATTGAATCAATTAAAAGATGAACAAATTACAAATGATTTTAATCTTAGAAAAACTCAATATGAGAATTTAATGAATTATTTATATGAACAGTATTATAATAAACTGGCTCTCTTGTATACCCAAAAAAATATGACCAACAAACAGATAGAAATAATTAATAATACCCAATATAAGATCTTAGAGCAGAGAGATGTTGACAATAACTTAACCAATGAGTTAACTACTAAGAATAGAGAAAGAGAGTATTCCAATGTTATTTATCGAAAACAACTAGCAGAGATTAAAATATATTCTTATGTTCTTGGATGCTTTTTTTTTTTAATAATTATTATTTTATTATTAAATCTAAATGTATTTACCCAACAAGGATTTGCTCAGAGATTTTATGGAATTCTAAATACTAGTAATAAGAAATTTAGTCTTGTATATCTTATCATTGTTCTACTTCTAATAATAGTCTTCAGACAGTTCAGTTTGGCTATTTTATTCTTGGTTGTATATGCCATTATTACTCTCCTAACTGATTTTCCGAGTGAAATGTCCTTTTTTAATGAAACCTTAAAATATACCTAATTCTCAAATTTGATTCTTCCATTTTCATATTTTCCAACTTTAATATTTCTTCCATTTTTATAGGATTCGAAATCATATAACTCCTTATTTTCCTTATTTAGAATATATGTTTTAGACTTAAATCTGACCACAACTCCTTTTATATTTCTGGATTCTATTTGTCTACCTCTATTTTTATCATCAGTCTCTTGATTTATATCAGGGAGAAAAGAGTAATCAGTGTGGTATTTCCCAAAATTATAACATTTTACATTTTCTTTTCCTAAATTATTAATATTACAGTCAATTGCGGTCTCTTTAATTAAGTTTAAAAAACTATTAGTAATATTTTTTTTTTTATTAGCTATCTCTTCGACCGCTTCATCAGATGATAATCCCTTATCTCTTTTGTAAATATTTTTAACATTTTGTATTTCTTTTTGATCTAGGATAGATAAATATTGAAAGATTTCAACATTTCTTTGTTCTTCAGGTAATTGAATATGTGATTTATATCGAACAGCCCTACCCTTAACTTGTTGTATTCTAATAGGATTCCAATATGATTCCATAATGTGTACCTGCCTAACATTACTTAGATTAATTCCTTCAGCAGCACTACTAGTAGCTAATAATATTTTAATAATATCTCCATATAAATTATAATGGTTGTCAAGATTATTTTTTTTGAAAGAAGTTGGTAAATTTTTATAGTCATTATTAAAAATTTTTTTTATCAGTTCCTTTTCTTCTAGAGACTCTGTTCCTGTGTAATAAGCAAATTTAGTTTTTTGTTTATCATTATCATCTAAAAAGTATTCTTCCCATTCTTTAGTATATATATTTTTCCTGACTCTAAATTGTGCATATCCATTGGCTTCCAATACTAAAGATAAAATTCCAATTCCTTCTAGAGAACGAAATTGAGAATAAATGAAACTAGTCCCCTCTGATTTTTTTAGATTCTCTAAAATATGAACAAATTTTTGAGAGTATTCACCTAATTTACTCTTAACTAAATATTTTTCTTTATTGCTTTCTAATTCTTCAAAAGCTTGTTGTTTTTGAAGTTCAAACTCCATTATTTTCTTTTTATTCTTAAAATCTAGGTTTTCAAGGTTTTTAGTATCATTAGCATCCATTTCTAATACTTCAATATTTTCATTGGTATTATCAGTAGGGAAAGGACGGGTTATATCATCAGGAAATACAAAATTACAGCATTGTCTAGAGAAAACTCTGAAACACGCGTTTTCTTTTTCATTTTTATCTTTTTTAGCTCTCCTATTGAGACGACTTTTTTTAATTTCCCTTTCTATTTCATGACTTCTCAATTGAATATATTTTAGAGTTTGGTGTCCACTCATTTGACATTTAACAATATGTTCAGCTTTAATAGTAGGTATTAAACTATTTTTTTCTGGTTTAAAATATGAAACAGTTCCCAAAATTCTTCTCTTAAAAATATCACCATTTCTAATTGTTAAATTTAATGGATGAACAAATTTACTATTAAACTCATCTTCATTTTCAGGAAAACACGTAAAATCTTTCTGAGAAGAACTTTTAATTATATAGCCATCATTTTTTAGTAATGAACTAATTTCAGATATAAAATTATTGTTTTGTGATTTAGATCTATCTCTAACTACACCCTTATAAGTATCATTCTCATAAACATTTTTAAAAGAGTTCTCATTTTTGGTAATTATTAACTGATTGTTTCTATCATCCGCAAAAATCTGGTCAACATCATCGTGAGCCTTTAGTAAATTCTCAATATTACGGTTGGTCCACTTACTGTTATATTTATAAATACGAAAATTATATGTTTTAATATAACCCCTTAATAAATTGAATAATATAGATAACTCAAAAGGATAGTTAATAATGGGTGTTCCTGATAAGAAAATAAATCTACTGTTCTCGGCATTCATCATCATATGGTATAATTTATTACCTATTACTCCATTCCCAACCATCATTGAGATTAAATTATGTATTTCATCTACTACAATTACTTTATTATTGAATAATTCTTTGTCCTTCTCAAAATCCTCAATATTTTTAACTCGAAGACCATTGTAGTGGATAAAGGTGTAGTCTCTCTTAATTACTTCTTCAATCTGAAAATTAATTTCATGTTTATCTTGGTCTCTCAAACTATGATAATTCGGTTTTAAATTAGAATTGACTTTCCAAAATCCATTGTATTTAGACACAGTTTGTGGGTATTTATTAGAGTCAGAATCCATGTGACTATATATTTTAGTCCAATTATTTTCAAGCCTCAAGCTTTGTTGTCCACATTTCTTTAATTCTTCTATATAATTTTTTTCTAAACTGGCTGGTAGCATTACAATTATTTTTTTTTCTTTTTTAAAACTTTCAGCTGCCAATATTGATGAACAACTTTTTCCTGAACCCAAACTATGATATAATAGAATTCCTCGATAAGGAGAATCTAAGTTAATATAATTTTTTACTAATTGTTGATGAGGAAAAAAATCAGATTCTGGCAGTAAGTGTTTATTAGAAGATTTAAAGATACTAAATTGATGATCAACCCAATCAATAATTTTTTTTCTATTTGGAAGAACCCAATAATTAGGATTCTTAATTTTATTTTTGGATGATTTTTTTTTTTTTGAATTAGCTTTTAAGGACAATTTAGCATTTGATAATGTCGATTGTGATTGAATTCTTTTTAAAGACAAATTTCTTTTTAAACTATTTAAACCCATATTCTTAATATTTATCAAGAAAAGAATTATTAAAAAAATAAAATTTAATTAAAAAAATCGATCAACTAATAATTCAGGATAAAATACCTAATTTAATTAAACCATGTTTGGAAGCGATTTGTTCAGCCTCCTTTTTTGTTTTGGCTGTTCCAGTTCCTATTATTTTTCCTTTTTCATCTGAGACTGACATAGTAAACATCTTATCGTGTGGAGGACCCTCTTCTGAGACAAAATTATAACTAGGAGTTATCTTAAAATGTTGTTGAAAATACTTTAAAATTTGATCCTTATAATTATTATCAAGACGGATTAAATCACACCAATCAATTCTTTCATCTAATAGTTTCCTTATAAATATACTACAAATAGTATATCCATAACTATCTTCTGAGAAAATATCTACCATATTGAGAATCTCATTAATTTCTTTTTTAGGAACATTATATTTCTCTAAACTCTCGATTTTAGATACTAATTTATCATAATTAGTTTCTGATAACTGATTAAAGTACAAGTACATAGCACCTATAAACGATTCAAAAGCATCTTCCATTATTCTTCTATTATTTCGACCATTACATCTATCTTCAACATGATTTGAAATTAGATATAAGTTATTCAAGCCAAGTATCTCAGCAAAAATAGATAATTGATGTCCACACACTAACCGTGTTCGTAATTTAGTCATAAAACCCTCATCCTTATTTGGAAATCTTTCAAATAAATAACCAGCTACTAAATGTCCAATTATCGAATCTCCTAAATATTCAATTGTCTCATTTGATCTGGGTAACAGTTCAAGACAGTTATCGGGTTTATCAACCAAAATTACTTTACTATCTTTGTTATCTTTGTTATCTTTTTTAACATATGATTTATGAGTTAAACTAATTATCCACCACTTTAAATCAGACACTTCATGGTTGATACCTTCTGATTTCAGAATTTTATTTATATCTTCGGCTGTAGGAAGTTTATTTCTATGATTATAGGGATTAATTATATGAATTTTATCATCACTATCTATTCTATTTAATGAGTTTGATTTTTCCATTTATCTAAAATATATACTTACTAATAAATTTTTTCTTAAGTTAATATCAATTTTAAAAAAAATTTATTATTATCTCTTTTATAAAAAAATTAAGAACCAGTTGACCCAAATCCACCTTCATTTCTTTGAGTCTCTCCTAAACTATTAATATCATCTATCATATAAACTTGAAATGGTTGAAGATTCGGAGCACAAATTTGAAGAAATCTTTGATATTGAGACACAGTATATTCCTCATTCATGAGATCGAAGTATCCCATCAATTTTCCACGATAACCACTGTCAATTATTCCAACACAATTGGCTAATCTCAGAGGTGTCTTACTTAAACTGGAACGAGGATACATATAGAATCCTGATGGTTTATCATTAATAAACATAGCAGTCTTCACCCGAAAGTCTAATTTTTGAAGTTTGCCAACTAACGTCTCCGTTTCCTGATTTTCAGAAATAGGGTAAAAAAGATCAAATCCAGAATCAGGGTGTTCTAAATTTTGAATCTTCATATTATGTTCATCAATAGCAGACCTATATTTATTTTTAAGATTATCATCACCATCTACTTGAATATAGAGAACTGTAGTTGAATTCATTAAATATTATATTATATTAATTTTTAAATATCTTTAAAAAGACCAATTTTTTTTTAGGAGTTTATTATAATGGATACACTACTCCCAAATAATAATCAACAAAAGATATCCCAAAATAATTCCCGAAAAATAACCAAAATGGAGATATTTATGAATGTATTCTTTGCTATTATTTTTTTTTTAATTGTATTTCATATAGACAAATTTGAGACCATATAAATACTTTCCCTTATCTTATGATCTCTAAATAGTCCTAATATATTGATTCCAGAAAAAAATAAAGTTATTATCCCGGCACCACTCAACCACCTCAGACTCATAATTATTCAAATAATCTTGAGAATCTCGAGCTAAAACATATAAAGAAAAGCGTGTTCCAAACCAAGGTGTTAAAGGTCCTGAAACAATAGCATATTGATATTGTCCTTTCTCAATAGGACCTAACTTAACAATCCAGTAAGAACCATCCATAGGAACTCCCTCAAAATGTACCTTTCTCTTAGTAGACAACTTATGTTTACTGTAAGAATAACCTTTAATTGAAGTATAATTCTTCTGTCCATTTACCCCACAATTAAAAACAGATATATTATTACTGTTTATAAGCTGATAATTAGCAGATACATTTCGAAAATCTATACCAGTTCCGAATAATTTAGTTGAACGAGACGTCGCTACTTGTGTCCAATTTCCTAAATAAGATTCTAACTCAACTTCTGGTTCAACTTTTACGGGGAGAATATTTCTTAGAAAATTACCAGAAATCGAAATATTAAATATATGAATATTAAAAATAGAGAATAATTTAAAAAATTTACCAATCATTTATAAATAGATTTTAGAGGTAGTTTTTAAATATTTTTAAATAATAAGATTTACAAATATTTACAATGTTGACCTTAATAAAAAATTACAACATTTATTGTATAAATTAATTATCTACTATTTTTTTACTCATAAATAACTCATACGAGTCACAAAATAAAAAACGAATATCTCTTTTCAATTCTTCATAATTCAACTTCCAACCTGCTTCAAGAAGTTCTTGATATTTATTGATTAGAATATTAGTGATTATTTTTTTTGAATGAGTCCATTTATATAAGAGTTGTTCAATAACACGGGCATCACTATGTTGAATGGTGAAACCTAAACCCAGCATCTCTAATCTCATTTCAGTAATTTGCTTAATTAAACTAGGATTATTAAGGAACCACCAACAACCATAAATATGGAGATTTTGAAAATTTCGGGCCACCACACATAGTTGATGCTGATTAACAATTGATAAAAAAGTAGCTAAAAATTTACACATGGGATATCTTCGACATAAATTACTCAAAGATTCTACTGAACTTATACCCAAACTATCCCCAGCAGTTTTTAATTTTGGATTTAATCCTCGTTGGGTTCCAAACTTAAAAGCTATTGGGAGATTTAATTCTAATGCTATTGGTATGATAATCAGATCCACTACCTGGGAAGGTGATAAGTTTTTTTCAGAAACTGTCATTCCGGAGTCTTCCCCTGTATACCTAAAATTATAAGGAAGTGAAGCCATTAAATACTCAGGTTTGATTCTATCATTCCAATCTCTTAAATATTGTTGGCATCCAGAAATAGTTGGAGTATAATCAAATTGTTTAATAAAATTAATCGTATCTCGATAGTTAATTATTAGGGGATCAATTCGAAGAGAAGTCTTAAATCGATGTTGAAGATTAATTTTAGGTTGTTTCTCCCAGAGTTCAATTTCCTGATGGTCAAAAATTTGATTAGTCATAATTGTATATTTAATTTTCGATTTCTCAAAGATAGACTCAATATACTTCTCTAATTGATAAGGGTTTTTTTTTAAACCTATGAAATATTCTCTGATCATATCTAAATTTCTTTCCTCAATCCATTGAGATAATCCTAATTGCTGACACGTAGTTATAACACCTCGACAGGCTTCACTGATGGGACTTCGGAAAATAAATAATTGTTCCCAAACTATATTAGCCTGACTCTCCAATGAGAGTTGATAAAACTCCGAAACACCCATTTCTGACCAAACCATAAATAATTCCGAAATTAAATAATGATACGTTAGTAAATGGTCTATTCCATATAAACATAATTCTAGATGTGCTGACGGAAATAAATGACTATGGACATCTATAATTGGACACTCAGAGACAATTTCTTGAATTGAAGACTCTAAATTAGATTTATCTATAAGCATCAAAATATTTTTATTTAGTAATGAAGATTTTTTTTATCTCAAATTAAAAAAAAAATAAATTAGTAAAACAAACTAGTAAAAAAAAAAATTGAAAATCCTAATAGATTTTTAAAAGTGTTCTTGGAAATGAGTCATTTCAATTCTAATATTCTTATAACTGGAGTAGCTACCATCGGGATTCTATATGGACTTATTAGAATCTCCGATACCCTAAGAAAACCTGTTAATAATGGTAGAATCTCCAATAACCAAAGAGAACCTGTTAATAATGTTAGAATCTCCGATAGCCAAAGAGAACCTGTTAATAATGTTAGAAAATTAGAGAAATTAAAAACTTTAATACATCATATTCAAAGTTTAATTCAGAATTTAGGTCTAGAAAATAGTTCATCCAATGAGATATTCGCAGCTATCAAAAATAAAATACTTGAGATATCTTATGAGGAGTTAAACGAGAATATTGATTCTTATCTTGAAGTTTTAGAGTCAATGTCAAATTCCTTGGAAAAACAAAATCAAGATATTCAAGATGAAAATTCTGAAAGTTCAGATGAACAAAGAGAAAACTCAGAAAGTTCAGATGAACAAAGAGAAAACTCAGAAAGTTCAGATGAACAAAGAGAAAACTCAGAAAGTTCAGTTCAACAAGAAGAGGAATTATCTCCTGAGATAAGGAATCAACTTTGGAAAAGTTTAAAATTTAAACAAATGAATATTTTCTGGAAAAAATGTTCTCCTTGTTTTAATCATAATGGAGAATGTTGTTGTTGTTTTGACAGCGGTGAAAATCGGAGAATAACACCTTGTGGACATATAATATGCTATAACTGCTGTGTAGACTTATTTGACTCTACAATATCTCAAGAGGAACAAGGTGTTTCAGAAACAGGGTGTCCTGTCTGTCGTCGAGTAATTGAACCAGAGTTAGTGTGTGAATGGTGTAAAAATCAAGTAGCGATTGATAGTGATATTCTTTATTGTCAAGATTCAGATAAAATAGTTCATGAAGTTTGTTTCCGGTTTGCCTGTCGAAATGGCTCCAATAATCGGATTCTAAGAATTAGTCAATAATTGAGATGGAGACAAAAATAAAATAAAATAAAATAAAAATAAAATAAAATAAAATTTTTTTTATTTTATTTTATTTTCTTTATTATCCAAAAGTGATTAAATAATTCTGTCTATCAGGCCTAGGTCCAAACATTCTTGAGCACTTATCCAAATATCAGTATCTAATAATTGGTCTAACCTCTCTGGGGTAATATAGGAGTTACTCAAATAAATGTCTTTAAGATTACTCATGAAAAAATCTAAATTCTTCATTTCATCTTTCATCTCATTAAACTTACCAGAAGATTGGGATCTCAGTTGATGGATTAGCATAAAAGAATGTTCTGTCATGATTCTTTGATGTCCACAGACTGAAATTAAAGACGCCGCTGAAGCTACAAATCCATCTATGTAAATATGAACCGGAGTCTCCATTTTTTTAATAAAATCACACACATAAAAGGAAGGCATTAACTCTCCTCCTAAACTTTGAATATGTAGTTTAATAGGAGGTCTGTAATTATATTGAAGCTCCAGTGATTTGGCTTGGTGATCCATTTTCCTTAGAGAATCAGTCAAAAAAAGACAGTTTTTAGATGAGAT
>Ga0160422_10002268_pt1 | contig 12035 bp, 12 predicted proteins | sample Fk160mmetaG_FD_108192 | JGI IMG/M metagenome (GOLD analysis project Ga0160422, IMG submission 108192) | Marine microbial communities from the Central Pacific Ocean - Fk160115 60m metaG | ecosystem: Environmental > Aquatic > Marine > Oceanic > Photic zone | place: The Central Pacific Ocean...
ACTATGGTCTTGCTCTCTGGTCTCCAAAGGTTAGGAAACAATCTACTCACACCTCGTCTGCTCGTTTGCTGGAGCAACTGGATCAATATCTCAGAGGAGTCTTTGTAGTAGAGTAGGATAAGTTCTCTAGCAGTGGTGCAGAAGGTGTTTTGGTTTGTCGAATCATCAACAAAAGAAACTAAATTTTGCCAGTGCGCGAAGGCCACTTTGGGTACATCAACCTGATGGCGTGATTAAGGAAACCAAGCCACAGCGCAGAATACTAGGTCAGCCCTCCAAGCTGCAGCAGTGGGAGGAGCAATCGTTCACTCTTTCTTCAGGGAGCCGACTGTTCTTGTTTAGTGATGGTATTCCAGACGAGGGTAACCCCGAAGGATTCTCTTTCGGCAAACATCGCCTCAAGTCTATCTTATAACACCATGAACAAGTATCTCTGGCGGAACTGACAAGCAAAGTAAGGTCTGCTATCCAACTTTGGAGAGAAGAGGCAATTCAACGTGATGACCAGACCTTAATTGCTTGGGAAGTATGAAAAAGTCGTAAGTCCCAACTTTTCTTTACAACTAGAATTTGCAATTTGTTTCACCCCTACATACAAGATGCAAAATACAAAATTAAAGTCCCAATCCTTTGGAGTGATCGTATGCAGCTAGAAGCAACGAATCGTACCCCGTCCGTCTCAATTTCAGCGACAGGGATTGAAATGAAAGGCGAGTGCTACCCAGAAGACATTACTGCCTTTGCAGAACCAGTGATGGAAGCGCTTCGCCAGCAACTCGAGAGCGCAGAGAACTTCCATGTCCGTATTGAGTTGTACTATTTCAACAGCTCTTCGGCCAAATTCCTCTTTGATTTTTTTGAGGAATTGGAAGAAGCCGCAGAACACGGCAAACAGGTCCAGATTGATTGGTGTTACCGAGCCGATGACAGCTCCATGCAGGAAGCCGGAGAGGACTTCGAGGAAGACTTTGACAACGCCCAATATCAGCTTGTTGAAATCTGAGCCAACCCCAAAAGAGAGTTTCCATGCAATCTCAAGACTTCCATAAACTGCTTGAACAGCGTAGGACTTTTTTCTGCTACTCAGGTCTCCTTTCCGAGGATGTGCTCTCCACATTCTCTGGTATCGTTCGAGAGCAGATGAGTGAGATGGAAGATGATACGGAGATCACCAAGCGAGTCTTTGGCATCTTTGTCGAGCAAGCTCAGAACGTGATTCGCTATTCCAAGGATCGAATCGCAGCCGGAGGAACTGGAACTGTGGCCATCAGCCGAGCAGAGGATGGGTTCCTAATTGAAGCAATCAACCCAATGGACCAAGAACACGCAGAGGGTTTGCAGCAAAATCTAAAAGAATTGAAGGCAATGGATAGCAAGGAACTGCGCAAGGCTTACAAGCAGCGTTTGCGTGAAGGACCCCCTGAAGGTAGCAAGGGAGCAGGTCTAGGATTTATTGAGATGGCTCGCAAGGCGGATCATTTTGAGTTTGATTTTGTGGGTTCTGCCGAGTTGCTTTTTGTCTTCAAGGTCTGGATCAAAGAACCTTGAGCTAATGTAAATAACTAATTTATTTTATAAAATACTTAGGAGAAATGGATGGAGATTCCACTAAATTGCCAGGATGTCCTTTTGAATGGTATCCAACACGTAGGATCTGCAAGCGCTGACCTATTGCCATCACAGAATTTTGCACATGGCGCTAGGTTGAATCTAACTGAGAGCACTCTTACAATTTTTGTCCAAAAAAACTTTTGTAAAAATGTTGTGAGAGATAGTGAAACTACCAAGAGAGTGGTATTTTATTCGGCAGTTCCGAGTCATGAGGCTTATCAAGTTAAAGGTGATGTAGTAAGTGTAGCTCCTCTTTCTGAAGCAGATGTTTCTGAATCTCAGCAATATTGTGATCAAGTCATCAAGACTTTAACTGAACTCGGATTGTCGCCAGATATACCAAAAAAAATTTGGGGACGTGTAGCTGACACAGGAATCACGATTGAATTGGAACAAATATTTAACCAGACGCCTGGACCAGAGGCTGGCAAACCCATTTCCAAATGAGGATATAGCGATGATCAAAGAAGAACACTTGCCTGCTATGCAAGGTTTGATTCCCGCCTGCGTTACAACATGCTCGGCAGCTGGAGAGCCAAACGCAACAGTGGTTAGTCAAGTTTGGTATGTTGATGAAGAACATGTAGCGTTGTCTCATCAATTTTTTAACAAAACGAGGCGCAACATTTCTGAGAACCCAAAAGCAGCAGTAATGATTATCAGTCCTGAAAATGGATCTGCGTACGATCTGACTATTTCTTATGAACGTACTGAGACAGAGGGAGCGCTATTCGATGAAATGGATATGCAGCTTGAAGCGATTGCTTCAATGACTGGAATGTCTGGTATTTTCAAACTCTTAGGAGCTGATATTTACAAAGTAGAATCCATTGTTCAGGTAGCTTAACTCCCCATGGACAACAATCTTGAAGAAAGACTGGAGCGCAAGACCAAAGAATTGGAAATTGTCCAGCGGGTAGCCGTGGCTCTGAACGCCTCAAACGAAGTTGAAACGATTGCTTTGCTGATGCTCAAATTAATGGAGGAGTACTTCGATTTTCAGCATAGTATTTTGCTTGTCCTGCGGCCTGAAGAAGAAGTGCTAGAAGTTGTAGCTACACATGGCTATGAAGTTGATAACCTTGGCAAGACAATCAGCGTTGGGATGGGCGTGATTGGGATGGTTGCTAAAAAGCAACGCATGATGCGCATGGCCAATTTAGGAGCCCAGCGAAAGTACATGCAGGCCATTAGCAAAAACACAGGTAACGAGGCTGTCGCGGGACAAATCGTCGGACTACCAGATGCAGAAAGTCAGGTGGCTATTCCGATGATGGCAGAGGATCGTTTGCTTGGAGTTCTCTCGATCGAAAGCAAGAAAATTAATTTCTACAATCCCCAGGATGAAACGTTGGTCACAACGTTGGCCAATCTGGGTGCTGTCTCGTTGAAGAACGCTCTTTACTTACAGCAAGTCGAGGAAGCCCGTGAGCAATTGAGAGAGATCAACACAAATCTTGAGCAACTGGTAACAGAGCGGACTAAGGAACTGGCTGATGCTCATGCAGATATCGTATCCAGCATTAGCTACGCAAGCCGTATCCAACGCGAATTCATACCCCGCAGTACAACTCTTCAAGATCATTTAGAGGATTTTGGGGTTGTCTGGCAACCACGGGATGTAGTCGGGGGTGATTTCTACTGGTTTCAGCCTCAAGAGAACGGATACCTTGTAGGTCTGGGTGATTGCACAGGTCATGGAGTACCAGGAGCTTTCATGTCTCTTGTCTCCATTTCTACTCTCAATCGTATTGTGCGTGAAAATGATCTTTCTGATCTTACAAGTTTACTGAAGCAATTCGATACCAGCCTGAGAGCTCAACTGGGTAGGAGTGAGGAAGAGAGTAGGGATGGTCTCGACTTTGGGCTCTGCTACTTGAGCCCTAATGAGCAACGACTGCGCTTTGTTGGAGCCAAGATGTCTCTGTTTCATATGAACGGTGATGGAGTGAACGAAATCTCTGGAGCTCGCAAGTCAATTGGCTACGATACAGCCCGCAAACGACCCTTTCGCGATGAAATCGAAATCACCTATTCGGTAGGAGATACGTTTCTGATGGCTTCTGATGGAGTTATTGATCAGATGGGCAGCGAGACACGTATGTGTTATGGCAAACAAAGACTTGAAAAGTTTTTGGCAGAGCACAAGGAAGAATCTGCTCAAAAGATTTGTGATGACTTGATCTCAACATTATCAATTTATCGTGGTGAAAACGCAGTACTGGATGATGTCACAGTCTTTTGTTTTCGACCCAATTGATTGTGATTACAAATTGCTTCAGGATCCGGATTAGGCATGAACAATGACCTATTTGCTGCTGAAAAACAAATTTTGGAGCAAGCCGAACAGCACCTTGATGCAGCAGACCTTACACCAGAGGCTTTTGCTGTCTTACTCAAGGGTTATGCGAAGCTCCTAAAGCGAACTCGACGTCTTGTGAAGATGTCAGATCGCAGTGAGGCTGAGATTCGTCGCCTTTCAGATGAACAATCTATTCTGAACTCTATCCTCAGTGAGCAGAATGGAAAACTCGAAGCTCTTTCCATCAAGCTCTCCAAGTATCTCTCTCCTCAAGTTTACGAATCGATCTTCTCAGGCAAAGCAGAGGTTCGTGTTGGAGCTGATCGTAAATTCCTGACTGTCTTCTTCTCCGATATCGCCTCCTTCACAGAAATCACAGACCAACTTGAGCCCGAAATCCTTACCCGATCATTGAACGCCTATCTTAACGAGATGGCCCAAATCGCTATTGCCAATGGAGCTACCATCGACAAATACATTGGTGATGCTGTGATGGCTTTTTTTGGTGACCCAGAAACAGAGGGACCTCAGGAAGACGCTCGTAAATGTGTCGCAATGGCGATAGCGATGCAAAGCAAGACGGACCAACTCAACGTGACTCTCCGTACTATGGGGGTTTCCCGACCTTTTCGGATCCGTTGTGGGATCAACTCTGGCATATGTACAGTGGGAAACTTTGGCTCAGAGAACAGACTCGATTACACAGCGATTGGCAACCACGTCAACCTTGCCTCACGCCTGGAATCTGTAGCCAAATTAGGAGAAGTCCTGATCAGTGAAGAAACCAGGCTACTGGTTCAGGATCACTTCACTTGTGTGCCCAAGGAAATGATCCAGGTCAAGGGTTTTGCCCGTCCGATTCAGACCTATGTTGTGAAGGAGGCATTGGACCAGGATCCTGCGACTGCACTGGCTCTACACGCTCCAGGAGTTGATCTAGAAATTGATCCAACGCAGCTTTCGCCAGAAATCAGTGGAGCTCTTCAGGATTTGTTGCGGCAGGCCCGACACCTCGTTACCAATTCAAGTGAGAATCAGAATTGAAACAGAAGATTGAGTGAAAAATATGGAAACCGAACTGGATCAGGCTGCCCTACTCAAACAACTAGAGATTAAACGCCTCGAGTCTATCTCGAACCTAGGAAACCTGGATAAGCTACGCAAAAGTGAAATTCAAAAAGTTCCAGCGCTAGTCAAGAATCTTCTTGGGGTTGAATCAGCAGGAATCTCTGTGTTGGATGAAAATACTCAGCATTTCTTAGCTGAGTCAGGGCTTGCTAGGACTGAAGTTCCAAGAGCAGGTTCACCCTGTAACCTGACGATGCAGTCAGAAGGAGCTCTAGTAATTGAAAACTGGGAGCAAGATGCCCGGAATGGGGAACCTGAAAATCCATTCGAAATGGAGCGCTGTTTTTACGCAGGCGTCCCCTTGATCAATCCAGAAGGTTTGGCAATGGGAACTCTTTTCGGGATGAGTTCCAATTCTCAAGATCCACCTAGTGAAGAGAAACTCGAACTACTGGCTGGGCTTTCTCGAATGGTTACAGAAAAAATTCTGGCTCTAGCCGAGGTGCAGCAGCTCAGCAAACAGATTGCGCGTCTGAACCTCAAAGCCAAGCTCAGTAATAACCTGACAAAAGAGGTAGCACGTCAACGGCAGCTTGTGGAAGAAGCACGTGAAGAGATTCATAAATCTATCCGCTCTGCTTCCCGAATTCAGAACGCTCTGCTTCCCAAAAAAATCCCTGCTGATCTGGACGTCAGCATTCTTTGGAAACCTCTGAACATCGTGGGCGGAGACATCTACATTCTGGAAGACCTGGGAGATGACGTGGTCATTGCAGTGCTTGATTGCACCGGTCATGGAGTACCGGGAGCACTGCTGTCCACAATCACGAGTGCTGCTTTTGACCGAGCGATGAACGATCCCGCGGTTAAGACAGCAGGACAATACCTATCCACTGTCCATCAGTTGATCAAAAACATTTTGAATCAGCATGACAAAGCTGAATCGACTTCAGATGAAGGTTTTGATGGCAGTATCTGCATCTACCATCGTAAGCAGAAAGAACTTTCTTTCGCCAGTGCCCGCAATAGTATGCTGGTGATCTCTGGAGATGGGCAAGTTGAGGAATTGAAGGGAGATCGAAAATCTGTAGGTAGTGTGCGAGTGCCCCTTAATTATGCATTCAAAACTAGCCAAATACCTGTGCAGGATCAGATCTTTGTGATGTACACCGATGGTATCACTGACGTAATGAATGAAGGAGAAAACCCAAAGCTTTTTGGCAAGCACCAGTTGACGAAGTCCTTACAAATTTGGAGTGATCACTCTCCCCAGAAAGTCGCCAACAATATCTCGATTGCCATCGAAAACTATCGTGGAACAGAGCCGCTTAAGGATGACCAAACGATGCTCATTTTTCGCGTGAAGTGAGGATGGCTGGAGTGACAGATGGTAGTATTCTTTGCTACTATTTGATCGAACAAATGAGAAGTCTTAGACCAGAACGTAAAAGGTCCCACTAACTACTTAGATTTTGTTTAGTTGGCATCCAGCATTTTCGGGGCCCACCACATCAGCTGGTTGGTGCTGTGGTAGGCAATATCTTTGGGCAACGTGTTCTCTCCAAGATCAGTGATAAACGATTTCGTGTAGTTCTCAAATGGGTGCTGACTTTGCTGGCCATGCGTATGGTGTTACTGTCTGGTTGGGGTTTATGGGTGGCTTAAAACTTCCAACTGAGATCTGTAGAGCCTACCTAACAGAGTCTAACTAGTTTTTCTTCCTTGTTATTTGAGCTTTATCCCCCACAAATTTAAAACTTCTGCTAGAATTTGGTTCGTTGTAAGCACCCACAGTGCACGTTCAAAAAAACCTGATAATTCCTGTCGTTTACAAAGCTTTTCCCCAAACCCCCAAACTCCATTTTACAATTCATTATCTTATGCCTCGCATCCACCAACCAAAAACTGCGGTCATCCTGGCAGCTGGACTTGGCATGCGCCTGCGTAGTGTGACCGGTGAAGTTCCGAAAGGACTTTTAGAAATTCAAGGATCTGGGTTATTAGAGAGATCCATTCAGTTGCTGAGTTCTTGTGGAATTACCAAGTTCTTTGTGGTCACTGGTTTTCAGCATCTGATGTTGGAAAATCGACTACGAGAACAGGTGAGAGGTATCCATCTCGATTTTGTTCACAATCGACAATACGCTTCCTCGGGTAGCATGGAGTCCCTGGCTACGATGAAGGGCCGAGTACAAGAAGATTTCTTGTTGTTGGAATCCGATTTGATCTACGAGCGCCGAGCTTTGGAGTTGTTGTTGGAAGCGGGACAGCCGGATACGGTGCTGACTTCAGGTCAGACAAATTCAAAGGATGAAGTCTGGATTTATGGGGAACCGAAGAGTGGGAAGATGAATTCGTTCGAAACAGGGAGGATCCGCTACATCAACAAAAAACCTTCCCACCAATATGCACCAAGAGGCGAGCTTGTGGGAATCAGCTGGTTATCCGCTAATTTTTTTGGAGCGATGTGTGATTATCACGCAGCCAACACACCACACACCCTCCAATACCACTATGAAGAGAATATCTCTGACCTCAGTGCAGAGTATGAAATCACCTATCTGAAAATACCTGATTTGATTTGGGCAGAGATCGATATGGAATCTCACTACCGTAGGGTACTGTACGAAGTGTATCCTCGCATCCAGGCCCGAGAGCATGGAAAAATTCGCTTAGAGCTAGCTTCTTTATAACCGTTGCCAGCGGTTGGATGTGAGCAGTAGGTAGGTGAGATGATCGAAAGCGAGCACCTGTTCTTCCAGATGTTGTCGATCCTGTTCGGAAGGCTGATTCTCCCCGGGTTGATAATGAACAATCTGACCCAGTGAGTGCTGTAAAAATCCAAGTGGGCTGAAGATGTTGATCAGGGCTCCCTCCTTGACCACTGCATAGTTCGGTTTCTCTTCCAGCAAGTTGCTGCCAATGCTACTGTAGGTCCCCTCCAATTGAAGCAAATCCACAATCGTAGTGAGCAGGTCAATTTGAGAACCATAGTTTTCAGAAATCCCTGATTCCACGTGCTTGGGGGAATAGATGAACAGCGGAATCCGAAAGCGTTCGTAGGGTTCATTCGATTGGAAGTGAGCCATCGCGTGATCAGCGGTGATAATAAAGACCGTATCCTCAAATTGTGGATGTTGTTGAAACTCCTCCAGGAACTTGCCAATCGCCCAATCGGTGTAGTGTAGCATGTTCAGGTAACCACCCTCTGTATCGGTTCCGTGTTCGTAACTGGTGAAAGGATCCTGCAGCTTTGCAAAGGGTGTGTGGTCTGAACTCGCATTGATATAACCAAAGAAGCGGCCTTCTGATTCTTTCAGCTGTTGCAGTAGATACATCATTGCTTCATAGTCCCAGCCCAATGGGCGCTGAGCTTCTTCTGCTGGATAGGAGAGCAGCAGTGGATAGTCTTCTCGCCCGAAGTACTCGTTGAAGCCAGCAGATCTGGCTATCAGATCCAATGAAAAGGATTCCCGATTTGTGGAGCTAACGAAGACGGTTCGAATATCGTTGGCCCTTGCCATGTTGCCGAGTCGGGGATAGTTAGCAGTCAAGGCGGTCATGTCTGGAATGCCTGGGAGAGGTGGAACACCAGTGAGAATGGACTGTACCCCGTCCACACTCCGTTGACCATTCGCGAAGAAATTTGTGTAGACCCGACTGGATTTGATCAGCTTGTCAAGGTTGGGAGTGATGCCATAGCTTTCTCCAGAAGGACCATCAATGTACTTCGAGGAAAGACTCTCCACCATGATGACTACGAGATTTAGATTCCGCTTCAAAGAAATAACGGCTGGCTTTTGTTCCAATGGATAGGTTGGGTCTTGTGGTTCTAAAATTCCAAGCGCCCTAAGGTACTCAGCTTCGTTTGTGATCTTGCGCTCAATGAAATGTCCGGAGATGCTGTAGTGGGAGGCTGAGAACATACCGTTAAGGATCAGGTTACCCATGCTGCCGTTACCGTGTCGATAGGCATCAATCACAGCAATTGGCTTCATTTGCACACCGCCTCGAGCCAGTACAGCCATGACCAGGAAGATCAACAGGTAGCCACTCCAGGAGCGGACTCCTACAACGTTCTGTCTGCAATGCCATTTGAGAAACAGTGGAAAGCAGAGGACTGCTGCGACTAATACTCCTAGGATGGCCGGCCATTGCGCCTTCGCTTCGAGGAGCAGGTATTCGGTATCATTGGCTAGGAAGAGCAACTCGTTGGTGATGTGACGTTTGACGTGGCTGAAATAGACAAAGTCTGCACTCAGGAAAATGATCAGTCCCAACAGTTGCAGGAAGACGATTACCTGTATCAGTATGCGGTAGGTGGACGATCCAGTGAGGCGCAGTGGGAAGGTTAGCAGCAGCATGGGAATCAACAGTAGGATCGTGGTAGAGGCCAGATCAAAGCGAACGCCCTCTAAGAGGCTGATCGCAAGTTGTTCCCAACTCAGCTCTGTAAACAGTTCCTCGTAAACAAACAAGACCGCGAGCCGGAAACAGAAAAATAATGCTAGAAAGATCAGGTAATGACCCAAAACCTCTAGCAGGACGGGTTTTGCTTTTTTGAGATCTTGTAGGAACATCGTGAATCAATGAGTGAGCAATATCGTTATAATTGTGTGGATGAGTCAGTGCTGCTACCCATCCTCAAGAAGCATGTCTTCATTCCGTTGCATCGTTGGATCCCCGACTGGGTTCCAGCCAATTATCTCACCTTGGTTTCCATCGTAATGATGTGGGGAATCTTCTTCTACTTCACTACCGTGGATTTGCCTTCCGGAGTGGAAATTGGCACCGCTGTCCTTGTAATTACGGCTTATGTGATCTTTGATCATTTTGATGGTCTCCAAGCAAAAAGAACCCAAACAAGCTCCCCCCTGGGTGAGTGGCTGGATCACTTCAGTGATGTGTTTAATGGCGCAATCGTGGTCTACCTGGGCTTCAAGTGCCTGCATTTGCCATTGGATGGCTTATTCCTCGTGTTGACCTGGCTGAACTTCCTAGCCTTTGCTGCGACCTATGTGGAGCAAAGGATCCGTAAAGAGCTTTACTTTGGAAAGGTTGGCTCCCTCGAGGGGGTCGTACTGATGATCTTGGTCTTAGCACTTTGTATATCGGAAAATGGTCGAGCGTTCTGGCATTTTGAACTCGGTTGGCCACTCAATCACTATCTCCTCGCCAGCTTTGCCCTTGGCTGTGTAGGTACCATCTTTACCTGTTTACAAAGAATCGGGCGTATTCCCAGAGAATTTTTGGTTTTCGGAGTCGGTGGAAGCTTGCTCGTTGTTTTGGGAATCTATCTGAATCTACCCTCCGGTTGGCTTTTTTGCGCGATCACGATTTATTCCTCAGAATTCATCCTCAGAAACATGGCTCAGCATTTAGCTGGCCAAGAGGGCGTTGCCATCGATCTGGTGGTGTTTGGGCTATTAGTGGGTTTGGTAGGGTGGTACTGGCTTTCCTGGAATCCGATTCCACTACTGATGCTCTTCAATCTTGGACTGGGGCTTTCGATGTTGATGTGTTGCAGGCGCTTGTTTGTTCAATGGCGCCGGCACTGGCTCTGGTGGAATCCGTTACCACCAAAATAACGCCCTAGAGTTGGCACTTTTCTTCGAGTCGGCGACTTTTCCGAAACCTTTACCACGGGAAATAGTTTTTGAAATTACTATTCGTCTGTCAGGATTCATAAAATATAATGAATTAAGCAAGCAATGTGCAGTTCAACTGGCGAACTTTTGGAGGGAATCCTAGCAGTCTTTATAAATAATTTGCCCATCAGGCATAGTGGTATTGCAGAGTTGGGCTCCTTCCATTTCTGTGAAGGAGAGGTCGGCTCCTTTCAGGCTAGCGGCTCCTAAGTTGGCTTTTTTCAAATTCCCCTCCTTCAGGCTAGCTCCTCCTAGGTGAGCCTTCCGCAGATCCGCACCTTCTAAATTAGCGAAACTTAGATCCACGTCCACGAGGCTCGCTGCGATCAACCTCGCACCTTTCATGTTTGCCCCGTGCAAATCCGCTTGATCTAGCTTGGCGTTCTCAAGGTTGACTCCTTCTAAATTGGCAAAACGCAACTTAGTGCCATCAAGATTGGCTCCGTAGAGATCCGCACCTTCCAAATTGGCACTCTCCATGTCACAACTGGAGAAATCCGCATCTTTCAGATTGGCTCCTAGTAGATTGGCTCCCTTGAGATAAGAACCACTCAGATCGCCTCCGCTCAGGTCACCTTTCGGACAGTTTCTGGCAGATGAAAGCCTCTCCAAGTCCTCTTGTTTCATGATTATTTCCTTGGTTTTTCAAGCATTTTCTTAGGTGATGATACACATTAGATGAAGAACTACTGAATGGTAGACAAGTTGCCGTGATTAGTCTAGAGTCTGGCTTTCTCACCCACTAGCAGGAACTGTTCTAGATGAGTGGAGAGTTTATTTCGAATCATCCTGTTTGATGAACAGCAACAGAAAGGAGTCCAATGTATACAGCCGTTGCAAACGTAAAGGTAACCCCAGCCTATTGGGAAGCGCTAATGCAAAATCCAGATTCAGATCGAGCGGCCGCTATTGCCCAAGCTATGGCAAGTGTCGGAGGAAAAATGCATTTCTTCGCCTTCACCCATGGTAAGTGGGATGCCATTGTAGCTGGTGAAGCCCCAACAGAGGCTGCATTTATGTCAGTCATTGCCAAAGCCTGGATGGCAGGTATGATTCAGGATGTTGAAACGATTCCGTGTATCGCTCAAAAAACAGTAACGGAAGTCATGTCCTCAGCTGGTAATGCTGACTACAAAGCACCAGGACATTAATCACTCCAACACCTTATCACATTAAAGCCCTTGCCCCAAGCAAGGGTTTCTCTGTTTACTTTCCTCAGAATGTTTCAATTGTTGTTAGGTTGAAAAAGGTAAGATCTGTCGCCCAAAAAAAATCTAGCTAAAAGATTTCCAAAATCTAATAAATCTCCCAAATAAAAAAAGTCTGCATTTATTATTTAAATAATTCAATTTCGTCATGAAAAAGATTAGTCTATTGTCTCTTTTGCTAATATTTAGTTTTATAAT
>Ga0160422_10002269_pt1 | contig 12034 bp, 11 predicted proteins | sample Fk160mmetaG_FD_108192 | JGI IMG/M metagenome (GOLD analysis project Ga0160422, IMG submission 108192) | Marine microbial communities from the Central Pacific Ocean - Fk160115 60m metaG | ecosystem: Environmental > Aquatic > Marine > Oceanic > Photic zone | place: The Central Pacific Ocean...
CATTTGTAAGTGCATCCTGAAAACCTTTTGATCCATCCATTATTTTGCCCCTTCAGTCTCATCATCGGGCATTATGTATTCGGCTCCTTCCCAAGGGCTTTTGAAGTCAAACTGACGATATTCCTGCGTTAGATTTACTGGCTCATAAACAACCCTTTTTTGCGCTTCATCATAACGCACCTCGTTGTAACCTGTAGTTGGGAAATCTTTCCTTAAAGGAAAGCCCTGAAACCCATAATCTGTAAGTATACGTCTCAAGTCTGGATGATCCTGAAACATGATGCCGAACATATCAAAAACTTCTCTTTCAAACCAGTTTGCACTAGGATGAACACTAATCACCGACTGGATCGGCTCATTTTCTCTTATGGAAACCTTTAATCTTATTCTTTGGTTTTGATACATAGACAGTAGATGATAAACCACCTCAAAACGCTTGGCTCTCTCGGGGAAATCCACACCTGTTATATCCACCAGTGTTGAAAATTTACATCTACTATCAGATCTGAGAAAATCCACAAAACTCGCGATGTTGGAAGGAGCAACCATGATGTTCAGCTCATCTCTGTCTGTATCCCACGAAATAACACAATCACTTCGTTTCTGTTCAATATAACTTCCAAGTTCGCGTAAAGCTTCTATCATCGGACAATCGTCCCAGTCCTACGGATTTTTCGCTGCAATGCCATTATGCCATACAAAAGGGCCTCTGCAGTTGGGGGGCATCCAGGAACATAAATGTCTACCGGCACGATCCGATCACACCCTCGAACGACTGAATAGGAGTAATGATAATACCCTCCTCCATTTGCACAGGAACCCATGGAAATAACGTATCTTGGTTCCGGCATTTGATCATAAACTTTCCTCAATGCCGGTGCCATTTTATTAGTTAAAGTACCAGCAACAATCATCAAATCGGATTGCCTTGGCGATGCCCTTGGAGCCGTACCAAAACGTTCCAAATCATACCGCGGCATAGATGTGTGCATCATTTCAACTGCGCAACAAGCTAGTCCAAAAGTCATCCAGTGAAGCGACCCAGTTCTTGCCCAATTAATTACGTCCTCAGCGGAGGTAAGCAAGTAGCCTTTGTCCTGCAGTTGGCCACTGAGCACTTTTGTTTCCACTTCAAAATCGCGTCCAGCGGCATTCTCTCCAGCCATCATTCCCATTCTAACGCACCCTTTTTCCACTCATATGCAAACCCAATGGTAAGTATGAAAAGGAAAACCATCATAGACCAAAATCCTAGAAACGATATATCTTTAAAAGCCACCGCCCACGGAAATAAAAATGCAATTTCAAGGTCAAAAATAATGAATAAAATCGATACTAAATAAAAACGGACGTCAAATTTCATTCTCGCGTCGTCGAATGCATTAAAACCACATTCATATGCTGATACTTTTTCAGCGTCCGGTTGCCTAACAGCAATAACGGTGGCTGCCAGCAACAGTAGTAACCCTAAGGCTACTGCAATCGCCAAGAAGATAAGTATCGGGAGGTATTCCGATAACATCTCGTCCACAGGTGGCTCCCTTTTATTTTCAGGTCGCTAAGCGCCCCAGATTGGCTATGTTGTGGTTTAACCCCAAACGCTGTCAGGGTCAACACGACTCGATCTTTTTTACGTTAAACAACGTATATATGGAATGATAAACCGTACATATTGTCCTACTCCAAAAAAAATTAAAAATAGATAAAAAATTCTTATTTTAATGATCCAAATAAAAAAATAAACAACATTTTTTTAAATATTGCTTTCGAAGACTCGTGGAGTTGCATCTACTGGTTGGCCCCATAGTCCAATCTTATAAGTTACTGTCATAGTGCCTTTGCAGTGTATCCTTAACCTTACCCAAAAACTTTCATCTTGAAGGGCTATACAATCGTAAATTGATGCATCGATACCCATATTTTTCATATCGGTTGCATATAGGTCAGCATAATGCCCAATTATGGCGCTTTCGTCCAAATAAGCTGTCTTAAAACCCAAACGCAGCATTAAAAGAATACCAATTAAAGTGCAGACCCCAAAGCAATACCAAATACTCTTCAATTAATTACTCTTTTCTAGATTTTACTATAAATTCTACTGTTTTTTAAGCCGTATTAGCTTCGATCTCTTGGCAAATTATAGCAGAAACCAGCTTACAATCTTCAATTGAAAATGTTAATGGCAAACGCATGTCTAGTACTGAATTGATAATTTTATCTGATTTAGCCATTTGCTGAGTAGGGATATATCTCCAGCTATCATATTTTGAAGTAAAGCCCTTTGGCTCATTTTGACCAAACCATTTAAGCTCAACTCCCCTTTTCCGACAACTTTCGACGATTGATTGAATTTCAAAGTAAGAACAATTGCTGAGCAAAAATTGAAAAGATGATCCGACAAAATCTTCTTTAGCCGGACGTTTAATTAACTGCAGACCCTTCACATCTTTGAGAATATTCTCGATTGTCATGTATCTTTCGTTCCAACGATTAATCTTGTTAGCAAGTTCCTTGAGCTGCGGCCGCAAGATTGCAGCCCTCAAATGATCCATCCGTCCTGATATGTTAGGGGTTTCATATTTTATACTATCGAAGTCAATTTTACTTGGTGCAGAAAGGTGCTTATCGAACATCATGTAAGACCCTGATAAAGCTATAGACTTCGCCATTACTATGGGATCATTTGTGGTTAGAAACCCCCCTTCACCTGAATTAATATGTTTATAGGTTTGTGTAGAGAAGCAACCTATAATTCCATATGACCCAGTGGGCTTTTTATTCCAACCAGCACCCATTGTATGGGCACAATCCTCGATCACAGTTATACCGTGCCGATTGGTAATCTCTAAAAGTTTCTCCATATCACATATGTGCCCTCGCATGTGGCTTAACAAAAGAACTTCAGACTGCGAAGCCTTTGCTTCTAAATCGGCAAAGTCAATTGTTAAATCCTCAGTAACTTCCACCAAAAGAGGAATAGCATTAATCGATACAATTGCCCCAGGCACGGGAGCTAAAGTGAATGCATTTGTCAAAACCGTTTGGTTCGGTTTAACACCTACAGCGCGCAGAGCAGTCGCCAAAGCATACCCTCCAGACGCTACCGCAAGACAAAATTTCGAACCTGTAATTTTCGCAAATTCAAGTTCAAGAGATGCAACCTCACCTGCATCACCCTCCTTCAAATTATAACGATGCAGGCGACCAGTATTCAAAACTCTTGTAGCCGCATCTATCGCTTCTTGAGACAAAGGTTCTTGCTGGGTAAAGCTTCCCTTGAATATTTCCATAATTACATACCAAAAAAAACAGAGATATATGAGTTATAGAAACTATTATCAAAATCGGAGAATTGTTGAAAGGATAATAAACCCAAATAAAGGTTAAATTTTTTGATAAGAATACACCAAATTAAATTAACCAATGAGAAATGTAAATTTTATCCGAACCACTTATTTAAGCTATTTTCAGAAAATGCTTTTAATCAAACTTTAGTAACCCCATTACAATTTCTGGAAGATCAAGGAAAGATTTGAGAATTGCATCAGGTTTGGAATGACTAAAATCAAAGCCCTCAAAGCCAAAATCAACCATTATTATCGGCACCCCCACGGCCTTGGCTGTATCAAAGTCTGTAATAGTATCACCAACCATCACAGATTTCTCCACAGTACCACCTGCACCCTCTACCGCTGCAATAAAGGGTGCAGGATGGGGTTTTTTGAAAGATAGTGTATCTGAGCCAATTAACTCTTTAAATAGATGCCTTGCCCCCAATCGCACCATCAACTCCTCTGCCAAGCCAGAAGGCTTGTTGGTGCAAATAGCAGAGTTTATGCCCAACAATTTAAGCTTATGGATGGCATCCAATGCATATGGGAAAAATGCAGTATGCTTATCCAAGCACTTGGAATAGGCATTAAGAAGAATGGGATATTGCTGGTGAATAAAACTCTCATCATTCAGTCCAATTTTTTGGCACCCTAATTCCAGCATTGCCCTGCCGCCACGCATTGCCACACCAGCATCCTTTTCACTATCTAAAAGCTTTGGGTAGCCCAAATCTGCAAAACAAAAATTAGCTGCAGATATCAAATCTGCGCTCGTGTCAGCAATTGTTCCATCTAGATCAAAAACAACAGTTTTCATATTTGAACTCCAAGTATTTAGGAAATTATGCTCATCATAAAATGAAACATTCAGCAACTAATTTTGACACAAGTTAAGCTTGCAACAAATCAGCTTTACGATAAAACAGTTCAAAAGCTTGAGGACTTTCTATGGATACTGCAGTAATAATCCTGGCCGCAGGCAAGGGAACTCGGATGAATTCTAATCGTCCTAAAGTACTGCACGAAGTAGGGAACTTTCCACTTATTAATCATTGTATTAAAACAGCGCAAAGTATTAACCCTCATAGAATATTAACTGTTTTAGGCCACAGGCAGGCAGAAATACAAAACGTCTTAGAAAATCCAGGCAACTCAATCGAATTTGTAATCCAAAAAGAGCAATTAGGCACAGGCCATGCCGTCAGCGTAGCCATCGAAGAATTATCAGATTTTGATGGGAATTTAATTGTACTTTTTGGCGATACTCCATTCGTATCAGCGGAAACAATGGTCAAAATTGAGACTAGAAGCAGGCAAGCTGACTTGGTAATTCTTGGGTTTCACGCACCAGATCCATCTGGTTACGGCAGGCTGATTACGAATAATAATGAACTTTTGAAAATAGTCGAACACAAGGACGCTACTGTTGAGGAATTAGCACTTAACTTATGTAACAGTGGAGTTATGGCAGGAAGCTCATTATTAATGAAAAAGCTTTTGAAAGAATTAGATAAAGACAATAAAAACAACGAACTTTATCTGACTGATTGTGTTCAATTAGCCAAAGCTAGAGGGTTGAATTGTAGTTACTTGGTTTGCGACCCAAAAGAGGCAGTTGGCATTAACTCGCTTGAACAGCTAAGTCTTGCAGAAAAGAAATTTCAAGAAACTGCACGCAATGAGGCTTTAAAAATTGGCATTCATCTTGTTGCACCAGAGACTGTTTTTTTCTCATTGGATACAAAAATAGGTCGAGATACGATTGTTGAGCCAAATGTAATATTTGGACCAGGCGTGACAGTGGGTACCGGCTGTACGATAAAAGCCTTCTCCTACCTTGAAGGATGCAAAGTCTCTCACAATTGTAGCATTGGCCCCTATGCCCGATTGAGACCGGGAGTTGACCTTTCGGAAGGTGTAAAAATTGGTAACTTTGTAGAAATTAAAAATTCAAAAGTTGCAGGAGATTCCAAGATAAACCATTTGTCATACATAGGTGATACAGAAATTGGTGAAAATTCAAATATTGGCGCCGGCACAGTCACTTGTAATTACGATGGATTTAACAAGCACAGAACAGTAATTGGCGAAAACGTATTCATTGGTTCAAATACTATGCTGATTGCCCCATTAACGGTAGGAAATAACTCAATGACTGGTAGCGGCTCCGTTATTACAAAAGATATACCGGCTGATAGTTTAGCCATCGCCCGCTCAGAGCAGAATAATAAAAACAGCGGTGCGAAGAAGCTTAAAGCACTGCTCCGAAACAAAAAAATAAAATAAAATTCTGAGGCAAAGAAATGTGTGGCATAATTGGAATCTTGGGCAAGCATGAAGCCGCACCGATCCTAGTCGAAGCATTAAAACGACTTGAATACAGGGGTTACGATAGTTCTGGAATAGCTACCGTCAAAAGTGGAGGATCCATCGATCGACGGAGAGCAGTTGGTAAACTTGTAGAACTACAAGACAAGCTTGTTTTCGAGCCACTCAAAGGGAAAGTAGGAATTGGACACACTAGATGGGCAACGCATGGAGAGCCAAACGAAAAAAATGCACATCCGCATACCAGGGGTGCAGTTTCGGTAGTCCATAACGGAATAATCGAAAATTTTCTTGAACTTCGGCATGAATTAAATTGTGAAGGATATAAATCTGAAACAGATACAGACACTGAGACGATTGCTATGCTGTGTTCAAAATTCATCAACGAAGGTCATGAACCAATCGCTGCGGCGAGAAAGACATTATCAAAACTTTCTGGATCCTTTGCAATAGCAATGCTTTTTGCCGGACACGAAAACCTTATGATTGCTGCCAGATCTGGATCACCTTTAGCAGTGGGATATGGAAAAAATGAAATGTATCTTGGTTCAGATGCGCTAGCACTACTGCCAATGACCAAAAAAATCACCTATCTAGAAGAGGGCGACCTTGCGATATTAACTAGAGAGGGAGTCAAGATATATGATCATTTAGGGAATTTTGTATCTCGATCGATTAAATACCTGGATCAAAGCACAAACTTTTATGATAAATCTGGCTTCAACCATTTTATGGAAAAAGAAATTTACGAACAACCAGTAGCTTTGGAAAGGGCTATAAAATCTTATATTTGCGACGATAAAGTCAAAACAAAAATCAATCTGCTACAAGACTTAAATTTTAAAGAAATTCCAAAAATAATCTTAATAGCCTGCGGGACTGCATACTATGCTTGTTACGTAGCAAAATATTGGATTGAAAAACTAGCTAAGATCCCAGTTGAAATTGATATTGCAAGCGAGTATCGCTACCGAGAGCCGCCAATAGAGAAGGGCACTGCGGCAATTTTTGTCAGTCAATCTGGAGAAACCGCAGATACACTGGCAGCATTACGCTATTGTGTTGGCAAAGCACGAAACATTATTTCTATTGTAAATATTGCTACAAGCTCGATTGCTAGAGAAAGTGATCAAGTTTTGGAAATTCACGCTGGCCCGGAAATTGGCGTGGCATCAACCAAAGCGTTCACATGCCAATTGGCAGTATTATTCTTGATGGCCCTAAAAGCAGCTCAAGACAGATCTGTCGTTTCAGAAACTGATTTTATAACAACAGCCAACGAGTTAAAGAACCTACCTTCAACTCTCAGCCAATATTTGGGAAGAACTAATTACATAAAAGATATTTCCTATAAGCTATCTACCGCGAGCGATGTACTATTTTTAGGACGTGGTTTAATGTATCCCCTTGCACTTGAGGGAGCATTAAAATTAAAGGAAATTAGTTATATTCATGCTGAAGGCTATGCTGCTGGAGAACTCAAGCATGGGCCAATTGCACTCATAGATGATAGTGTTCCAGTTATTATTTTAGCCCCCTGCGACGAATTATTTGAAAAAAATATATCAAATATGCAGGAAGTTATTGCTCGAAAAGCGAATGTAACACTAATCTCGGATAAAGCGGGGCTGCAATCAGCTAGTTCAATGGTAAAAAATTCCATCGAAATGCCGCAAGCCAACAAGCTACTAACGCCATTATTATACGCACTACCAATTCAGTTACTTGCGTACTACACAGCAGTATTTAAAGGTACAGATGTTGATCAACCACGGAATTTGGCAAAATCTGTCACTGTTGAATGATGATATTGTCGTATCAATATTAGTAGCATCGTTCAGAAATCTAAATTTATCGCTTAAATTTTTACAAGAATAACTAGCAGAAATTAAAACAAGGCCTTTCCTGATTGTGGAGAAAACAGGTTACAACTTTCTATCTCCATGGAAACATGGCAGATGTCACCAATTTGGAAGGGAGTGTCTAGTGAAGCCCGCGACCTAACCTTTATCCCATCAACATCAACCTCTATCAATATCTCACCTCCCAATAATTGTCTCGCATAGACCTCAGCAGGAAAGCTACCAGTACTCTTTTTTTCTGAAACTGAAACCTGATTAGGTCTGACACCTAAAATAACGTCATCACTATCCAATGCACCAGCACATTTTGCAATCTCACCAGCTAGAGGAATAGAATTACCCTTGAAAGTAAATTTTCTTTTTCCACTTTCACTCGAGATTTTTCCCTCAAGTAGCGACATTTGCGGCTCTCCAACGAAAGTTGCGACCCATGCATTTGCAGGCTTTTCATAGATTTTTCTGGGTGTATCAAATTGTTGCAGTACCCCCTCATGCATTACCGCAACCCGATCGGCCATCGACAAAGCCTCGAGCTGATCATGGGTCACGTAAAGAGACGTAATACCAAAATCCATTTGCATATGTTTAAGTTCTGAGCGCATTCGCGCCCTCAACTTTGCATCAAGGTGTGCAATAGGTTCATCAAAAAGAAAAACCTGAGGTTGGCGAACTATTGCTCTGCCAATAGCAACCCTCTGCTTTTGGCCACCACTTAGCTCTTGTGGCCTCCTATCCAAAAGATGTTCAATTTCAAGAAGTTCAGTCGCCTCCTGAACTCTCTTTTTAATTTCTGACGGATTTACTTTTGCAAGTTTTAAGGGGTTAGCCACATTATCAAAGACAGTTTTATGCGGATACAATGCGTAATTCTCAAAAACCATTGCTATGTCTCTATCTTTAGGGGGTAGTGAGTTCACCACCTTGTCTCCGAATTTGATAGAACCTGAAGAAATATGTTCCAAGCCCGCTATCATGCGCATAGTCGTAGATTTTCCACAGCCTGAAGGGCCTAAAATAGCTACAAATTCCCCATCATTGACGCTCAAATTGAGGTTATCAACTGCAGGAATCTCATTAGGGTCGGTTTTGTTGCCATAATATTTGTAGACATTATCTAAGTTGACAGCGACCATTTTTATTCTCCAATTAATTCAAAAACTATGTTTCGCATTGTTTTATTATTCCTTTACCGCACCCATAGTTAATCCAGCGACCAAATATCGGCGAACCAATAACCCGAGAGGAATCATTGGTGCAGTAGTAATAACCCCCGCTGCCATTATTTTGCCCCAGTCAATATTTTGAGGCTGAACAAGGCCTCTGGTGGCCGGAGGCAAAGTTTTCGCACCACCACTTCCAATTATTGTTGCGAACAAAAAATCATTCCATGCAAATAAGATGCAAAGCACCAAAAAAGCTCCAATACCGGGAGCAACTAAGGGAACTATGGTCAAAAAGGCCTGAAATCTAGTGCAGCCATCAACTTGGGCAGCCTCTTCGACGGCGTAAGGAACATTTTCAAAAAAACCTTTCAAGATCCAGATTGCAAAAGGCAAATTAAAGGTTGTGAAGGCAAGTATTAACCCTGGAAGAGTACCGATCAAGTCTACTGATCTAAAAATCGCATATAAGGGCACAGTTACAGCGACCATTGGCGCCATACGAGTGGAAAGAATCCAAAACAAAAGATCTTTTTTTCCTCTAAAATCCATCCTTGCAAGGCTATAGGCTGCCATTGAACCGAGAGTAACTGCGATGACTGCTGAGCCTAAAGAAGCAATGAGTGAATTCATCAAATAGGTTCCAAAGTTATCCTCAGCAAAAAGAACATAGTAATGTTTCAAAGTCGGTGAAAAGTCGAAGAACATAGTCACCCCAGCCCAGTCCCCAACTTCTGGTGTATCAAAGGCGGCTAGGAGATCCTTTAAAGAAGCCATTACCATAATAAATAGAGGCAGCAACGTCCAAACCAGATAAACGGCCAGGAAGACAGGTGTTATGATTTTTATAACTAACCAAAAAGGGCTGTTGTCATACTTTATTAGTTCACGAGATGCCATAGTTTAACTTTCTTTGTAAGCCTATCATTTGCTAATTGTCATCACTCTTCATCGCCTGCTTTCTTGCGGGGTCTTCAAAAATTCTTACCAATATCATTCCCAAAATGATGGTTACAAGCAGCAAGGTAAATGCAACCGCTCCTCCACGACCTAGTTTAAAAAATTTAAAAGAAATATCGAACAGATAAACAGGCAGTAATTTTGTAGAATCTGCGGGGCCGCCTCCGGTAAGAGCCAAGATATGGTCTATGAATCTAAAATTATCCATAAATCGTAACAAGATAGCTATCAACAAAAATGGATAAATGTTAGGTAAACTGACAGAGAAAAAATTCCTTGCAGGGCTAGACCCATCCACCATGTTCGCTTCTAATTGGTCCTGCGGGACGCGTTTTAATCCAGCTAGAGTTATTAAAGTAATAAGTGGCGTCCACTGCCAAATGTCTACTATAACAATACCATACAACGCTGTTTTTGGACTACCTAAAATAGAAGCCCCTCCAAGAATACCCAAGCTTTCAAAAAGCCAGTGATACCAGCCGAATGTCCCATTATACAAATAAAACCACAATAAACCTGCGACGATGGGAGATACCATCATGGGCATCAGAAAAAGAGTGACCAGAATTTTCTCATATCGCGAATTATTTAGGATTACAGCAAGGGTCACACCGAGAATAATTTCAGCGCTTAAACACATAGCAGAGTATTTGCCTAGCAAAACCCAGCCATCCAAGTATTTATCGTCGCTAAAAAGTTTTGCATAATTTTTGAACCCCACAAATTTGTCTTTCGCTGGTCCTAATTTGACTTTGTGCAAGCTCATATAGAGCAGCCAGAAAAAGGGATATATCGTTATTAGGGCGAGGACGGTTATAGCCGGAGCCATGAGATAAACATAAAAGCGTTTGGAAGGGAGTTTATTTAGATTTGGCGCCTTTTCCTCTCTATCTACAAAACCCCAGTCTTCCTGCCCATAAATAGGATGTGCTGACGATGTGGACCCTTCACTCATATTTATTCCTCAAACTGAATGTTTATTGTTTTTTGTCTTGTGGCAAAAAATAGCGAGCTTAATTTAAAATTTAGTTGGCAAACTTACGCCAAACCACTTTTAGGTCTGGCGTAAGCCAAAATATTAGTGGAGATCGTCGATTCCATCTTTAATATTGTCACAAGCTTCCTGAGCAGAAATCTCCCCAGCTACACAGCGCTGAACTTCAGAAGCCATGATTGAGTGATACTCATTACCTTCGGGAACTTTTGGACCAAGCACAAAATGTGGATCTTTGATACCATGGTCATATACAGCATCAAAAGTAAGAGCATTAGGCATCGTGGTTGGACGACTTCTGGCTGCTTTAACGTCAGCTCTCTCCAACACCGATTTCCTGGTTGGCGTACCACCCATACCTTTAAGCACGTCATACTGAAGATCACCAGAAGTAGCATAAACACAGAAAATGTAAGCGGCGCGCTGAACATCTTCACTAGCATTACCATTTATGCCAATACCACCGATACCACAGTTAGTTCCATTAACGGCAGGGCCACCATTGACAATCCAGCTAGGCTCTCCTTTAGGGCAAGCAGCGTATGCAGTTTTGCCGCCTGCTGCTTTTGAAGTTCCTTCGTCTTCAATAGAAGCGCAGAATTCGTGGTACTGAACTTGCATCGCAATATCGCCAGCCTGATAAACTGTATTCAACTCAAGTGTTCCGTTTGCTAGGTTATCTGGATGACATACGTCTGCAATATCTTTGTGCTTCTGCATTAACAATACTGATTGCTCGTCTCCCCAGTTGGACGGAGGCGGTGTTTTACTACCAAGTTTATCGTCAATTTCCCAATCTAACCAACGACCATGGGCAAACATCATGCGCTGAATGTCTAGTTGCGTAGTCCAAGCGAAGCTACCGTGGTGTTGAGCGTACCCGTAAGGCACATCTTTTCCACTCTCTCGGAGTTTTTTGAGGAATGTAGAATAATCCAATACATTCTTCCAAGTAGTATCAGTAGTAAATTCCATTCTATAACCATACTCGGCTTCAAAGTCTTTGGTGTTTGCTTCAAAAACATCCTGTCGATAGAAAGTATTTGCGACCGCACAATCATACGGCAGTGCTATAAGTCTCTCTCGGTCGTAGAATCGTCCACACGCATCAAGAAAGTTTTCAAACCAGACATTTGCACCGTATCCCTCAGGATCTTGCGGCAAAGTCTCGTCTGTTAGCATTGGAGTCAAATCAGCATAATAGTCAGCAAAAGGTGACCCAATTGGTTTGTCTTGTACATATGATACTGGGAAATCGGCATTTCCGGACTGTAAATCAATGCCGACTTTTTGTTGAACAGAGGGTAATCCGTCTGTAAGCACCTCTACTTCAATGCCAGTTAGATCATAAAATTGCTGAATGGTATCTCTGATAGCAAATGATGGCGGAGTATTTTC
>Ga0160422_10002270_pt1 | contig 12034 bp, 17 predicted proteins | sample Fk160mmetaG_FD_108192 | JGI IMG/M metagenome (GOLD analysis project Ga0160422, IMG submission 108192) | Marine microbial communities from the Central Pacific Ocean - Fk160115 60m metaG | ecosystem: Environmental > Aquatic > Marine > Oceanic > Photic zone | place: The Central Pacific Ocean...
TCGTCCATCATATGCTCAAAATGATCGAACATATCATCAAACCCTACGGTTAGTGGTCTTAGGTTATTAAAAATAGATAGATTGTTTTTCATGTGCTTTCCTCCTATTGTTAAGCGAGTTAATGTTTTGAAGATCCTATCTATAGCAATCTTCAACTGTATTTATTATAACATATATGTATTATATGTCAAATTGCGACCTTTTTTGGTAAAATTATCTGTCTCTTTGAGGACGCATGGTAATATTATCGTCCCTTTGCCTACGAAGTTTTCTTAGGACTTTTGCCCGTTCTTTGGCTTTTTCTCTTTTAATTTCAGATGGTTTTTTAAAAGTGCCGTTTGCACGTATCTGTTCGATGAATTTATCTTCCTTCATCCATCTCTTTATTTTCCGATAGGCCCTTATTGCATCTTCTCCCTCTCGTACTTCTACGTAGTAGCCTTGGAAACCACTTGGCCTGTTGGATTTTTTTTTGAATCTAGCTTTGTTTTTTTGATGCTCCATTTGTCTTTCTAAATACTAACACAGGGTCTGCGCCGGTGTCAACCACCTCGTTAGTTATCTGTATCTTTGAAACACCTCTGTTCCTCATTTCTTCAGCATCAAATTGATAAGGTAGGACCACCGTGTCTACTATATTTTTCAAACCTCTTGCATTGGTTCCAAGTTCTTTGGCTTTTTTGGCAATGCTGAATCTTGCTTCTTTGGTAAATTCAATTTCTATGTTATCTAATCCAAAAAGATATTTTATTTGTTTAAGTATTGCATTCCTTGGTTCTGTCAGTATTCTCACCAACTGTTTTTCAGATAACGGGTCTATGCTTGTTAGCATGGAGAATCTACCAACGAATTCAGGTATAAGCCCATACTTTATAAGATCTTCGGGTTTGACATCTATTAGATAATTCCTATCATCCTGCTCTTTTAACTTTGTGCCAAATCCCATACCTCCAGACTGCTTCGATCTAATCTGTTTCTCTAATTCTGTAAAAGCGCCTCCGACTATAAACAATATATTAGACGTGTCAATTGTAATGGTTTGTTGATCCGGGTGTTTTCTACCACCATGTGGAGGGACTCTACATTGTGTGCCTTCTACAATTTTAAGAAGTCCTTGTTGAACTCCTTCACCTGACACATCTCTGGTTAAAGATGTGTTTTCACCTTTCCTACAAATTTTATCTATTTCGTCTATGAATATAATTCCTTTTTGTGTCTTCTCTATGTCGCCGTCAGCATTAGCGTACAGTTTCTGTATAACATTTTCTACATCTTCACCAACATATCCAGATTCTGTAAGGGTAGTTGCATCTGCTATTGCAAACGGGACGTCAAGATATTTGGCAATAGTTCTTGCCATTAATGTCTTTCCTGCACCTGTGGCGCCGAGGATCATCACGTTCGACTTATCAAGATCAAAATCAATCGGTGGCTGTACTATTCTTTTATAATGATTTGCAACCGCAACACTCAAAACAGTTTTGGCCGCATCTTGCCCTATCACGTATTGATCCAAATGATCTTTAATCAGGACAGGATTTAATATATTCTTGTCTCCGGAATATAGTTTTTCTTTTCTTGCTTTGACATTGTCCTCATCTAGTATCTCGACACAAAGTTTCACACACTCATTACAGATTGACGTTTTTGTGGCACCCACGATCATTTTGGTCACATCTTTACGAGATTTAGAACAGAATGAACAGATCAATGATTCATCAGACACTAACTGATCTCCCTTTGTATGTTTTCAAATATCTGTTCCACTGTTTGTGTTTCTGACACATAGTGAATTTTTTCAGGTTTTGAGTGTTCTTCTATCCATATCGGAACAGATTCTCTATCCACAATGACATATTTGCATTTGGAGATAGCTTGTTTTAGCCAACCGTTATCATTCCCCTCCATAATATAAACAACAATATTATCATTAGGAAAGCATTTGTTCAATTGTATTGCAAAATGATTCTTTTCCTTTTCTTTCAAGTTGATAAGAGTGAAACTGATTTTTTCTGGGTTCATCATGGATGGTGGAGTGACCAACGTTACCATACCAAGTGTGTCAAACATTTTCATTTTAAGTGCCATTGTTAAGAACTTTTGTTTTGATTTGTTATTTCTATTATAACTTGTCTGTCTTCCGGCGTCAAGTCTTCTAATTTGACTTCTCCCGCCTCTACCTTTGCCATTAGTTCCTCAATCCTTCTCTCCATTCTTGTATGATAATCACTTTCTGTTGTGATCTTGGTCTTTATTTTTTTCCAATTGGTTTTATCCCCTTGCTCTTCATTCTGTACGTAGTTGTCTACATCCTCAAAGTTGCCATGTTTATCGTGGAAGTTGTTGAGTAATTCAGCTCTCTGCCAATTACTCAGAATCGGCTTTGGGGGCTTTACCTCTTTTTCGGGCTCTATTAATACGGTTAGATCAGGCTTGATTCTTTCACTTATTGGAGTATGCACACTTTCTGCTTCTGGCATCTTTAATGCTTCTTCAACAGACACTGGATCCTTCTTTACCTTAAGACCGGGTCTGTAGCCTTCGATGATTTTTTCTTCATATTCTTTCCTTGCATTCTCGGCATATTCTTCCAATGCTTTCTTTTCCTCTTCTTCTCGTTGCTTGAATTTTTCTATTTGATCTGCTTTTGGGTCTTCATATTTCTTGTTAAAGTCTTCATATCCTTCAACTTCGGCAGGATCAAAGCCATCCAACATGTTATCTGCTACTATTTCTTTGTGTTCAGTTTTTTTTTTGCTTTTAAGATTAATGTGTGGGATAATTTCTTTATCCTCTTGAATAATTTCCACAGGTGTACCTTTATCAGGCTTTGGAACCTTTGCATTGAAGGAATCTAGTTTTTGCTTCCACTCCTTAAGTTGTTCTGTGGCTTTAACCATTTTTTCATTTTGCATCTTGCTCATTGCTTCGTTCCATTTCAGGTCAATGCCTTCGTCATCCGGTTTTTCAAGATCTACTATTTCCTGTGGCTTAATTGGTTCAACTGGAAACTTCCTTATTAAACTTTGGTTTGCGGCTACAAGTAAAAGCACAGCCAAAGGATCAAATACGAAAATTATGATAAGGATTACCCATCTAACTGCTTCTGAAGTGTCAACTTCTTGTGTAATACCCCAGTCTATTACCAACGATGCGATGTACTTTACAGGACCAACCTCTGCTTCCAGTTTGATCATTTTGGCTTCCAATGGCTCTCTGTCTATGATCAAATCGTCTATGTTATTTTGGGCATTTAAAATGTTGGCCTCTGCTACCTCGATCTGTGCGTTTACTTCAGACTTGTCGTCTATGTTGCCTTCTCTTAGGGCATCAATACGTTTCTTAATGATCGCCGTGTCTACAGCATAGTCATCTTTAAGGATTTTAATCCTCCCCTGTGAGTCTTTTATATTTTTGCTTATTTGATCACGTTCTCCTTTTTGTGACGCTTTCAATTCAGCGGCCGCTTTCTCCTCATTGAAAAATGATTTGTTAGATGTCAAAACATCACTGACATCTTTGTCGAGAACTTTTAGCCTATCATTGAGATCTTTGACCGTGTTGGTCTCGACCGCTAGTAGTGTTTTGAACTTGTCCTGAACATCTTTCAAACTTTGTTGTTCTAGTTCAAGAGCTTCCTTGTTGGAAGTTCCTGTTTTCGACAAGGTGTTTTCTGCCCTTTCAATTATTTTGAGTTGCCTCTTGATATAAGTTTCTTCGCTAGTAATTTTACTGTTTATTATCTCAATCCTTTGTGTAACAGTGTTTTCAGCAAGGTTCTGTTCCAAATGGGCCTTAGACAGGAAACCAAAAATACCCATGCTGGTTATCAATGACAACACAACCACTGCTATCGTTAGATAGGTTTTTAGAAGGAACCGGGTCTGTCGCCAGTTCCTATATAGCCACGAGGCCGTAACCAGCTTCCCGACTTCAAGCACTGATCCCATAATTACCACGGGCCAAAAGGCACCTGGAAATATAGTTGCAAGTCCAATAACGGAGTAAAATATTGCTACTCCTGAAATAGACAGTGCTGATAGTAATGTGAGAATTGCTATAAACATTTATAAACTTTATTTACTATAACACATAGGCTATTATAATGCTATTGAACTTATGGTAAATATGTTTATGGCAACAGTCACACTCGGAAATCATCAAACAGGTTTAAACAAACCAACCACGCCTCACTCGCCAAACGGAATTGCACATTCCGTATCTGATATTACCGGCACAGACGGACTAAGAACAAATATCAAATCCGAAAGGGCAAAATTTAAATTAGATTACAGTGCATGGGTAACTGCTTGGAAAACAAATTTTTTAGCTGGCAACTCAGATGGTTTTGCTGATGATACTGCGGCCTCCGGGCCCTACGACGGCACGTTCACCTCGGTTGACGGATCTTCATCAGTCAACGTGGATTACGCAGACGAGTAAAATATGTTCAAAATGTTTGCAGTTATTTGTGCTGTGACAGTTTTGGAATGTAATAGGATGTACGAAGACCCTCCAAGGACTTTTGATACCATTGAAGAATGCAAGGCGGCCATAATCCAAAAAGAACAAAACACTAGAGATTTCCTAACAGATGAGGATGGATATCTGACCGTTGCACACCTTGAAGTAGGCTGTGAGACCGTTTACAATTAAAAATTATTGATTATTACTCAGCTGTATCGCTGTCGGCGTTGTCAGTTGGTAATTCACTTGCCAGCGTTGGTCTGAATCCAGATACCATTGTTGCTGTATCTAGTGCTTCAGTGACTGTAATTGCATCCATGATCTCGTCTTGTGATACAAGTAACACAGGTGCCGCAGTAATTTCTTCATTTGAAATAAGTCCTGCTCCTGAAGTTGGATTAAACACTTGCATTCTCTCTGTGAATGTACCGTATAGTGCTTCTGAGATCTTGTCTTTTATGAATCCAATTTTAGTAGATGTAGTTGTTGAACCGTCACCTGCAGTACCTGTAGTAGGTATAAAGTTATCGTTTTCGTAAACTAGACCAAATTGTAATTTTGTGATCGGTTGATCTCCAGCATCACTGGCATATGTTGTAAGTAGGTTCCTAACACTTACATTAGATCTAACCTGTAGTAATTCTAACATTTTTTTGTATCTTAAAGCACCTCTTGAAACTAGTCTTGACTGTGCAAGTGTAGTTGGTGCAGTGGCGAAATCTTCAGCAACGCATGGTGATATCCTGCCGCCATTGTTTGTTTCTGTGTCTAAAAATCCTGATGTGTCTATGGAAACCATGTAGAAAGCCTGTTGCGGCTCATCATGTGGTATTCTATTTGCTTTAGGTATAACAGTTGCCATTTGTAAAATCCTTTATTATAAACTTATTTATACTGATTATTTATAAAAAGACCAACTTGGAGTGCCTATATATTTGCAGGCATTATTAGTCATGTGGCGTTCTTTCCCGTTTACTTTAATGTATGCTTGGTATGTACGGCAGTATCCACCTGAAATTTCATATGAGTGTATTACCCGCACCTTGCCCGAGGCTAGCCGCTTTTTGCTATACCAACTTACTATTTTGCCGTTCTCTGTGTTAGTCAGTGCAAAAAACACCGCCGATTCGTGCATTTTCTTCTCTTCACGATTAAGATGAAAACGCATGTATTGAGTTCTTCTAAATAAAAAGGCTGGCATACTATACTTGAGATCATCTCCTAGCCACTGAGGAGCCGGCATATCCCCGATGCTACCTTCTGTTTCCTTAAGTTTTTTAGAGTCTGATAGAGCTGTGCTTGGAAGCAACAGGCTAATCAATACTATGATAACCTTGAACAATTTCATATTCTCCGTTCATTTTATGACAAGCGATTTGCCTCTGTGTAATGACCACTTCTCCAACGGGCATATCCCAGGTGTACATTTGACAACTATCGGCGATCCCCATATCAAACAAAAAGTCTGATGCCCCGTCATTGCACACCAATTTCTCCTCAGTATGATTATCTACTATGTCACCTGATTCGTTAATGATCTTCACTTTTGTGATCTCAACATCGCAGTACTGATTCGACCATGGCCCACCTGCCTTTGCACTAGATCCCACAAGGAATATTACCATGCCTAGAGATAACATTACTAGGGCTATGATGTAAAATATTGTATTTCTGTTCATAGCCTTAGTTTAGTATTTCTTTGGCTTGTTTGTTAATTGCTTTTGTGTCTATCAAGGCCAATTGTTTTTTGTTTACCTGATTGATAATTTCCTCAACTTCTTTCTTAGTCACTTCAATCATTACGTAAACTCTATAAGATTTGTCCTTAGTTAAAAACATTTCCTGCTTGGTCACTTCATAACCTCTAGCCAGAGTGTCTTTAATCACATTAACAATTACGTCCTGAGATCCGGATTTAACATTTAGATCTTCATTAGTCCCTGCCTCATTCTTGGTGATAGTGGTCCTATTATTCATCTCTCCGTTAATTCTATCAACCAATTTAGCCTTTGCCAAAAGTATAGCCTTTTTCACAGCCAACTCCATATCGGGAGAAACTGCGGTTGCGGCCTCTTGGTATTTGAACATAGTTTCATGATTATAGTCAACATACCATTTTGGCGTTTTTGTAACCACTCCACTTTTATTCATGTCTGGCTTGATTTTGTATGTAGAACACTGCGCCAACATAAGGCCAGCTACCAATACCAAAATCATTTTAGTCATGTGTTTCATATTATCCTTTATTTGTTAAAGTTCGCAATCGTCTCTGATACAAAGCCAGTCACTGCCGCAACGTTAAAGTCGTTGCTGAATTGTGCCCAACCCTCACCTATCATCGGATATACCGCAAGGAAGATTGCAAATAGTATTATTAGTCTAATCATAAAACAATTATAGCATAATTTCCAAATACGTCAACCAGAGTTGATCTCGCTAAAATGGTTGATTTTACTAGGCTTTATAGTAGGGTTTTGATGAATCCGATGCCATCGATACCCAAATATACCAAATACATGACGGTAAATCCAAAACTCCTACGACTCCATGCACCATACATCAGGAAGCAGGTTGCCACCAAGAAAAATATGTAGGCCACAAACATAGGAGGATTAGGTGAATACCACATCAGAATTAGCGAAGCAATAAGGTTGGAAATCATTCCAATTACTTCACAGCAAAATCTATACGGATTTGATCTATAATCTTGTTCGATCCACTCTAAGGTCGACTTTCTCCCTATCCTAGCCATGCGTCGACTTATTTGTTCCCCTTCATCAATGTGATTTCAGTGGCGGCTTTTCTGCCCTTCTCATCGTCATCATCTGCAAAGATTGGAACTAAATTGCTTTTATGCATCAATCCTATTCCAACAAGTTTTCGTTCTCCGGAATAGTGTTGTTCTTGTTTTTTCTTGCCAGTTCCTACAGGTATTTTATCTGATGTTTTTGGATAGTTAGGATCCCTAGCCCTTAAATCTGGCATATCATATCCTTTGAAATTTTTTGCCTTTTGTTTTAGAGTGTAGTTGTCTAATCCTTGGGTCTGTAACCATTCTTCATGATTGGCCTGAGCCTCTCTATTCCTTTTAGAGTTTTCTATCTTATGCCTTATACGTTTTGGTAGTTTCAACTGAATATATCCCATTAAAAATATTATATATTTAAGGAAGTTTGTTGTCAACTATGGCTTGTACGATAATTTTGGCATAATCTGGATTGGTGCTCCATGCAGTCATTCCGTTCATAAGTTTAACATAGTCCCATTTGCCAGTTTCTAAATTTTGTTCTCTCGTCGTCCTGAATTGCTCATAGGCAGGATGGTTGTTAAGTATCCTGATCATATCCTTAACAGATTGACATTTAGTTTTATATTTTTTTACTCCCCATGTTGCATTTGGATTTTCTTTTGCCTTCATGTGAGGAACGTTTTTTAAGTCCCAGGTTCTAACACCAAAAAGTGCATTGCCTTCTTCAGCAAATCTACTGGTTCCCCATGCACTTTCTATGCCCGCCATTGCAATAATAATGCTGATTGGCACCCTTTGACTCCTTTCAGTAGTCCAGTTAAGGTACGACACGCACTGAGACGTTGCATTTATAAACGAAGTCTTGTCTGAAAATTCAAACTCAGGCTCTTTCAGTCCTAATGATTCAACCACTTTTAGTTCCTGTTTGTGTATTTCGTCCTCCAATTTTTGTAAAGCCATGAAATTTGGATAAAATGTTCCTGCCACGAAAGCACCACCAATCACCACCGCAACCACAATGGTCGCCCAAATAAACAATTTTATTGTATTAGATGTTTGTTTTCCCATAATCTAAAATGCTAGTGGGCCGAGATTTTATTAGCTTCGGCCTTGTTGGCACTACTGGGGCACTCGAACCCACCATGCATTTTTAATTTAAACTGCAACTTTTTGTTCCGTTGCTGGTTCTGTTGTTTCTGCTTCATACTTAACTTTGTATTCCGCTTCTGCATTTCTCATCGCATTGTTCCAGTCCGCTTTACTTAATCCTGTGAACCTTGTAATGATACCATCACTCATGATCTTGAAAGAACCACAAAGTTTATGTGATCCGTCCTCGGCGATCTTGTGAACTACACCTGTAGCCTTACCGTCGGCATTTTCTCTGCCCATGATGTACATGTAGTTTCCTGATCTACCTCTCCACTTGTTGTTGGTCTGCGTATCCTCTTGGCATCTAGATCTTACTTGATCTAAAACCAAACTTGCTTTTGCTGAACATTTGTACATATCTTGTTCTCCTTTTATTACCACTATTATACATGGTAATGGTATAACCGTCAACCACCAGAAAAGTCGCTATTTTACTAACGATTTTGCGAAGCCACTATGTTCTCATGCGTAAATCCTGTTGGATATAATTCATCGATAGTGCATACCTTATTGTTGGTTAAACAAAAAAATTTGGATTGAATGCCAATGGTACCATATTCGGGTCGTCCCTGGTTGAACCATTTTGAGAACTTACTCTGTTTAATTTTATTTGTACCATGAGTCCAATTTGCTAAGACTTCTGGACATTCTTTGATAGCTTGTGAAAGAGCCAATTCTTCTTTTTCGTTTACGTAAAACATTTCCAATTTATTTTTGCTCATTTTTGCTGGCAAATAATAATTTTGTTTTTTTGGCAAGACACTACTCTTATCATTGTAAAGCACTTTGTTGGCAGTTTCTTGGTTAAAATCTAAAATACTTGGAAGATGGTTTATCAACATATGGCATTGTTTTGAAAGTATTGCAGGATTTTCCAACATGAAATGATAAACGTTTTGTTGGATCTCAGAGTTACTATCACTGATGTACGTGTATAGATCACCCTTGTGTTGGACTATTTTAGGCTTATCTTTTCCCTTAATGTTTAGTGCGCCGTCGTTGAAATCATATGGTTGATCTATCAAACGAAAGAAAGCCACCGTGCTAGTCCATTTGTGCTTCAAATATTCTGATACCCAGTCATTTTTGTACCACTTTTCATAGTCTTGAATTGTAGGCTCCAATACTTTTATCTCTGAGGACTTTAATTTATCTTTGTTAGCACTAAGAAACGGTAAAGCAAATTGATCAATTTCGAAATCAGCATTCTTAAATCCACACTTCAAACAAACTATCTCATCTAAATGGATATTGTTTTGAATGAATGTATTCAATACTGCATGACTGTCGGCACCTCCTGAATAAAATAATCTTAGATAATTATTTTCTGCCCTTACTTTCTGTGCCTCGTAGCGAAGTAGATCCGTTAAATCTTTCTCAGGTTCATTTACAAAATTATAACTGTCATACTCATTAGGAGTCTCGAGGCATAAACCTTTTTTATGTTTTTCATATTCATCTATGGCTGAAAATTTGCTGTCATAAGATTTGCCATTAGTGCGGTATTGCCATTTCATGCTATGAAAGTTTTGACCAATTTATCATGCCTTGCTTGTTCAACGTATGTAGGGTCTTTCAAAGTGCCAGTGATTTTTAAAAGTGGCCTGTCCTTTTTTCCACAATTTGCAGTACTGTGAGGTGTGTTTCTCCAATCAAAAAATAGTACATCTCCTTTTTTCCATTCAGTCCAAAAGTTAGGTTCAAAATTTACAATTTGCCCTGGGTGCCAATCATCTAAAGCGACAAAACATCTATATATTGGTTTGGTGCCTTTTGGTTGTTTTAAAATTTTATCATATTCTAATGATCTAATATCTGTGTGTTGTTCATAGGTCCAACAACTCAGAAAATCAATATGTCTATGGACCACAGTTGCCGGGGGCTGGTTGTTAATAAACGCACTATATCCTTTTTCAAAACCAAGAGCTTCTACAATCTTTGCAAGATCGTCATTGATGGTGTGTCTGTTGTATCCATTACCGTATTTGTATTGGTTATGATGTTTAACCTCGGCAGGCACTCTTGTAATAGGACTAATTTCAGTAGATCCTATTTGCGGCTTTTCTCTTACAAGCCTATCAACATCGATATCAAACTTTACTCTTGCACCAATCCAAAATCCCGACAGCCGTTTATCAATATTATGCGACATCCAACTAAGAATATCCGCATCCGGATCTTCTATGAAATCTAAGAAGTCTCCAACAGTTTTGATACTGTCCCACTTTTGTTTTTCAAGTTCGAGCATTTGTTTACACCTTAAGAATGTGTCAATAGCGATATTATATTATACCGCTATTGAATTGTAAAGTAGTTTAAACTGCTTTTTTTTGCTCTGCAAGTTCATCAACATTGATAAAAGTCATGGTTTCGTTTTTTGTCAAAGCGTCTAACCAAGCATTTCTTTTAACAACTAACATGAATGCATTTCTTGGAATGTTAGTCAAGTTTTGAGTTTGGTGTCCAGTATGATCCGGATTAAAAATCAAGAATTGACCTTTCTGTAAGTTAATGCTGACTTCTGAATCTGCAGTCTTGAATCTATACCAAGCACCACCTGGCATATCAGTAAGTTGCACAAATATTCTCAAAGTTTCACCGTGTTCGTTTCCTCTTTGATTATCAAAATCTGTGTGCATCTGCATGTAAGCACCTGGTTGTTGTTGGAAGATTCTAATTCTAGTTTTTTCACATTGGAACCAATCGCAAATTGCGGCTAGTTTTGGTGAAGAAAGTTTAGAATTTGTGTCTTTGTAGTCTGCTGGATTTTCTTCTTTCCAGAAGTCTTGCAACTGATCGTGAGTTGTGTCCTTACCATCAGCACTTCTAAAAGAGTTATAAAGATATTGGGCGTCCTGACCTTTCATATTGTCGATCTGTTCCGCTTCTTTAATTTTAACTCCTCTTCTAGTAAAGTTTAGAGCCTTTAGTTCATTCTCCCAATCGCCTTGGAAGATATATGAAGAAGCATATATTCCTGTAGATGGATTATATCCCTCGGGCTGGTGATTCATTACGTTTTCAATCACGCCTTCTTCATTGGTCTTTGTTTCAAACTTGTACATAGTTTGGTTCTCCTATAGGTTTTTTGACTCCGTTAGTATTTACCTGGTGGATATCCCATATCCTTATAATTTTATGATTTTGGCAATGTTCTCTAATGTATCTTTCACAGACCAATTTAGTCAAAGCGTAAATTAAATGTTCAGTGCCTAATTGCTTGATATCAATATCTTTGATTGTTTTCCAAATAGGACAATTTATCGTGCCTTTAACATCATCCAAAAAATCTGTTGCAATGGTGTCGGCCGACAATGGTGTGACCTCTTCGGTTGTGATTCCATATACCACCTTAGTTGACGCAAAGATAAACCTACAATCTCTTGCCCTAGTGGTTAAAAGTTTCTGCATAGCCCGTTGCTCTAACATGAAAGTATCAAAATCTCTGCGTACTCCTTCTTTCTTACAAGCCCTCGCCACATGCCAGATAGTATCTATATCTTTGTTTAGCTCGAACCATTCATAATATTTGTCGGCCTGCTCAAACCTTATAGGACACGCTACGGTACCTGGATACTTCATGAGGGCCTTCCCAAGACTACCAGTTGCTCCTATGACTGCAATCACTTTCGAAACCCTGTAACTGTCAACGATAGTTTTGTCTCA
>Ga0160422_10002271_pt1 | contig 12032 bp, 11 predicted proteins | sample Fk160mmetaG_FD_108192 | JGI IMG/M metagenome (GOLD analysis project Ga0160422, IMG submission 108192) | Marine microbial communities from the Central Pacific Ocean - Fk160115 60m metaG | ecosystem: Environmental > Aquatic > Marine > Oceanic > Photic zone | place: The Central Pacific Ocean...
GAGCGCTGGATCGATTTGCCCAGTTTTTCACAGCACCTTTGTTCAATACACAGTATCTGGAACGAGAGCGGCGCATTGTTGATTCTGAACACTCCAAGAATATTCCCAACGATTTTCGAAGACTCTTCGAAGTCCGCAAGCAGACCTATGTTCTTGGACATCCCCTGCAGAAATTCAGTACAGGTAATCTGCAAACCCTTGGATTCACCACACGCGATGATGTGATTGACTTCTACAGTCGCTACTATTCCAGCAATCGAATGACTCTGGCTGTCTCAGGTACGCAGTCACTCGATGAGCTACAGGAAATGGTGGTGCCTCGTTTCTACGAGATTGTTGACCGGAATCTTGATGAGATTACATTCCCTACAGAATATCTTGCTCCGAACCCCAGATTTCGCCTGCTGCAAGTGAAACCACTCAGTGAAATTCGTTCACTAACGCTCAGCTTCCCATTGCCCTCTACCCAGCAGTATTATTCGAGTCAACCACTGAATCTCTTGGGATTTCTAGTTGGGCACGAAGGAAAAGGTAGTTTGCTTTCCCTGTTGAAGTCTAAGAACTTGGCGACAGGGCTCTCAGCTGGTGCAGGATCGTCAACAAATTCTTATTCCTCTTTCGAGGTGACGGTCCAGTTAACCCCACGAGGAGTGGATCGGTATCGAGATGTAATCACTCACCTGTTTCAATACCTGCGGTTACTGCGTGAGGAAAGCCTACCTCGCTACATTTTTAACGAAGTGCAGCGGATGAACGAGATTAACTATCGATTCTCCGGACGCGTAGAAGGTACTAGACTCGTCAATACCCTCTCTGCATTGTTGCGCTTTGTTCCTCTGAGGGAAGTTGAACGCTCACCGTTCTTGCTGACTGAATTCCGCAAAGACTTGTTTGATAGCATGCTTTATCGCCTGACCCCAAATAATATGCTGGCAATTCTTGTGGATCAGGGTGTCACTGTTGACAGTACGGAGAGGTACTACGGCACCGAGTACTCCTATCGTCAGGATCGTGCCCGCTGGGTACAGGCATGGAAGACGGCCAGACGACATCCAAATCTTTCGCTTCCGTTGCCTAACGACTTTATTCCACAGGACATCGCCTTGAGAGAACCTGCAGCTCCCTTCACCTTCAACTACGAATCAACTGCTGGTTTGGCTGAGGAAAATTTGCCAGAAGGTGTGATGTCCTTACTCAGTCAAGAATCCAGTCGTCGTTGGCAATCCTGGTCGGAACTGGCTGCAGCCCTGCAATTGCCACAGGGGCAACAGAAGGCTTCACGAACCATAATCATGCGTCATGCTGTGGAAGAGCCACAGCGATTGGTGGATCTGCCTAAGGGACGGGTTTGGTTCCAGCCAGATTTCCGTTTTGAGCAACCGAAGGGTAGAGTCATGCTACGTATTCTGACTCCAGAGGTGTATGCTACCCCTCGTCATGCGGTGTTGACTCAACTCTACGTTGCTGCGATTGAAGAAGGGCTCAACGAGTTCAAGTATTCAGTTAGTTTGGCTGGTCTTGACTTCAACCTGCGTAACGACAAAGAAGGTGTGCAGATCAACTTTGATGGTTACTCAGATCGGTTATTGGAGTTGGTGGAGAAGGTTGCGGCCCAATTGCAGAAAATTCAGATCGACCAAAAAACTTTTGCCACTCTGCAGGATGCAAAGCTGAGAAGCTATCGTAACTTCACACTTCAGGAACCATATCAGCAGGCTTTCTATGAGCGAGGACTGTTGCTAGAAGGTTTCCGGCATTCGATCCGTCAATATGAGAAGATTGTTCCGGATGTTACACTGAAAGAACTGACTACCCATGCACGACAACTCTTTGCCAAGGCCTACGTAGAAGCCGTCGTCTATGGCAATCTTGAGGCTGATAAAGTGCAGCCGATCATGGAACGTATTGTTAGCGACTTGAGTAAGCAAGCCCTACCGCCAGAGGAGCGATTTCACGAACAGGTCCGTCAGATTCCTGCCGGTACGACCCTCACCTTCCAACAAGATGTGACGGTCAACAATTCAGCGCTAGTGCTAGAGTTGCAGCAAGGCGATGATACTCCGGAAAACTGGGCAACTCTCCAGGTACTTTCCCAGTGGATTCAGCCACAATTCTACAATGAGTTGCGGACACGGCAACAAACAGGCTACATCGTGAGTTCTGGCTCGACGTTGACCGAAGAAACTCTGAGTCTGTTTTTCTTGATCCAGTCTGGTGATTTTGCTCCGGACGACCTCTCGGAGCGCGTACGAAGCTTTCTGCCAAAACTCTACGAAGATCTCCAGAATCTCAGTCAGCAGGAATTTAAAACAATCCGCCGCTCTGTCTTGCGAGCTAGTTTGGAGCGTCCTGATGAAATCGATGAGGCTACCGGTCGTTTGTTCCGGATTCTTTTCGAAGAAGATGGAGATTTTGATTTCAAGAGTGACAAACTTCGGTCCCTGGCGTCCTTGGAGCGTCAGGACTTTCTGCAACGAGGACGTCAGATGTTGGAACCAACACAACAACGGCAGTTGGTACTTAAGATGGTTGGTGCAGGAATGAGCAGTCTAATGCCAGAAGAAGGAGTTGTGAGGGATGCAAGCGATATGGCTGAGCGTCTGCCATGTCCAGAGTTCTGCCGACCAAATTGAGATAGTATTTATGATTCGAAATACTCTGTTTCATAAAGTCTACCGACTTGCTTCAATTCCTCTAGTTTTGCTATGTGCTTCCTGTGTGAGTTCGAGCAAAACGTTCTTGCCAGACGGCAGCGAAGGCTACGTGGTGACCTGTGGTGGCAGTATGCTGAGTTGGGGAGACTGTGAGGCTAAAGCTGGCAGCCTTTGTGGGGCTGGTGGGTATGAGATTGTTTCGAAGAATGCCAACCAGCAAAACGTTGGCTCCTCAGAGCGTTCAATGATGATTGCCTGCAATAGCAGCAGAGAACCTACCACTACTGACAAATTGATCCAGAAAAGCCAGGAAATGTTGGACGAAGGTGTGGACAAAGGGAAGGAGTTGTTGGGTGAAGGAGAAGAACTGCTGGATGAAGGGGTTGAGAAGGTCAAAGAGTTGTTCTGAGTGAAGGATTGTTGAACGCTCCTAAAACAGACCGATTCAGGCCGAGCAAGGAAGAACTCAGCCTATTCCTAGAAAAAGAATTTCCACAAACAAAATGTCGAATTGTGGAGGTGGGCAATCAGACAGCTACGATTGCTCACGAGATTGGAGAGGCAGAGTTGCGTCCTGGAGGAACGGTTTCTGGCCCGGTGCTGATGGAGGTAGCTGACGTCGCGATTTACGTAGCCATCCTTGGAGAGATTGGGATCGTACCATTAGCAGCGACCACTGGCCTGACAATCAATTTCTTGTGCAAACCACCGGCTATTCAGCATATCATTGCTGTGTGTACGTTGCTCAAAGTTGGTCGGACCCTTGCTACTGGGGAGGTCCGACTCTACTCCTAAGGCCACAAGGAACCTGTTGCTCACGCAGTGGGTACCTACTCGATTCCACCAGTCCAGCGTTCCTAGAGGCTGACTTCTCTAGCGTAGGCTCTTCAGTGCCTTGGCCATCTTCTCAGGAACCTGTTGAATTTGCTTACGACTCACCATCAGGTTGGCGACAGCCCGTAGTGCTTCTGGTCCAAAGTCCAGCATCCCTACTCCCTCTTTTTCCAAGGCCTCTGAGAGGGCAGCGGCTGAAGTCCCTGGCGTCTGGAAAACGATTATGTTTGTTTGCACGCTGTCCAAATCAACCTCAATTCCTTCCACCTGGATCAGCCCTTCTGCCAGCAGGCGCGCGTTAGCGTGATCTTCTGCGAGTCGTTTCCGATGATTTTCTAGGGCATACAAAGCCCCAGCTGCAATGATGCCTGCCTGTCGCATTCCTCCTCCAAACATTTTCCTGAAGTGACGCGCTCGTTGGATGAAGGCTTTGCCACCTGCCAGAGCAGAACCGACTGGTGCTCCCAAGCCTTTGGAAAAGCAGACGCTGACGCTGTCGAAGTCAGATACCAGCTCTGCTTCCGGTTTGCCTAGCGCAACACTGGCGTTCCATAGTCGAGCACCGTCCAGGTGCAGGGCAAGGTCATGCTCTCGGCAAACGGCACCAATTTTACGAATTTCCTCTAGCGGATAGATTCGCCCACCTCCCCGGTTATGAGTGTTCTCAAGGCAGACTAGCCGTGTGATTGGATGGTGGACGTCCGGTTTGCGAAGTGATTTCACCAACTGATCAGCAGTGAAGACACCGTGGTCTCCAGGGATCAGACGGCAGGAAGAACCGGACAGCGCTGCTGGACCCCCACCTTCGTAGTAGTAAATATGGGCCTGAGCCTCCAAAATCACCTCATCCCCTGGTTGGGTGTGAGTGCGTAGTCCAACTTGGTTGGTCATCGTACCAGAAGGCATGAAGACTGCTGCTTCCTTTCCCAAGATAGCAGCTGTTTTCTCTTCCAGGTAAAGTACAGATGGATCTTCGTGATGAACATCATCACCGACCTCGGCCTCAGCAATGGCTTTGCGCATTTCGGCGGTTGGTTGGGTAACAGTATCGCTTCGCAGGTCAATCCACATCAAATTCTCCTAAAGAGTGAAGGATAAGAAAAAGTCCAGCGTGCCGAGGTCTGCTTTGGATGTCAAATCCGAATGATCAGGCAGAATCCATTCGTGCATGGTGGCAAGCCACCAATTGGCCTGTTCGGATTTGCCGAAACTCTGGCCGCTGTTGGTGACACTCGCTGGTCACTTGCGGACAACGTTCGGCAAAAACGCAGCCAACATGTTGCTTGGTGGGACTTGGCACATCTCCAGCCAGTACTCGATCTGCCAGAGGGCGTCGAGTTTTGGGATCCCCAGAGGAAATCGCACGAAGAAGAGCTTGTGTGTAGGGATGGGCAGGGGTTTGGAAGAGTTCCTTACGGTTGGCGATCTCGACGATGCGGCCCAGGTACATCACGGCAACTCGATCTGCCAGATGCTGAATCACTGCCAAATCGTGACTAATGAACAGATAGCTCAACCCTTGTTGTTGTTGTAGCTCAAGCAGCAGATTGAGGATTTGTGCCTGAATCGAGACGTCTAGGGAGGAGACTGCTTCGTCACAGAGTACGATTTCAGGGCGTAGAGCTAGTGCTCGGGCAATACTGATCCGCTGGCGCTGACCGCCAGAAAATTCATGGGGAAAGCGCTTGAGATGCTCGGAACGCAAGCCGACCTGTTCGAGTAGCTTCGTTGCAAAATCTTGTGTCTCTGATGCACGGATGTGCCCGTGGTAGCGAGCTGCGCTGCTAATGATCTCTTCAATTGTCAGTCTTGGATTGAGAGAAGCGTGGGGATTTTGAAAAATCAACTGCATCCGCAGTCTTTGTTTCCGAAGCTCTGCAGAACTCAGCACACCAAGTTCGGCATCTTTCAGCCAGACTCTTCCTCCGGTAGGAGGATGTAGGTAGAGCAAGCTGCGTACAAGTGTAGACTTTCCGCAACCGGACTCTCCTACTAGCCCCAAGGTCTCACCCGCATTCAACACAAAGCTGACTCCGTCTACTGCCCGGACAAAGCCTACTGTCCTACCTAGCAGGCCTTGGCGAATAGGGAAGTAAGTCTGTAGGTCCTGCACTCGGAGGATAGAAGTGTTGGAAGAGGAGGAACTTGTCATCTCAGGTATCCTGAGGAAATTCGTACCAGCGGTAACAACGGCTTCGATGTGAGAAGCCCAATAATTCAGGTGTCTTGACGGAACAATCGTGTCCTGGCCAGGGACAACGATCAAGGAAGCGGCAGCCCTCGGATAACTCCTGTAGGGAAGGAACATTTCCCGGAATGTGATAGAGTCGTTCTCGCTGGCCTGAGATCTCCTTTAGACTGGGTCTTGATTTGAGTAGCCCACGGGTATAGGGATGCCGTGGACGTTCGAAAATTGCTCGAACTGAGGTTTCTTCAATGATGTCTCCGGCATACATGATTGAGACCCGATCAGCCATTTCGGCGATCACCCGAAGATCGTGGCTTATGAAGAGCAGAGCCATTCCATGCTGCTTTTGTAGTTGGCGCAACAAGTGAAGAATCTGGACCTGAATCGTGACATCCAGTGCGGTTGTTGGTTCATCAGCAATCAGCAACGCTGGCTCACAGGCCAAAGCCATGGCAATCATAACACGTTGACACATGCCTCCGCTCAACTCATGCGGATAGCGTGACCATTGACGCTCAGGATCTGGTAGCCCGACTTCGGAGAGTAGTAACAGACCTTGATCACGAGCTTGCTGGGCGGAAGACCCTTTGTGGCGTCGCAGGGGCTCAGAAATTTGCTTGCCGATTGTCAACACAGGATTCAAAGCAGAGCCAGGATCCTGAAAAATCATTGAAATCTGGTTGCCTCGTAGTTCCCTGCGTTTTCGTTCGGAGATTTTTAATAGATCTTCTCCGTCAAAGCGAATTTTTCCCCCTGTAATCTTTCCAGGTGAGCTGATTAGTCCCATGATTGCCAAGGCTGTTAGAGACTTTCCACAACCAGACTCTCCAACCAACCCGAGGGTTTTCCCCCGCTCCAGTTGTAGATCCAAGCCATGGATGGCGGTCGCTTTCCCACTGCGCAGAAAGAATTCAACTTTCAGATTTTCTAATTGCAGCAAGGGTTCTTTTCTCATTTAGTCCTGTAACTTGGGATCAAAGGCATCGCGCAGACCATCTCCTACAAAGTTGAAGGCTAGAACGGTCAGGGTCATTGCGGTAGCTGGCGCTAAAATCAGGTGAGGGTAGGAACGGATGCCTTCCAGTCCTTCAGAAATCATCGCACCCCAACTTGGAACAGGTGGGTTGACTCCGAGTCCGATGAAACTTAGTACTGATTCGAAGATGATGTAATCCGGAATCGCCACAGACTCAGCGACGATACAGGTTCCCAGCAAATTGGGAAACAAACGACGAAAGAGAATAGTTGGTATACCAAAGCCCTGCACAAGATCAGCTTCGATAAATTCACGACGTCGCAGTGAGAGGGTCTCTGCCCGGGCAATCCGAGCCAGCCGTACCCAAGAAGTCAGCCCAATTCCGATAAAAATAGAAAGCAGACCGCCTAGTTGACTATCCCATTCATAGAAAATGGCCTTGAATCCTGTGAACTCCTCTGGATTCCCTGCGCGAAAATAGACCATGATTAGGATCACAAACAGCAGAGTTGGAACTGCATTGAGAATATCAACAAATCGCATCATCCACTCGTCCAGCTTGCCTCCATAGTAGCCGGCTACCAAACCGTAGCTGACACCAATAAGAAAACTTGCTAGAGCTGCACAGATCGCTACGGTGAGCGAGATGCGAGTGCCGTAGAGAATTCGACTCCAGATATCACGGCCAAGAAAATCTGTACCTAGCAGGAAGCCCTCTTCTCCAGGCTTTAGGTAGGTGGCAAGAAAGTCTTCTTCAGCGAAGTGCTGAGGGGCGAGCCAATCAACGAAGATGGTAACTAGAAAAAGAATCAGTAGGAACAAAAAACTGCTCAATGCCAATCGGTTTCTGGCAAAGCGGCGGAAAGCAAGTCGATTGAGACTTTTAGCCGGTGAGGCAGAAATTTCAATCATCGAAGGTTACTGGGAAGATGGTCATTCTAATCGAATCCGTGGATCTGCCCAGGCGTAGAGAATGTCTACTAGCGTGTTCATCAGGATGATCAGAAAACCATAAAGCAGGTAGATCCCCATGACCACAGGATAGTCACGGTTACTGATGCTGGTGACGAAGTAGCTTCCCAAACCAGGGATAGCAAAGATCTCTTCCACCACCAGAGTACCCGTGAGCAGAGCAGCCAAAATGGGTCCCATGATGGTGAGTACAGGGAGTAATGCGTTACGCAGTGCATGCTGACCAAGGACAGAAACTTCTGAAAGTCCCTTGGCTCGAGCGGTGCGGATGAAGTCCTCTTGAATGATTTGGAGCATGCTGGAGCGAGTCAGCCGAGAAATCACTGCTGCAATGCCCAGTCCCAAAGCGAGTGTTGGTAGTACCTTGGAATCCCAGGTTGTCCAGCGAGCAATGGGTAACCATTTGAGAAAGAGTCCAAAGAAGAGGATCAGCATTGGGGCTAGCGCCAAGTTAGGGATGCTAGTACCTAGGACAGCCAGCAAGGTGGCTATATAATCTGGTAGTCTGTTGTGGTAGGCAGCTGCAAGAACTCCTAGTGGCAGCCCAAGCAAGAGCCCAAAGAGTATGGCATAGCAGCCAAGTTCCAGTGAGATCGGTAGACGCTGAGCAATCAGATCGACAACAGGCAAATCACGTTGGGAGTAGCTGACACCTAAATCTCCCTGCAGTGCATTACCAACGTAGCGCACAAACTGCTCCCAGAGTGGCCGATCCAAGCCATAATAGGCTTCGATATTGCGCATGATCTCAGGTGGTAGGCTTTTTTCTGTGTCGAAAGGCCCCCCGGGAAGTGCCTTCAGTAGTAGAAAGACGAGGGCAGCGATCACGAGCAACGACAGGGCACCGCTACCTAATCGCCGCACCAGGAAGTTCAGCATTGGCTTGGAATCATGGACGTCCTGCTAAGCGCCAGTAGCGGATCTGCTGTCCGCCCAACGCCATGTGGTACCAGTCTTTCAGCCGGGGATTGACCAGGTACTTGGAAGTATAGAAGTAGAGCGGAATGATTGCAGCCTCTTCTTCGTTGAGGATCTGCTCGGCTCGACGATAGAGTTGGATACGTTCATCCGAATCTGTCGAACCCATGGCTTTCTCAGTTAACTGGGCATACTCGCTGTTTTGCCAACGAATACGATTGGTGGACTTGGTTGGGTGAAAGACTTCCATCAGCCAGTTATTCGCATCAGGATAGTCAGCACACCAGCCAAAGCGGAACAAATGTGGAGCATCCGGTTGAGTAGTTGACTTCAGGTAGACCTTCCATTCCTGGTTTTCAATTCTAATGTTAATTCCAAGGTTGCGTCTGAGCATGGCTTGCACTGCCTGAGCGATCTTGGCGTGATTTTCAGAGGTGTTGTGCATGTAGGTGATGGTGGGGAATCCTTCACCACCTGGATAACCAGCTTCTGCAAGCCAACGACGGGCCTGCTCTGGATCATAGCCAATCCCGACACCTTCCTTCGGATCTACGGAACCGAAGATTGGTGGTCGAGTGAAAGTCGTGGCTGGTTCTTCTCCTCCCTTGGTGATTCGTTCCACCAAAGTCTTACGGTCTATGGCTGCAGAAAGCGCCTTGCGAACCAGTGGATTATTGGTAGGTTCCCGTTCGTTGTTCACCCCCAGGTAGTAGGTACAGAGATCTGGTTGAGCAGAATATCGGTCTGAATACTCTCTGCGCACGCGGTCGATCTCTGCGACAGGAATCGATAGGAAGGTTCCCCCGACGATGTCGAGTTCTCCATTTTCAAACATTGCCAGACCGGTGGAGGATTCAGGAATGATATAGTAATTCACCTCCTCAATCTGAGCAGGCTGCTGGGTGACCGAATCCTTGTAATCAGGATTGCGCTTGAGGATCAACTGATTGCCTTTTTCCCAGGTGGCAAGCCGGTAGGAGCCGTTTGTCAGGATGTGCTCAGGCTCCGTCCAGGCAGTGCCAAAGGCTTCAATGGAGCGTCTAGGCAGTGGTCGATAAGTCCAGAGGCCTGCCATCGCTGGGAAAAATCCAGCGGGTTGTGTAAGCCGAAATTCGACCGTGTAGTCATCCACTGCACGGACTCCGAGGCTGTTGAAATCCTTGCTTTCCCCCTTATTGATTGCTTCGGCTCCTTCCAGAATGTAGAGAACGTAAGCGTAGGGTGAGGCCGTCTCCGGGTTGATGTTACGGCGAATCGCATACTCAATGTCATGGGCTGTGACTGGAACTCCATCACTCCAGAAGACATCCTTGCGCATTTCGAAGGTATAGGTGCGGCTGTCCGCACTGGCCGACCATTTTGCGGCCAACTCCGGAATCACCTCATAGGTCTTTGGATCATAGTCGGTCAGGCCGAGAAAGAGTTGTTCAATGACCTCAATGGAAGAAGAATCCTGGGCCAACCCGGGGTCCAGAGTTGGGATAGCACTCATTTGAGGCAAACGCAGAGTTTTTGTGATGTCCTGGGCGATGATAGCAGGAGTGGAGAGCAGCAACAGCCCACCAAGCAGGCAAATGGTTCGATGAACAGCAGTAAGTAGCATGGTAACCTCTACTTAAATCATGATGATGATAAGGAACGGAGTCACAAAGTTACCTATCACGGCTCTGGAAAACAAGTCTGATGACACAAGGAGGAAGGTACAGTCACACAGGTGAGAAACAGCTAAGAAGCCAAGGCCTATACCTTCTGCCGCTGGGACATTTCCTTACGTAGGGAAAGATTGCCCTGATAAGGTAATGGAATCTGCCGGATTTCGAATCGTCGATCAGGATGTACGATCACGATGTGATTATTCTCCACCTGAGTCCAAATTTCCTCGTTTTAAGTCAGGGGCTCCGAGGCAACAACAAGGGCAGTTTAGCCATGATTTTGGTTGAGTAAGAAACTGCAAAAACAAGTTTTTTGGAAAAAATTATATCAGAACAAAAATCATTGTTTCTGAGGGCTAAACGATATCCAGAACCCTTCAAAAGCTTTGAAGAAACTTGGATTCTGCAAGAAAAATCCTTTTTCAGTTCAATCAGAAATAGAGTGCCTATTTGACTTTGCCAAAGCCCCATCGCAAGGTGACATAGTCTTCAAATTAATCTCTATCAAAATGAATATTTAATTTTTTGTCGAACTCACGATCAGTAACTCTTCGTGTCTTTGTTGCCCATCAAGATCGAGCAGACCAGTCAAATTCTCGAGGCTTTGTCCGAGGATCATCATCTCCATCTCTTTGCTCGTCATTATTGCCAGAACTTATCCCAGGTCCTTTGGCAGCGCTTCAGCGTTCGTGAGTAGTGTGTATTTCTACAAGAGCGTTATCAGAACTTTTTGGTGGCTACGAAGCAGGAAGGGCTGATTCTAGTTGGGAAGGGAGAGGAGAGAGCCACAGGTTGAATGGTGGTCGAAGTGCTCAAGCCCGACATGAGTATCAATTACTGACCCTGCTAGAACTACTAAGCGATTCGGACTTAAGGATCAAGCTGACCATTCACCCATTTTTACCCCTTCGCCATCAGGAGGGAGCGTGACAAATTCTTGCAGATGATCAGCAGTGCGAGAAGCTCTTCGACATGATTTGTCTGAAAATAGAAGACACCGCAGTCCAGATGGGCATCAGGTCAGAGTTTATTCAAGTCGCCTCGGAAAAGTCTGATAACACTATTCCAGCAGTAGTAAAGATGATCGACGATTGTGGAAACTTTAAGCTGATATCAGCTCAATGCGATAAATTTGAGGTGAGGGTAAAGATGAACCGACAAATGTCTATCAGACAGGAAAATTTACTATTAAAATTTTCTGCAGAAAAATGCTGTACTTATCAAGTAGAAAAATTAGTTTGATCTGATGTAAATACAAAAAATTTGTTCAATCTGAATTCAAATTGAACATGCGCATACCTCAATCAAAGTGATAGATGAAAAAAAATAAATTCACATATCTATTAAATAATATTTTTTTAATTATTTTTATACTAGCAGTCTCATCATTTAGTCTGGCAAAAAACTTATGTAAATCTGATTGTGAGCAAACTTATAAAATAATTACAGAAGATTTGAGTTACCCTTGGGGCCTCGCATTTCTGGATGAAACTAGAATAGTTGTTTCAGAAAGAAGTGGTTCGCTGAAGTTGATTGATGGCGAATCAATTCAGAATCTAGAGACTGGATTACAAGTAAGTTTTTCAGGTCAAGTTGGACTGTTAGATATAAGGAAATCACCTAGCTATGAGCAGGATCAGTTTTTATATTTGACTTATTCGAAGAGGAAGCAAGGTTTGTCAACAACAGCCCTTGTGCGCTTTAAAATTGAATCCAATAGGATTACGAATATTGAAGAAATTTTTGAGGCACTACCTTATGTGGGATCAAGCATACATTCTGGCTCCAGAATCACCTTTGATGAATCAGGGCACATCTTTCTGACTGTTGGAGACCGA
>Ga0160422_10002272_pt1 | contig 12031 bp, 12 predicted proteins | sample Fk160mmetaG_FD_108192 | JGI IMG/M metagenome (GOLD analysis project Ga0160422, IMG submission 108192) | Marine microbial communities from the Central Pacific Ocean - Fk160115 60m metaG | ecosystem: Environmental > Aquatic > Marine > Oceanic > Photic zone | place: The Central Pacific Ocean...
AGGAAAGCGCCATGGATTGGCAATCTCCGAGACCAAATACCGGGGCTGCCATGGCTCAGCGAAAAAATAATTGGTCTTTCAAAGGATCGAAAGCTTCCGAGGTGGGATAGTGCGTATCGAGAACCACCGACTAAGCCTGCCGGAAATCGACGAGCAGTCATTCTATTTGGAGACACCTTTAACCGCTCATTTGAGACAAAAAATCTATACGCCGCTCGCGAGGTTCTTGAATCAATGGGCTATGAAGTAATCGAGCCAAAACCAAACAAGCGACCCGTGTGTTGCGGTCGAACATTTTTGGGTTCTGGCATGATTGACCGAGCAAAAGAGGAGGCTACTCGCTTTGTAGCGGCACTTGAACCATATGTTCGACAGGGAATTCCCATAGTTGGTTTAGAGCCGTCCTGTCTCTTAACCCTTCGTGACGAATTCGGGGTCCTACTCCAAGCAGCTACCGCAAAGCTTATCGCAGAACACGCATTTCTATTTGAAGAGTTTATCGAGAACGAACTCTCCGCTGGTCGCGCGATGCTAAATTTGAAAAAGGCTGAATACCCAGAAGTATTGGTTCACGGTCACTGTCATCAAAAAGCCGCACGGGTTATGGGCCCGGTCGAGTCTCTGCTTAAACGTATACCTGAGCTCGATGTGACCATGATCAATTCCTCTTGTTGTGGAATGGCTGGGCACTTTGGTTACCAGAAGGAGACCCTCAGCGAATCCATTGCGATGGCCGAGCTCGATTTGGCTCCCGCCATCAGAAAAGCGAATAAAAGCACGCGTATAGTCGCCGACGGGACTAGCTGCAGGCACCAGATAGTAGACACAACATCCCGGAAAGCCGAGCACGTCGCTATGATCCTAGCCGAGCATCTGAGGGAGTAGCCAAAAATTGAATAGCACCGTAATTGTCCGGGCGCCGCTTCACGTCCAAGTCGCAGAAAGGCTTAGGGTGTTGATCGATTCAGGTGAGCTAGAGCCCGGGAGGCGCCTCAACGAGGCTGAATTGTGTAACGATATGGGGGTGAGCCGCACACCGCTTCGCGAGGCTATTCGATCACTAGCTACAGAGGGACTAGTAGAGCTACAACCAAACCGCGGAGCTATTGTGAGCGTAGTCAGTAGTGAAGACGTTACAGAGATCTTGCCTATTATGGCGTCTTTGGAGGGGTTAGGAGGCCGTCTGGCTGCCGTAAATATGGAACGCGAAAAAATCCAAGAAGTGCGAGACGTCCACAATCAAATGATTGATCACTACAGAAAAGGGGCGGTTAACGATTATTTTGAGACAAACCGCCTGATACATGAACTAATCACAGAAGGGAGCGGAAACCAAACGCTTATCGAAACAATTAACAATCTTTCCGCGAAAGTCCGAAGAGCTCGGTTCAGCGCGAATATGACTGAGGAAAGCTGGGCTAAAGCTGTTTCGGAACATGAGGAGATCATTGATGCGCTCGAAACGCGTGACTCGAATCGCTTAGAAGCGATGTTAGTTCAACACATCGAAACCAAGCGCAGCACAATCATTGAGGCGCTCAAATACACAGGTTTATGTGACCCTATAATGTAGACCTTGAAACTGCGTTGAAACCTGTCTGTCGATGGCTTAAAAAAATACCTCACCACAGACCAAGATCGAATCGACCATGTCCAATACTCATCGTGCCATGCGCATTAGTAATCGGTGTCCGCAAGTGCGCTTGCATATCATCTATCCCATGAATGTCAGGCTCATAGAGTTCTAACCGCGTGAAGGCCACCTTATCAAGGACTTTCATGAGATTTCTTTTTACATTATCGGACGCATAGTATTTAACAAGCATAGACGCGGAAATCTGTAAGAAGGGCAGATGGCAAAGGTTAAGTGTGATTCCGTTTTCCCTATCATTTGTTTCATTTACCCCAGTTACATTTGTAGAAGATATCCGGATCGCGATAGTCGATAGCCTAGAGAAATACTGCGCCACGCGACCCACAACGTTCCTAAGGATTTATCCAACATTTAGCGGTTTGACACCTGCACAAACACTATATATTGTGTTTTCTATATTCTGAGGGCTAGGAGAACTAAACCGTGCTTTCATCGTTAATTGCGCTCACAACAGGCCTCGGAATTGGACTTCTGGCGCAAGAGCAACTGCTTACTATTTTAATCGCAGTCGCGATACTAGTTTTATATTGGCTGACCCGAGCCATTGGCACACGGCTCGCGACCTCAGGCCAAATCGATTCTGTTAGCCTATCAGGCTCCATTTTCAAGACCGAGTACGAAGAAATTGAGTTCATTGACGATCAAGAAAGAGTACAAAGAAAAAAGACATTTTCCAGGGCAATCAGTTACATCACCGGGGTAGTATTAGGGTTATTGGTAACGCCGCTTCTCACAATGACATAATGATGCCAAGGAGTTGGCCGGAAATCGTTCTATTTCTCCGACCCGTTTTCACTTAAGGAGATTTACTCGGACGTCACCCACTGCTGAAAAGAATCATCCCGTACCCGCCTAGCGCCCTCATCGTAAGAAATCTTATCCCACACGGCTATTTGCATAATACTGGGCCACTTAGGTGCTGTCATCTCGACAAGGTCATAAATGCATCCAGTTTTTGGGGCCTCTGACTTCCGATCGCATACGAAAAGAGTCGCGCCGTCATCAACAAATAACGACCACGCGCTTTGTATTACTTTTTGCAGCGTCGCTACCAGTAGCTAAACCCAAAAAGAACGCGGAGAACTCAGAGGTGGCCCTGTATCGATAAGATATCTCTAATGACACCGATCGAGACGCAGAAATCTTGAACATTTAACGTGGTCCCCGGTCGACACATGGACTAATCAACGATCATGCAGAAATCAAATTTCCTTTTTCAATTTATTTATCTCCGCATTAAGGCACAGGATGTCCCTCTCACATTCCTGAATCCGTAACTTCGCAAGTTGCTTCCGTTGCTCTTTGCCGTTGGAAGTGAGGTTATAAGTTTGTCCGCGCTTTCCCTTAGACGTGGTGACCACACTGGTCTCCAAAATTCCTTGTCCAATCAACGTGCGTATTGTTTGATTTGCGGTTCCCAAACTCACGTCGACCTGCTCTGCCAACTCGCGTTGGGAAATTTCTTCGGCTTTTTCAATGACGCGTAATAGATTTAAGGCGCGCTCAGTTGACAAACTCATCGATGTACCTCGTGTTTTCATGACGGTCAGTAAATTATTAAGCGAGTCCGCCACCCTATTTGACTTGGCTCGAAGTTTTTAATTTCTAACCCGAAGGATACGCGATCACGATGCAAAACTCACCATTCCCTCGATTCTTCGTATGCACACCGATATAAAAACCCGTCTAACTCGTTACATAGGCCACAGGTCTTGTTTCTAATCCTCATTGCACCATCGTCTGACCTCATCTCTGTAGTCTGAAAAATATCTCGAAATTACGTTGATATCGAATGATGACAGAATGGACGTATTCGGTTCTCTATCGAGCAAAAAATTGAAGGAAAACTCCAACAACTGCGTCTTCGTCACCTTTTTGTCAGTTAGATCGTTAAGGCTTTGATCAGAAACTGTCACCGTGTGAGCAGTTGTCGGGATTTCTACAACCGTCACCTCAAAGACGTCGTCGCTTAATTTCCTGATTGCAATAGACAATTCAAAAATTCACCTCAAAGAAAATTCGCAATGTCAAAATCACATCCTCACAGAAACGTCTACCAATTCATCCTATAGTAATGTCAATTAGTTATTCTACAATCGTAGTCAAAAGCCCTCTCACGAAACTCCCAACTTCTCTCGTTAACTTCAACAAACCTGTACCGTAATCCCAAAAAATATTCCCTTGACGTTACATATAAATACATAAAAAATGTATTTATATGAGGAATAAACTCATCACCAATCCTTTAAAGAAACGCCGAGTGATGTTGGGACTAACCCAAGGACAAGTTTCGTCTCAACTTGGGATTACACAGTCACAATATTCAAGGTTAGAAAAGTCAGAAAGCGACCCAACCAAATATCTGGTTCGACTCTCTCAAATTTTTGGGTGTGATCCCAATGAACTATTTGGAAAAACCATTCTCAGAGAGGCTGAAGAGGATTTCCTTAATGTCAACGAACAACACGGTATCGGAATGATTCATCACGAGAAGAGCCCAGGAAAGGTCTTTATTGACATGTATGGTTGGTACGACACTAAAAGTGTTAAGGATCTTCTAGAGGGGTTCATTCGTCCAATTCAACCATCTTCAGCAAAAGGGAAAAACCCTGTCAAACCGATAATCAAACTTAAGCCAATACGAAAGGATGGACCTTATGAAGACTGAAACACATCCATTTGATGGAATCGGTGACACGTCTGTTTTTCAAACAAAATTGGATCTGCGTGGGGAAACTCTAAAAAAGTGTCTTCTTGCACTCCGTCGCAAGGCCAAATATTTACAAACAGGTTTGAACACATCTTTGCTTCTAAAACTCTCGAATGTCTGGACTGCAACTATGTAGAAACTCATTCGGAAATGAGCGACCATTTACCAATAACAGCAATGTTTAAAAAAAATAGTTAAATAATACTGTTTTAGGGTTCCGAACATATAAGAGTGGGCGTAAAGGAAAGAATACCCCCTCGCCAAATTATTCCACGGTAACTGACTTCGCCAAGTTACGCGGCTGATCCACATCGGTCCCGCGCAGCACAGCAATGTGGTACGCCAGCATCTGTAGGGGTACGGCGAAAACAATTGGCGCAATTAAAGGATCCGTTTCAGGAATCACACATTCTGTGACCCCCCCAGCAGATTCTCTGGCCACAATAAAGTCGGCAACCACAACGAGCTCTCCACCGCGAGCCTTTACCTCCGAAAGATTAGACCGAAGCTTTTCAACTAGCTCATCATTCGGAGCAACCGCAACGATGGGCATGTCCTCATCCACCAAGGCTAAAGGTCCATGCTTCAGTTCACCTGCCGGATAAGCCTCTGCGTGTATATATGAGAGCTCCTTAAGTTTCAAGGCGCCCTCCATAGCGATAGGATTCATAGTGCCACGACCCAAGAATAACGTGTGTTGTTTGTCCACAAATTGTTCTGCGATATTTTTAATTTGTGTTTCTATCGCTAGAACCCCTGTCAGCGAGTTAGGTAATGAACGCAACAGCCCAACAACCTGCGACTCGTCAAATTCCGCAATATTTTTTGTTTTAGCCAATAGACCTGACAGCAAGAGTAGAACTGTGAGCTGAGTCGTGAATGCTTTTGTACTCGCAACGCCTACTTCAGGTCCTGCTTTAGTCAACAATGAAAGATCTGTCTCCCGAACCAAGCTTGAGGTAGCAACATTGCATATTGCAAGTGTTGCTAACACTTGCGTTCTATCGATATGGCGGAGAGCCGAAAGCACATCCGCTGTCTCGCCCGACTGTGATATAGCAATCCAGAGAGTTTTCGGTAAGGTAACTACTCTCCGGTAACGGTATTCGCTGGCTATTTCCACTTGACACGGAATGCCTACCAAGTGCTCTATCCAATACTTTGCCACCAGACCGGCGTGGTAGCTGGTTCCGCAAGCAACGATTTGGACTGCCTGTGCATCTCGCAACAGCGCATCACTATTTGGCCCAAGAATTCCGCTGAGCATCCGGTCTTTACCCAATCGCCCAACTAAGGATGCGTAAACAGCGTCAGGTTGTTCGTGTATTTCCTTAGCCATAAAATGTCGATAGGAACCCTTGGATACTTGCTCGTTGGACGCGGAGGCCTGTTTTATCGGCCTTTGCACGACGATTCCGTCCGGACTAAAGACCTCAAATGATTGCGCGGTTAGTCGGGCACGGTCACCCTCTTCGAGATACACAAACCGGTCCGTAACATGTAATAAGGCCAACTGATCTGAACCGACAAAGTGTTCCCCATGGCCAACACCAATTACCAGCGGGCTACCTTGTCTAACCGCCCACATAACATCTGGTGTCTGCTCATCAATAATGGCAAGCGCAAACGCACCGTCTAGTTGAGAGATAACAGAATCAACGATGCTATCAAATGATTCTTCTGTCTGGCTTGCAAGATGAAGAAGATGTGCAATTGTTTCTGTGTCGGTGTCCGATTCGAAAGCATAACCATGCGATACCAGGCGAATTTTTAGGGCCTCGTAATTTTCAATAATGCCGTTGTGCACGACCGCGAATCTTCCAGAACAGTGAGGGTGCGCATTTCGGACACTGGGAACTCCATGAGTAGCCCACCGAGTGTGAGCAACACCCTGACTCGCTTTTGAATCAGATACCAGTTTCTCAAGCTCAGCGACCTTGCCCTTAGCTCTGGTGCATTCAATCTGGCCGGAATGCACCAAAGCAACACCTGCAGAATCATATCCGCGATACTCGAGTCGCTTTAATCCCTCTATCAGGATTGATTGAACAGAACGCTCGGCGATGGCCGCAACAATGCCACACATATACTAGTCCTTGGACTTCTTCGGCCTTTTATAGCCCTCGACATTAATTTGTTTCGACCGTGATACTGCGAGCATACCCGCCTCAACATCCATAGTGATGACCGAACCAGCACCCGTTGTCACGCCATCTGCTAGAGTTACTGGCGCGATAAGGCTCGTATTCGATCCAATAAAGACATCATTACCGATGGTCGTTTTGTTCTTATTTGCACCGTCGTAATTACAAGTGATAGTTCCCGCACCAATATTAACATCCCTGCCTATCGTCGCATCGCCAACGTACGAGAGGTGATTTACTTTTGATCCTTCGCCCACCGAGGTGTTTTTAATCTCACAAAAATTACCAACATGTGTGGCGTCAGATAAAGTCGTGCCAGGACGCAACCGCGCAAATGGACCAACTTGCGCTTGACTTCCAATACTTGCCGACTCGACCACCGTGTAAGGCTTTATTACAGTATTGTCGCCAATATTGGCGTCAGTCAAATGAGACCCAAATCCGATCGTTACGTTATGTCCAATTATAACTGGGGAATTCAGTGTCACTTGTGGCTCTATAACTGTATTGGATGCAATATTTATGGTGGGTCCATTTATAAATACGGTGCGGGGATCAACGAGGCTGACACCTGAACGCATTAACGCCTCTCGACGCTCGGCTTGGACCATTTGGTTGAGTTCTGCTAACTGAACCAGGTCATTCACACCCCTAACTGAAGTGTCAGACCCCTTTACTCCCGTTACTTGGTGTCCGGCACTGACACTTAACTGAACACAATCCGTCAGATAATACTCCCCTTGTGAGTTTTTGTTCGCTAGATGCGGAAGTAATTCGTTAAATAAAACCGTTGGCGCAGCGTAGATTCCACTATTGATTTCTGAAATGCTGCGCTGTTGTTCAGTCGCGTCTTGGTGCTCAACAATAGCAACGATTGAATTATTCTCGTCGCGGATTATTCGGCCATATCCGCTTGGATCTGAGACCGTCGCAGTCAAAACTGCCAACGACTTTGATCCAGCTTTGAGAAGGAGCTGAAGATCAGCCAAGCGAACCAACGGGACGTCACCGTACAAGACGAGTGTCTGATACCCAATTAATTGTTGATCAAGAGCAATCTGAAGTGCGTGACCCGTGCCGAGTTGCTCGGGCTGATGAACCGCCTCAATACCTAAGCTTTCAACGTACGGATCGACTTGATCTGAAGCAAAGCCAGTTACAACTCGAATGGTTCCACTATGTTGATCGATCAAATACTGAGCTGTTCGGATGACATGCCCAAGTAATGGCTCCCCCGCGAGGTATTGCAGGACTTTGGGCGTGGAAGAGTTCATCCGACTGCCCCTCCCTGCAGCCAGAATAACAATATTAAGCACGGCGTTGACGCAACTGCCGGATTACGCGTAAACGCGCAACCGCTTCAGCCAACTCAGCAGCAGCTCTTGAATGATCAAACTCAGACTGTTGTTCATTAAGAAGCCGCCTCGCCTCTTCTTGCGCGCGAAGCGCTGCCGCCTCGTCCAAATTCTCCGCACGCTCGGCCGTGTCCGCTAAAATCGTAATTTGAGAAGGTATAACCTCTAGGAAGCCACCTGACACGAACAAAAGTTCGTCATCGCCGTTCTCAACAACAACCCTGACCGGCCCAGGTTTGAGCGAGGTGATCAACGGCGCATGACCCGGCGTTATACCAAGATCACCTAATTCACCTGCGGCGACGACCATCTGAACATCACCTTCAAAAAGAGCTTGCTCTGCCGATACGACTTTACACTTCATGGTGTCTGCCATGAAAGGACCCCCTAGAGACTCTTCGCCTTCTCAACCGCTTCGTCAATACCGCCAACCATATAGAAGGCCTGCTCTGGAAGATGATCATACTCACCGTTCAGGATTCCTTGGAACCCTCGAATCGTATCTTTCAAGGAAACATACTTACCTGCCGAACCAGTAAAGACCTCAGCAACAAAGAAAGGCTGAGATAGGAAGCGCTCCATTTTACGAGCACGAGCGACCGTCATTTTGTCATCTTCTGACAATTCATCCATGCCGAGAATTGCAATAATATCCTTCAACTCTTTGTAGCGCTGGAGGATTGATTGGACGTTACGAGCGACGTCGTAATGCTCCTGCCCAATAACCAACGGATCAAGCTGTCGTGAGGTTGAATCAAGAGGATCAACCGCGGGATAAATACCCAGAGCCGCGATATTACGACTCAATACAACAGTCGCATCCAAGTGGGCGAAGGTCGTCGCTGGTGAGGGATCAGTCAAATCATCTGCTGGTACGTAAACAGCCTGAATCGACGTAATCGACCCGGTCTTTGTTGACGTAATACGCTCCTGAAGTACACCCATCTCTTCAGCCAGTGTAGGCTGATACCCCACTGCCGACGGCATACGCCCTAGAAGTGCGGACACTTCCGTTCCAGCGAGTGTGTAGCGATAAATATTGTCAACAAAAAGCAACACATCTCGGCCTTCGTCGCGGAAATACTCCGCCATTGTCAATCCAGTCAATGCGACGCGCAAACGGTTGCCCGGTGGCTCGTTCATCTGGCCATAAACCAAGGACACTTTGTCAAGGACATTCGAATCCGTCATTTCATGATAGAAGTCATTACCCTCACGAGTTCGCTCGCCGACACCCGCGAATACGGAGTATCCGGAATGCTCAATCGCAATGTTACGGATCAGCTCCATCATGTTAACAGTTTTGCCAACACCGGCACCGCCAAACAATCCAACCTTACCGCCCTTGGCAAATGGCGCGACGAGATCTATGACCTTAATCCCTGTCTCAAGCAATTCCGCAGACGCTGACTGTTCTGAAAAAGTTGGTGCCGGTCGGTGAATTGGCATCCGAACTTTCTCGCCGATATCGCCTTTTTCATCGATCGGGTTCCCCAATACATCCATAATCCTACCTAGCGTCTCTGTTCCGACTGGCACAGAAATCGCAGCATCAGTGTTAGTAACTTGTAAGCCTCGCGACAGGCCCTCTGTCGAACCCATCGCGATAGTGCGGACTATTCCATCGCCAAGCTGTTGTTGCACTTCAAGAACAATTGGCTTCCCATCGACATTCAGCGCATCATAAACCTGAGGGACTGATTCACGCGGGAATTCGACGTCGATTATCGCACCGATGATTTGGACAATCTTTCCGCTACTCATCGTATTTCTCCTAAAAAATCCTTTCTACAGCGCCGCAGCACCGCCGACAATTTCTGAAATTTCTTGGGTAATAGCTGCTTGACGAGCCTTATTGTAAACGAGCTCAAGCTCGTCAATTAGCTGCCCGGCATTATCCGTCGCTGCTTTCATTGCAACCATTCGAGCAGCTTGTTCACAAGCCAAGTTCTCAACCACCGACTGATAAACCAATGACTCAAGATAGCGCGCTAGCAAAGCATCAAGCACTTCTCGAGCATCAGGCTCATAGATATAATCCCAACGAGCGCCTAGCCTCGCTGACAGATCGTGTTCTGGGTCTTTTGGCAACGGCAGAAGCTGTTGCACTTTCGGTTGTTGTGTCATGGTGTTTACAAAGTGGTTATAAACCACAAAAAGACTGTCGATTTTGCCTTTCTCGTAGGCATCCATCATGACTTTTACGCTACCGATCAGATCGGCAACCGCTGGCTGATCCCCAACCTGCCCAGCCGTTGCTACAACATTTCCACCGAACGAGCGGAAAAATCCTATCGCCTTAGACCCGATAACTGCAAGGTCAACCTCTACACCATTACCCTGATACTTGCCGAGCTCACCAACTACCTTTTTGAACAAATTCGCGTTCAAACCGCCACAAAGACCGCGGTCTGTGGAGACGACGATGTATCCCACACGCTTTACATCACGCTCGTTCAGGTAAAGATGATTATATTCTGGATTTGCATAAGCCATGTGGCCAATGACCTCTAAGATACGGGCTGAATATGGACGGGTTGCACCCATACGCTCCTGTGCTTTCCGCATCTTTGACGCCGCCACCAGCTGCATCGCACTTGTAATTTTCTGCGTGTTTTTGATACTGCCTATTTGAGTGCGAATTTCCTTTCCAGCTGCCATGCCTGTCCTCCTCTCTTACTTAGACCTAAAAGGTCCGAGATGATTTGAAAGATTCGACACAGGCCTTGAACTTCGACGCGACATCGTCGCCGTAATCACCTGATTCATTAATCTCGTCGCGAAGCGTGGAATTCTCTGAATTAAAGTAATCAAGCAGAGCCGTTTCAAAAGCGACAACCTTTGTCACATCAACATCGTCCAAATACCCCTCGTTTGCAACAAAAAGCACTATGCCCATTTCTGCCACCGATAGCGGGCTGTATTGCTTTTGCTTCATCAGCTCTGTCACACGCTGCCCGTGCTCGAGCTGTTTACGTGTCGCATCGTCCAAGTCAGACGCGAACTGAGCAAACGCTGCTAACTCTCGGTACTGCGCAAGCGCCAGACGGATACCTCCACCCAGTTTTTTCACTACTTTTGTCTGGGCCGCACCACCGACTCGTGATACCGAAATACCTGCATTCATCGCTGGCCGAATACCAGAATTGAAAAGATTTGTTTCGAGGAAGATCTGGCCATCTGTGATAGAAATTACGTTGGTCGGTACAAATGCGGAGACGTCGCCGGCTTGAGTCTCAATAATCGGCAGCGCTGTCAAAGACCCAGTTTGACCCTTCACTTTACCGCCAGTAAGCTGCTCCACATATTCTGCATTCACCCGCGCTGCACGCTCTAAGAGGCGTGAATGTAGATAAAAAACGTCACCAGGATAGGCCTCCCGCCCTGGTGGGCGGCGCAGAAGCAGAGAAATCTGGCGATAGGCAACGGCTTGCTTTGACAAATCGTCGTACACAATCAACGCGTCTTCGCCACGGTCACGGAAATATTCACCCATCGTGCAACCTGAGAATGGCGCTAAAAATTGCATGGACGCTGGATCAGCAGCACCAGCTGCAACAATAATTGTGTGATCCATAGCACCATGTTCTTCAAGCTTACGAACAACCGATGCTATCGATGATTGCTTCTGGCCAATTGCAACGTAGATGCACTTAATACCAGTGCCTTTCTGGTTGATGATCGCGTCAATAGCGACCGCGGTCTTACCGGTCTGTCTGTCACCAATTATTAATTCTCTTTGACCACGTCCAATCGGGACCATAGAGTCAATTGCCTTGAGTCCGGTCTGGACCGGTTGATCTACAGATTGACGAGCAATAACCCCCGGGGCCACCTTTTCAATTGCATCTGTCCCATCAGAATCAATATCGCCTTTCCCGTCGATTGGGTTACCCAAAGCATCCACCACCCTGCCCAATAAACCGTTTCCGACGGGAACCTCAAGAATGCGGCCCGTACAACGAGCGGTCTGACCTTCCGCAAGTTTCTGATAGTCGCCGAGAACAACTGCGCCTACAGAATCGCGCTCAAGGTTCAGAGCCATACCATAGATGCCGCCATTGAATTCAATCATCTCGCCATACATTACGTCTGCAAGACCATAGATACGAACAATGCCGTCTGAAACAGAGACTATCGTTCCCTCATTTTTTGCTGAGACAGCGAT
>Ga0160422_10002273_pt1 | contig 12030 bp, 12 predicted proteins | sample Fk160mmetaG_FD_108192 | JGI IMG/M metagenome (GOLD analysis project Ga0160422, IMG submission 108192) | Marine microbial communities from the Central Pacific Ocean - Fk160115 60m metaG | ecosystem: Environmental > Aquatic > Marine > Oceanic > Photic zone | place: The Central Pacific Ocean...
CGGATTCAATGGCGCCGAGCCCCCGTTGCAGGGCGCTGAATTGTGCAGCCATGCCACCGATGCTGCCCGCCACGAGGCCCGTCATCAACAAGAATGTGAAGAAGTGCTCACTCGCCAACTCGCCCTGCTGCATGAGGTCGGCACCTTTGAAAATGACCAAGGTGATCGCCCCAAAAATGAACAGGATGATGAAGCTCGCGAAGGTGCCCCGCCACAACGCCCCGCGCATGGCGAGCCGCTTGATCTCCGCAGCGTGGGTTCCGTATTTCCGACGCTCCAGCCACTCGTTGGCGTAACTCTTGACACTGACGATGGCCGTCAGAACGTCTTGGACCACAACGTTCGAGGCGGCCACCTCGTCTTGGGTTTGTTTGGACAGCTTGCGGATGAACCGCCCAAACACCACCGCCGCCACAATCATCACCGGCAACGTGCCGAGCATCCAAAGCGTGAGTTCCACCGAAAAGTACGCCAACGCCACAATGCCGCCCACAATCAAAATGAGTCCTCGAAACAACTCGGCCAACGTGACGGTGAAAATGTCCTGGATGGTCGCGATGTCCGCGCTGATGCGGCTGTTGAGGTCACCCACGCGTCGCGCATCGTAAAACGCCATGGGCATGCTCACGAGCGCATCGAAGGCATCCTGACGCATGGACAGCATCATCTTTTCGGTCATGTCGGCAAACAGCAGCACACGCACAAACGAAAAGAAGGACTGGATGGCCAACGCCCCAAGAAGGGTCCACCCAATCGAGGTCAAGTCGTCCAGTTCGATGCCCAGCCAAGGCATGCTCTGCGTGGTCCCTGATGCCCCCACACCGCCCAATTGTCCCCACAGTCGGGTGATGACAAGCGTCAAAAACCCAGAAATGCTCATGACCACCATCCCCACTGCAAAATGCCCCGTGTAGGGTTTCAAGTATTTCTGCATTCGGCCAAACCCCCGCAAATCCTTGAACGAGAAGCGCTTCTTGGGGCTGTCTTCGTAGGAGGTGAGGGGTGGATGTGGTCGGCCGTGCGCCATGGGAAAGGGGAGTTGGAAGGCTTATTCGACGAAATTAGGGAGCGTCTCCCCCGCGAATGTCACAACTTTGTAGAACGAATGTGGCCTTCCTCGCTTGGAGGAACAAAAAGGGTGCACTATCTTTGCCCTCCCTTAACGGGAAAACAGACCACGATGAAAAGGACAATTCAACCCTCCGTTCGGAAGCGCCGCAACAAGCACGGCTTCCGCAAGCGCATGTCTACGGCCAGCGGCCGCAACGTTTTGAGCTCGCGCCGTCGCAAGGGACGCAAGAAATTGTCCGTGAGCTCTGAGCGCCGCCACAAAGGCATCGAGCGCTAAGCAACGATTTTTCCAGCCTCCGTGCTGTCAAGGGGATTCCAATCGGAGTCCCCTTTTTTCATGTCGTCCAAACCAACAGCAGCTCGCCTTGCACCGAGGTCCAAGCTCCTTGCCAAGGCGCCCCACGAACTTCGCCACGGAGCAGTCCGGGCCGGTCATCTTGGGCCTCGGTGAGGTCGAGAAGGATGGCCTCGGTTTGAAAATCGAGCGCAGGGCCATGGCCTTTGAACATGGCTTCTTTCGTGGACCAAGCCCAAGCTTCGCGTCCACGCCATTGGGATTGCTCGGTGCTGGACATGACACGTCCCGCGACCCTTTGCAGTCGAGCATCTCCGGTTTGCACAAGGTCGATCCCACCTGTGGTGCGGCCATCTGACCATCGCGCCACGGCGGCCCAGACGGTGTCCTCAACGATGCAATGGGAAATGCTCAAGGCTTGACGGCCATTCGCCTCCCCCTCGTGCAACCACGGTTTGCCGTGTTCTTCGTGTTGCAGCCGCCAACCGTCATGTCCGAGCATCGTGTTCAATGCCAATGTCACGGCGTGGTGTTCTTGCTGGCGGGCAGTTGGCAAAGCGTCGATTAGACGCCAAGGGAAGTGAGGCTGCAGTTCATGCCCTTCAACGGGAACTTCAGTCAGCTGCCAAAGAACAATCTCGACACCTTGTGGTTGGAACGGCAGCACGTGCTGAGGCATGAGGGCAAAGGAAGGGGGTTTGGCCCTTTCCTCCAAAGGCCGGGCATTTCGTACTTTTGCAACGCTAAACAGAAGAAAACCATGGGCAACACAACACCGACAATGACAGTTCCTTACAAGGTCAAGGACATGAGCCTTGCCGAATGGGGCAGAAAAGAAATCACCCTCGCCGAGGCAGAAATGCCAGGTTTGATGGCGTTGCGTGAGGAATACGGTGCGTCCAAGCCACTTGCCGGCGCTCGCGTTGCAGGTTGCTTGCACATGACCATCCAGACGGCGGTGCTCATCGAGACCCTCGTCGAACTTGGTGCCGACGTGACCTGGTCTTCTTGCAACATCTTCTCGACGCAGGATCACGCCGCTGCAGCCATTGCAGCCGCGGGCATTCCTGTCTACGCTTGGAAAGGCATGACCGAGGAGGAGTACGAGTGGTGCATCGAGCAGACCCTCTTCTTTGGCGAAGACCGGAAGCCGTTGAACATGATTCTCGATGACGGGGGCGACCTGACCAACGTGGTGCTTGACAAGTACCCTGAACTCGCCGCAGGCATCAAAGGCATTTCCGAAGAGACCACTACAGGAGTGCTTCGCTTGTACGAGCGTGAAAAGAACGGCACGCTCCCCATGCCAGCCATCAACGTGAACGATTCGGTGACCAAGTCGAAGTTCGACAACAAGTACGGCTGCCGTGAATCCTGCGTGGATGCCATTCGTCGTGCGACCGATGTGATGATGGCAGGCAAAGTGGCCGTCGTTGCCGGGTTTGGCGACGTCGGAAAAGGCTCTGCTGAGTCGTTGCGCAACGCGGGTTGCCGCGTGATCGTTTCTGAAATCGATCCCATTTGCGCGCTGCAAGCCGCCATGGAGGGCTTCGAAGTCAAGAAGATGTTAGATGCCGTCGCTGAAGCGGACATCGTTGTGACGGCAACCGGCAACAAGGACATTGTCACTGGCGCTCACTTCGAGGCCATGAAGGACAAGACCATCGTGTGCAACATTGGACACTTCGACAACGAAATCGACGTGGCTTGGCTCAACACCAACCACGGCAGCACGAAAGACACAATCAAGCCCCAGGTGGACATGTACACCGTCGACGGCAAGGACATCATCCTGCTGGCGGAAGGACGTTTGGTCAACCTCGGTTGCGCCACAGGCCACCCAAGCTTTGTGATGTCGGCGTCATTCACCAACCAGACCATTGCCCAAATCGAGCTTTGGAACAACCCCGACAAGTACGAGAACAGCGTGTACACGTTGCCCAAGCACTTGGACGAGAAGGTGGCGCGCTTGCACTTGGCCAAAATTGGAGTCGAGATCGATGAGCTCAGCAACGAGCAAGCCGATTACATCGGCGTGCCGGTTCAAGGGCCGTTCAAAGGCGAGGCATACCGCTACTGATTTGAACGACATGAGTTGCCTCCACGACGAGGCCTTCATCCAAGACAACCCTGCCCATTCGGCGGGGTTGTTTTTTTCAATTGTAAATCTGAAGGATCGGATCGTTCCAAGTGGTGCGGTACCTGTGTAGCGGCACCTCAGCAGGCCCGCTCATCACGCTCCCGTCAATCATGAGCCATTGGCTTTCGGAGCAATCGCTCTCGTCGCGCAACGTGACGTTGTCGTCGTCAAGGGTCACCTGACACCCTAGGGCCACGTCGAAAGTAGAGTGGCGGTCCAGTACGATGAACTCATCCAACGCATTGCGCCGGATGTACAGCCCTTTCGAGCCTCCAGGGATGGCGATGGCCTGGGATACGTGGGCCAAGTCGTTGTAGGCTGGCAGGTTCACGTTGATGTCCACGTTGACCGGAACGTAAGGGATGTACTGCTGCTGTTCTCCGCAGGACGTGCACGACGTCAACACCAACAACAAGGCCCAAATCCACACGGAGACCTTGGACCGCAAGCCAAGTGGGTCCTTGGGCGCTCCCGCTTTGAACGCCTTCACATAATTGGGTTCATAGCTGCCCAAATCGGCATGCTTGCCCTCGACGAATTTCGCTTCTGCCAAGGCAGCTCCATCTCGGGCGAGGGGCCATGCCTGCACAAACGTTCGGCCTTCTCCCGCCAAGGCTTCTTTGCACTTCACGGCACCGTCGCCAATGAACTGAGCGGGTCCCTCGAAGGCGTCTGGACGTTGGTCCACTTCAACAGGTTCTGCGGCACACATGCATTCTCCCGAGGCATCGAACGTCGCCGCGTACACTTCCATGCGTCGGGCATCGATCATGGCGACACGCGGTTGAGATTTGGGGTCCAAACGCTCGCCTTGGACCGCCAGCAAATGCAACGTGTCCAAAGCAATCAGGGGGACGTTCAAGGCGTGGCAGAGCCCCTTGGCGGTGGCCACTCCGATGCGCAGTCCCGTGAATGAGCCAGGACCGCCTGACACGGCAATGGCATCCAATTGAGACGGTTTCCAGCCATGTTCCTTCATGACTTCGTCCACCAAGGGCATCAGCCGCTCAGCATGGATGTATCCTTCGTCGGCGCGTTCCTCTTTCCAAGCCACAGCCTTCCCTTGCTCCGCCAAGGCGACAGAACATTGGGTTGTGGACGTTTCAAGGATCAGGATGTTCGCCATCACTTCAATTCAACGGCGTCCATGTGGTTCAAGGAACGACTCACCACGTCGTAGGGCCCTGTGACCACGATCGTGCCTTCGGCGAGTTCACCAGAAAGGACCACGTGCCGGGCGTCTTGGATGCCTGTTTCCACGGGCGTCCAACGGACTTCCCCGTCGTTGAGGACAAACACCCCGAGCGCCACTTCTCCGTCGGCCGCGGTAGAGGCACCTTCTTCACTTTCCTCGGCGCCGAACCCAGCATTGCGGCTGGTGACCGCTTGAATGGGGGCGGAAAGGGCGCCTTCGACGCGTGCTGTCAGGATGTCCACAGTCGCACTCATTCCAGGTCGGAAGGGCGTGTCGTTGGCCCCTTTGGAAAGGTGGGCATAACTCTCTTGCGCGATGCGCACTTTCACGGAGAAGTTGGTGACTTGGTCCATGCTGAACCCGTTCATGCCGGCGTTCAAGGCGGTGTTGCCAATTTCAGTCACCACGCCTTTGAACGTTTCACCGAGGTAGGCGTCGACTTCAATTTCTGCCTCATCTCCCAAGTGAATCCGAACGATGTCACTTTCGTTCACCTCCACGTTGACCTCCATCACACTCAAATCGCTGACATTCAAAATGACTTCCCCCGCAGTGAACCCGTTGCCCTGTACGCTTTCTCCAATCTCTTTGGAGAGGGCGGTGACCACCCCGGCTTGCGGTGCGAGCAGAGTTGTGCGGCTGAGGTTGTCTTTGGCCTCTTGCAGCGAGGCTTCCCCACTCCGAATGGCATATTCTGCACTGCGCACGCTTTCAGATGCGCTGGTGAGGTTGGCGTTGGCCGTGAGGTAGGACGCCTCGGTTTGGTCGTACTCTGCTTGGGAGATGACCTTTTGTTCGAACAAGGCCTCAGCACGCTCGAAGGCCTTTTTGGCGGCCAACTGGTTGGCCTCGCCCTGGGCCACTTGCGCTCGGGCTGAGGCGAGGTTGGACTTGGCGGAGTTCAGTGAAGCTTCGGCGCGGAGCAGAGCGGCTTCATAGATGTCCGGATTCAGCTGGACCAACAAATCGTCTTTTTGGACAACGTCGCCTTCTTTGACGGGGAGTTCAATGATTTGGCCGTTGACTTCCGCTGTGATTTTCACCTCCACTTCAGGTTGGATTTTGCCGCTGGCACTGACGCGTTCGACAATGTCCCGAAGTGCGATGTCTTCAGAGGTCACCACGGGCAGCTCCCTACTACCACCCCGGACCACAGCAACCACAATCAAAAGGAGGACAAACGCACCAAGGCCGAGAAGAAGTTTCTTGTTCATGGATCAAAGGCTGAGGGGGCGTCCGAGGTAAAAGTCCAAAATCCGCGTCTTGAACACAAAGTCGTACTGGGTCCGAAGGGCGTTGATGCGGGCGTTGTCGAGACGCGTCCTGGCATCGGCGTATTCAAGGGCTGAGATGGCGCCCGCCTCGAACCGTGCCTCCGCGTTGGTCATGGCAAGGGAGGCGGCCTTCAGGGCGCGGTCGTTGGCTTCGAAGGTGCGCTGGGCTGCACGGGCATCGGCCCAAGCTTGCTCCACGGTTTGGGTCAGGCGCTGTGCGGTTTGCTCTTTCGCGAGCTGCGCAGACCGCACCTCAACTTCGGCTCTGTCGATGTTGGTTTGAATGCCAAAGTTATTGAAGATGGGCACGCTCAGGGAGAAAAACACACTTTGGTTGAGGTTGCTCGTCAGCTGGTCTTGAAAAGACATGGTCTCGAATTCCCCGTCTTGGATGACGATGGGGGTGGTGAGGAGGAAGCCTTCAACCGTTTCAATGGTCACGTCCTCCGTGATGGCTTCGGAGACCAGGGTCTGGCGGTTTTCGGAATACCCAGAGCCCACGCTGTACGAACCGGTCACGCGTGGCATGCGTGCAGCCTTCGCCAAATCCAACCCCAAGTGCGCGTCGGTGACTTGCAATTCAGCCGCCTTCATGTCGGGAAAGGCATTCAGCGCAAACGCCACGGCCGCGTCTGCGGACAACGGGAGCATGGTCGTCTCGAGCAGGTCATCTGAAGGCGGGGCGACGTCGAGTCGGTCTGCCTCCTCCGCCGAGAGTTGGAGCAACTGCGCCAGGGCCAGTTTGGCCAGGGTCACCCCGTTTTGGGCGCCGACCACAGAGCTTTGGTCTGCGGCTTGCTGCGCCAGGACGTCGAAGAGGTCACTCTCGGCAGCGGCTCCGGCATTCACGAGCTTTTGAATGCGGTCCACCTGTCGGTCCGTCGCTTCCACATTCAATTCCGCAATGGTCAGGAATTCTTTTTGGAACAACACATTCAGGTACCCTGACGCCAAATTCAACGCCAGGTTGTTCTGCGCGATGTCGACGTTGGCCTGCGCCAGTTCAAGTCCCAATCGCGCGCGACGGAGGTTGAGGTGGTTTTGGAACCCGTTGAACAACGTCAACCCTGAACTCATGCCGTAATTGCTCGAGGCCACGGCATCCGAAGCGAATTGGTTGGTGAACGGGTCAATCCGTTGACCGATGTTCACCCCATAGCTTGAAGAGGCATTGAGGTTTGGAAGGAAGGCGCCTTTGGCCGAGGTCTCTGCCAGCGCACCGCGCACCAAGCCAAGTTGGGCCTGTTGGAGCTGAAGGTTGTGCTCAAGGGCGTGCTCGAGGCAACGTTGAAGGGTCCAAACCTGGGCCCCATCTGCTTGGCCTTGAACGGACGTGCCGGCCGTGAGGAAGAGCATCGTGGCCAAGCCAACGGTGCGAAGGAAAGATGCGCGCATGCTCAAAATTAAGCCTGTCATGCCCCTCATCGGGTCGCTTCGCCCGCTTCCTTTCGCTTTCGAAAGACAAACCATGCAAAAAAGGCCATGATGGCATAGGGGATGGCCATCAAATACAGAATGCCCGAATTGAGCCCACGGCCCAAACTCCCGTCTTCTGCGCTGTCCTCAGCCACAGCCTTGCACATGACACACTGGGCCTCGACATCCGCCGTGGCAAGGATCAGCAAGGTCATGAGGACAATCGCACGTTTCATCGTCACCAGGGATAGCAGGGAGAAATCATGAAGTACACCACCACGCCAGTGAACGTCACGTAGACCCAAACGGGGTAGGTGATGCGGGCCCACTTGCGGTGCTTTTGGATTTGGTTGCCCAACCCCAACAAATAGGTGGTCAACACCATGGGCACAATGGCAATGGACATCAAAATGTGGGTGATCAGCACGAAGAAGTAGACGCCACGAATCCACCCCTCTTTGCAGAACGGGGTGCTTTCCGTGGTCATGTGGTAGCTCACGTAGCTCACCAAGAACAGGGCTGAGAGGGCCAAGGCCGTGGTGTTCAGCCTTTGGTGAAGCAGGATGTTCTTGTTGCGGATGGCACGGTACGATCCGACCAGGCACAAAAAGGCCGTCCCGTTGATGGTGGCATTGACCGCGGGCAGGGTGTGCAAAAATTCCGCGAGTTCCGGGCTCACTTCAATTCCGGGAAGGAAAAAGAGCAAGGCCACAACAGCAGGAATGGCAATGCCTGCCACCCAAACGAAGATTCTCAACTGACGGTTGATTCCCACGGCGTTTTCTTTGGTGCAAAGATGCAACGCCCGCCTTGAATGCAATGTTCAATGGGGCTCTGAACGCGCGGTCAAGGGTTCTTTTGCAGGGCCAGTTGCGCGGCGTCAAGCATCATGGCGTCGACCTCGGCTGTGGAGGTGCCGTCGTACAACCCACGGATGCGGTTTTCTCGGTCGACGAGCACAAACGTGTCGCTGTGGAAGAACCCACCCGCGGCTGTGTCGCTCTCGAGAGCCGTGAGGTAGTAGCCAAACCGCGCTTGGTCGTAGAGGTCCTCTTTGTCGCCAGTCAGGAACTTCCACGAGGTGGTGTCGGCTCCCAACTGCGTGGCGTAGGTCTTGAGCCGGGCAGGCGTGTCACGGACAGGATCCACGCTGTGGCTCAACAACATGACGTCCTTGTCCAAATCGTGGTCCTTCAGCCAGTGCTGCGTCCTGGCCAGTTGGCTGCTCATGATGGGACAAATCGTGGGGCAGTGTGTGAAGAAGTAGTCCACGATTTTCACCTGCCCTCCCACCGTGCGGTGGCTGATTTCTGTGCTGTCAATGCCCGTGAACGCGAACGCAGGCACCGTGTGACCTTCAGGCCCCAAGACTGGCAGAGCCTCGCGCTCAGCCATTGTTTCGGCGAGTTTCTCTTTGGCATACTCCGCCACATCGCGCTCCTTCTTCAACAAAGCGATGTCTTCCACGGCGTCTTTGATGGCGTCTTCGGAAGCGGCATGGTACACGCCACGCAAGAAGCCTTCTGTGTCCACCAACCAAATCGTGGCGACGTTGTTGGGGTCGTCTGGATCACGCTGGATCATGAAATCTTTGGAGACGACTCGGTCGATGTCCTCAGGTTCGCCAGTCAAGAACTGCCACTTGCCCGTGAACCCATTGTAGCGTGTGTTGCGATTCACGTATTCTTGGAGCACTTCAGGCGTGTCGTGTTCCGGACTGAGGGAGAAACTGACCACCACAATGTCTCCTTCGTCGCGGTACCTGAAATTGGGCCAAAGCAATTGACGGGTGACTTGCGCCACGTGAGGTGCATCGGTGCCGTAAAAGGCCGCTAGCCAAACCTTGCCACGCAGCTCAGAAGACGAGAACGGTTCGCCAAGGTGATTGACCAGGTCAAAGTCACCCACGCGCTGGGCGTCGAGGGTTTGGCCTTCCATGGGGCCGTCCAACGTGTAGTAGGGCAGCGTGTTGAAATTATGCTCGGTCAAGAGCCCGAAAAAAACCAGCCCCGCCAAAGGCAGGGCCAGCATCATTGCAGTGAGAATGAGTCGGTTCTTCAACATGCCCTTGGGCACCCAATCAGTGGAGGGTGTTGAAGCTGTTCAGATGTCCAAAGCCCTCTGTGATCGCGATGAAGATGAGGTAGCAAATGAACAGCACGTACGGTGCGATGACCGCACGCTTGAGGTTTCTTCGCTCGTCACCGAGGTGCATGAACACCAACACGATGTAGGCCGCCTTGACCAGGGTCATGATGATGAACGTCCATTTGATGGCCGTCCAAGTGAAGGTTTCAGAGCGCTTGAAAAACACACCCATGGCCACCTCCACGGCGGTGATGAGGGTCAGGAGCCCCGTGACAAACCAAATTTTCTTGCGAATGGCCGCACCCGCTTCTTCGCTGTGGTGCGCCGCCATGGCATAGCTGTCGTTGACAATGAGATCGTCGCGTTCCATGTCAGATGAGGTAGAAGAAGGTGAAAACAAAGACCCAAACAAGGTCCACGAAGTGCCAATAGAGTCCGGTCTTCTCGACCATCTCGTAGTGACCGCGGCGCTCAAACACGCCATTCAGCGCCATCAAGAAAATGATGATGTTGATGATTACGCCGGAGAAGACGTGGAATCCGTGGAATCCTGTGATGAAGAAGAAGAAGTTCGCGTATGTCTGTTGAATGGCGTACTCGCTGTCTTCGAGGTTCGCGCCGAACGAGAACACGTTGCTGCGGGCGTTCCAAAGCTTGATAGCCTCGTCACCCGAGACGTGGCTTTCGTTCTCGACGTACTTGTTCAGCGTGAGGCTGTGCAGTTGTGCGCTGTGTTCGTGGTCTCCATACTGCGTCAGGGTGATGTGACCGTCTTCTTGGGTCAACACCGTGTTGGCATCGCCTTCGCTCCAAGGCTCCGCCAAGTGGCCAAAGTGATGGTCCATGTAGACCACGTCACCTTCGTTCAAGGTGAACGTGTCGCCGTTGTCGGCCGTCACCGTCACCTCCTTGGCCAACTGAAAACCGCCGCCGGCCCCGTGGATGAAGTGAGACCATTCCCAAGCTTGTGAGCCCAAGAAGAAGAAGCCTCCAATGATGGTTGCCCCGAGCCATTTCAAAACGCCAGCCCTGTCGTTGCGGTGTCCCGCTTCAACGGCTAGGACCATCGTCACTGAGGAGACGATGAGGATGAAGGTCATCAAGGCCACGTAAATCAGTGGGTATTGTCCATCCAACCCAGGAAGGGCGCGGAACACTTGTTCCCCAATGGGCCAAGCGTCTTCAGAAGTGGCACGTGCGAACCCGTATGCCGTCAGCAACCCCCCGAAGGTGAGTGCGTCGGACACCAGGAAGAACCACATCATCATTTTTCCGTAGGTGACGGAGAAAGGGCTTTGACCTCCGCCCCACAGGACGTCGGTCGAGATCGTTTCGGTGTTTCCAGCCATGGTCTGAAATTGTGACACGAAAATAAGGCAATCGCACCACGCGCACCACCCTTCGGGCGGGCAAAATCAGGGCCTCTGTTCACAACACAGCGTGAACAGCCCCTGGGCCGGCAGGGGTGTCAGTGCAGGAGGAACAAGAAGGCAAACAGGTACATCCACAAGAGGCCCAAGAAGTGCCAATAGATTCCCGTGGCCTTCAGTCTGACGGTGTCGCCTTGGTGGATGACGCCTGTGAAGACGCGGATGCCATTGACCACCAAGTAAATTAGCCCAAACACCAAGTGCAGGATGTGGACCATGACCAGGGCCCAGATGTATCCGCCACCGCTGTTGGAGGATTGCAGGACTTTGGTCGTGATGGGCTGGACCATCAGGGCGTCGTCTGGGGCGTAGAGTGCTCCGCGTGCCGCATCGTGAATCAAGACCTGGCCGTCGTAGCGGAAATCGTAGTCCTCGCCGTAGACGGCGTTGCTTTCATAAAGTGCCGCGAGGTTGTTCCAACGAAACGCCGTGCCTTGTTGCGTGTCGGACGTATTCCAGCCCATCCCCACAGAGGCCAGGTCCTTCCAGCCCTCGGCTTGCGTGACGGTGAATCCGATGCCCAGCAACAGGGTCAGGGCAAGCCCGACGATGCCTTGGTTGGTTTGGCCTGCTTTCACCGCACGGGTGGCCCACCAAAGCGTGGCACTGCTCAACACGATCAACACATTGCTGACCCAAAACATGCTCGGTGCAGGAATATGGACCCAAAACTGCCCCATGTTGCTCACGATGTAAGCCGAGGTGAAGCCAGCAAAAAGCATCGTCACAGCGAAGACGATGAAGTACATCAACATCGTTTTGGTTCGCTCTCGCACCTGGCCGTCGAGGCCTTCAAACACGCGTTCACTCATGATGTCAAGGGGATTTTGTCGAGGACATATACGATTTGGACCAAAGGCAGATAAGCAAAACTCGCGAACATCAATCGCCGTGCAGCATCCAGGGTCAAGTCACGCAGCAAGCGGTACGCGAACCACGAAAAGCCCAGGCCTGCAACCACGGCCACTGTAAACGCAACATCTCCCACCATCGGTTGGTTCAGCGCCCAGGGCAACATGCTGGCTGGGATGCAGAACAAGGTGTACAAGAGGATGAGTTGTGCGGAACGGGCGGTGCGACCGGCGTTGAAGGGGAGCATCTTGTACCCCGCCTTGGCGTAG
>Ga0160422_10002274_pt1 | contig 12026 bp, 7 predicted proteins | sample Fk160mmetaG_FD_108192 | JGI IMG/M metagenome (GOLD analysis project Ga0160422, IMG submission 108192) | Marine microbial communities from the Central Pacific Ocean - Fk160115 60m metaG | ecosystem: Environmental > Aquatic > Marine > Oceanic > Photic zone | place: The Central Pacific Ocean...
AGTACTGTCCAGAAGAAGGCGGACACAGCTGCCCGCCGATTAGCAAATCACTCTTTTCTACAATCACTGCAACGCTCCCTCTCTTGTCATTAACATTCTGAGAAGACCCAACAGCAGCTTATTGTCAGTCCTCAACTACTTCTCATACCAATGTCGACCAGGCAGGCACTACTTTTTTTACCACCAGATTCGCGTATTCTGCAATCAGCGGCGTCATCTGCCTGAACCCAATTTTGCCCCTGTCCAGAATGGGCCCATAGGTCTTGCCATCATCTTCCCACGAAAAGACAGAGACCACTTCGTGCTTGTAGCCTATGCTAAATGACACGCTTGCACCACACTTTATTACCTTAATGCGGTATGGGTTCAGCGCAAACCCCACAGTTGGAATGGGATCCGCTCCCTGAGCAACTAAATGAAACCCGTGACTTTTGCGCAGATTGCACGTTTGAAATTCATTTTCTTGCGCGTTGCGGCGAAAGTACGATACGTGCAGTGCGTTAAGGTCTCCATGGTGGTATTGATCGTACGGTCCGGTTCGCTCGGCCAAGTCCGCCGACAATATATCTTCGCCATGAAGGCCCTGAGCCGAGAAAAACAAGATGGCCAACCCCGGCTCCGTCAGCGGTTGAAAGTCCCAGCTTATCGAAATATTGTCCGGGAACGTTATGGGACACCAATGGACAATATTACCCGCCTGACCGGCCTCGCGCGGACGCACACTCTCTTGGCGCATTTTTCCCTTTGGAAAAGACACCACGCCATCGCCTTCCATCACCCATCCCGCTATGTCTCCTAGCAATGAGAGCGCGTTTTCATACAGCACGTCTCCCTATACATGAAAATTCACCACTCCATTTCAGGGTATAGAGCCGCTATGATCGGAGAAAAAATTCGACGCTTTCCGCAGCTAAAGGCGTATTGCCAAGGATCAAATCACTCGCCTTTTCCGCAAGCATAACAATCGGCGCATGGATATTACCGTTGGTTATGTAGGGCATAGACGAACCATCTACGACGCGCAGTCCCTCGAGGCCGTGCACGCGCATAGAGTTGGGATCGAGGACGCTGTCTTCGCCCGTGCCCATGCGGCAGGTGCAGCAAGGGTGCAAGGCGGTCTCCCCCTCGCGTCCCACCCAGTCGAGTATATGCTGGTCGCTCTCTATGGACGGTCCCGGCGCAATCTCCCCACCGTTAAACGGCGCCATCGCAGGCTGATCAACAAGCCTGCGGGCAAGGTGAACCGCCTCGATCCATTCGCGGCGATCGCGCTCCGTGGAAAGATAGTTAAACCGAATAGATGGATGCGCTGTAGGATCTTTTGAACGGATCTGAACATGACCGCGAGCATTGGAATACATCGGCCCCACGTGTAATTGATAGCCATCTCCACCTATGGACTCAGATCCGTCGTAGCGCACGGCCAGCGGCAAAAAGTGAAACATGACGTTAGGATAGCGCTCAGAAGCGTTACTGCGGGCAAACCCGCCGGCCTCAAAGTGATTGGTGGCAGCTGGGCCCGTCTTGTTCAGCAGCCAGCGCAGCAAGATATCGGGTTTGCGCCACCACTTCAACGCGGGATTGAGCGATACCGGCTGTGTGCAGGCATATTGGACATACACTTCGAGATGGTCTTGCAGGTGGGCGCCGACGGCAGGCAAATCGGCCACGACCGGAACGTTCAGCGACTGCAGCAAGTCGGCTGGCCCCACTCCCGACAGCTGGAGTAGCTGAGGCGAGTTGAAGGCGCCACCGCACAGAATGACTTCTCCACCTTGGGCGGTATGTCGCCTTCCTCTGCGCGTATACTAGACGCCGAATGCCCGCTTTCCCTCAAAGAGTATATTCGTCGTCAGCGCATTGGTCACGATCTTTAGGTGGGGGCGGCTTTTTAGCACCGGGTGAATGTAGGCACGCGCTGCGCTGTGGCGACGGCCTCCTTGAATATTTCGATCAAAGGCGGCAAAGCCCTCTTGCCGATACCCGTTTACATCGTCGGTTAGTTCAAAACCGGCCTGCTGCACCGACTGTAGAAAGGCCTGAAAGAGCGGGTTGGTAGCCGGTCCCCTTTCGAGGTAGAGCGGACCCTCCTCGCCGCGGAATGAATCGCCGGGCTGAGCCGCTAGGCAGCGCTCCATGCGTTTAAAGTAGGGCAGGCAATGCGCATAGTCCCAATGCTCCATACCTGGATCGCCCGCCCAGCGCTCATAGTCGAGCGGGTTGCCGCGTTGGAAAATCATGCCGTTTATGCTGCTGGAGCCGCCGAGGACCTTACCTCGAGCGTGGAAAATCCGACGATCATGCATCATCGGTTCAGGGTCACTCTGATAGCACCAGTCGTACAGGCGATTGCCAATCGGTATGGTAAGCGCTGCGGGCATATGGATAAACAAATCCCAACGCCAATCCATCCGACCCGCCTCCAGCAACAGAACCGCGCTGCCGTCTTCGCTCAACCGACGCGCTAAAACCGAACCCGCCGATCCACCGCCGACAAGGATAAAATCGTAGTGCATTCCCCTCCCACCATTCTGCACACTCGTGAGTTGTATAGTATATCTTCAGGCGTCGGCGTGCATTCAGCGTTCGGGGTCGAATTTCGTCTGTGTCCGCCTGCGCGATATTACGAGCCGTCATGCTGTGTACTGCGCTTAGCCGTCTCAATTAGGCGCACCACGCACAGACCCAAACCGGCAGAAATCGCGTTGAGCTGGATGTCCTTCACTTCAAAAAACCGCTGCGGCAGGACGAGCTGGATACACTCGTCACCGATGCCCACTAAAACCGTTATTCCCCAAGCAACGGCGTAGGCCCAACCCGTGGGTAGATCAATCCTGAGCGCCCGCAAAAACATATAGCCCATAAAGCCGTACTCAACCAAATGGAGCCGCTCGGCAGGGAATTGGGCAAAGGCGCTCAGCAGATAAGCATATACGGCGGCCAAACCCGCCAAGAGTGCATATCGAAACAGCGTGTAGTGCGCGCGCGTGCGCCAGATGGAGACGACAACGGCTATGGCAAAAAGCACCACGGCAACGATACCGACATGACGTATCGCTTCCCCCGTATACGCCCGTAAAAGCGACCAGGCCTGTGGCATATACGGGATCGTGCTATAGACAAAGACGACGTAGAAGAGCGCGGCCAACCACGCGCGAACGCGCTGTGGGCCAGCGCGCAGATACAGCGAGTTAAACAGCGTGCGCAACAGCACCAGTGCGACAATCCCCGCAACGATATAGGGCAGCGCGTCGGTAGCCAACCAAACTGCTAAGTCGCCCAACGCTCGTCCGATGCCAACGGCCAGCTGACCCATCTCTGCGGGTAGAACCGCCAGCTGCAGCCACAGCATGGAAAGATCCCACGCCGGCTCGCCTTCGCCTTCGGCCGCGGCCAGATTAAAAGTGACCCACTCGCTCTTTTGCTGGGGGTTATCCGTGCGATAGACCCTAAATTTCCACGGATTATACATGACCAGCGAATTCCAAAAGCCGGTCTGGAAAGGACCGTAAACGGGTTCATTGGTCGGCTCAATCAGCTCCCCCGCCAAGTGATAGGCCCCTTCCCCGACCTCATACTCGATGGTATAGTTGGCCTGCGCAATACCGCTCCACGCCAGGCGAATTACGTGATCCACGCCCTTGTACTGTAGCGTGTCGCCGTTGACCGGAAAAGCAATTACAGGAGCTTCCTCTGTGGCAGCAGCCGACGCCACGGCTGCATCTTCTCCCATATCAGGCCGATAAGCTACCTGGTGCGCGTAGATGGCCCACTCATTGAGCATGCGTCCCAAACTATCTGACAGCGCTGTGCCCTCTTCCCACAAATTGTCTTCTTCGTAAGGATCTTCGTTGAGATCGTATAGCTCATACTGCTGCTCCGTCACGCTGTGTATGAGCTTCCAGTCGCGCGTGCGCATCGCGCGGTAGCGTTTTTGGTAGTCGGCCGCATCGGCCGTGTAGCCGGAGGCCGAAGTTTCGAAAAATAGCGGCTTGGGCTGCCAGTTATCCTGACCGCGTATGAGCGGTAACAGCGACTGACCCTGCGCCCGCGGCGGCACATCCAGCGAAAGCAAATCTAGCAGCGTGGGCATTATATCAATACTCTGCACGGGATCGTCGAACACGAGCCCGGCCGGCAGGGTAGGAGGCCACCAGAACAGCATGGGAATGCGAATGATTTCGTCGTATAGCTGGCCTTCTTTAAACGTCGACACGTGACCAACCACGCCGCGATCTAAGAGCCCTTCCCCGTGATCAGCCGCCACAATGACAATCGTGTTTTCTCGCAGTCCCGTTTCTTCCAACAGCGCGCGCAGGGGCACGAACACCCGATCGTCCAACATGCGCACTTCTGCATCGTACAGCGCGCGCACCCACACGCTATCGCGATCGGCAAAATCGATTACGTTGCGCGTTAGCATGACGTTCTTTGCAACTAAATCGATCTTCTCGCGCGCTATAAACCGCTGCAGCGATCCCCAAAAGGGTACAAAGGAATCGAAGGCCTCATCCATATAAGGCTTCGAGTAGCGCGGCGCCGCGTCGTAGGGCTGATGCACGTCTCGGTAGTGATAGTAAATGAAAAAGGGATCTTCGCTCTTGCCCGCCTCTTCGCGCAGCCAATCAAAAAGGATTTCATCGCCTTGGTGTATCAGCAAGGCGCGTTTGGGATAGGGATCGAGCCCCAAATGGGCAAAGTTGGGTATGTCTGAGAGAAAGAATATATCCGGCACTCGGTAGCCGGCCGCCTTGAGCACTTCCGGCAGAGTTTCCACCGCTGGATTCATGCTGCGGCCGCGCAGATCAACCGCGTGCGTGGGCGCATAGAGCGACGTGAGGATGGAAATGAGGCCGGGCGAAGTCCATCCAGAGGTATTAAACGCCTGACGGAAGAATACGCCTTCGCGAGCGAACTCGTCGAGGGCCGGACTCGGGCCGCGCGGATTGCCGTAATAGCCTATGCGATCGGCGCGAAAAGTGTCCACCGTCAGCAGGATGATGTTGGGCCGCTGCGTCGCATGAACCGCGTCGCCTACTAGTATACAGAGTACAACCAGACCACACATCACATTCATCATGCCAGCTGATTCTCCTACCTGCTATCTAAACGCGTCAATGTGCATGAGACATCGCGCGCCTTGACACAGCGTATCAAAACCGAAAAATAAGTATAAAAACCTTTTGCTGTGTTAGGTCAAGCGACGAAAGTATGACGACCGTATTACCCTAACCATCGTCGTACATCCCGTTCGGTAAAGATAGCAACTGAAGCTACGGGAAAACCAATAGCCAAATTCGTGTCCTAAAAGAGCCAAACCAGAAAAAAGATGAGTTCAAGGGACTGCTTTGATCCAAGATCCAGGTGCTGGTAGGACGTAATCGGCGCCAGGAGGTAGCGCTGGTTCCATACGTTCGACGAAATTTTCCATATTCAAAAAGGGTACAGGCTGTAAGTCCTCTGGGGCCTCTGGTAAACGCGAAAAGAAGTTCTCCCAGTGAATCGTGGCTACACGTTTTGGTTGCAGGTGATTGACCAGATCTTGAGGGTAGTTGCCAACTTCGTTATAGCCGGCGACACAGAGCATTGCCAAGTCAACACGACGATTTAAGGATGGAGGAAAACCCGAGGGCGGTGAAGAAGCTGCATCCTGATAGTAGAGTCGGTAAACGATCAGGCCACCTGGTCGCTCGAGAAAGTCGATCAAATAGGATAGGGTTTGACCTTCGCGCCAACCTGCAGTTCTTCGAGGCAGGCGCTGTAAGTCCTCATGGTAAGATCCGCGAAACATTTTGAGACCGTTGAAGTGTGGGGCATGCTCAGACTCTAAGGCCATAAAACGGATACGGCCGTCGGCAACCTCGATCCATTGACCTGGCATGGCGATGTTGCCCATGTGTTCATTTAACATGACCAAACGAGACTTATCCACAGCAGTGGATAGGGTGTGGTAGGCAGTGCGGCTTCCGTATACACGGGCGTTCGGGGTATAAGTGGCTAGAATGTGGGGCAAATCCATTAAGTGATCGTAGTGAGCGTGTCCGACGAGTATCGCGTGAGTCTCTGCTAGTTCGCTACGCATTGGAGCAAGGAAGCAGTCGATTTCTTTGGGTTGTGATTTTATGCGCCAAAACAAGAGGCTTTTTAGCGAGGGATTGGAAAAAAAGGGGCTGTGAGTACGACATCCTTGCCTCGTCGCAAGAAAAGACCACCGGCTCCCAGATACTTGATATGGAGCTTGGTGGAATCTAATGCTGGAGAATTCCTATCATTCAGAAGAGGTATTTGGTCGATAGTTCTGCTAAAAGCAGGTGTAAGACCTAGTAAAAATATGGAGCACAACGTTTTAAGAAACATGTAACGGTCTATTATTTGAACCGGCTTATCGTTACCAATAGATCGAAGTCGATTCAAGTAGGTTAAAAAAATGATTTACAGCCTTACATTTCTTTCAATAACTGAAGTGTCTTTTCGCAGCGCTCCCCACAGAAAAATTTATCTAACACAAGGGCAAACACGCTACCCGGTTCTGAAATGTATTCAAATAACGTCATAGATGATTTCAACTTCATGTTGTCAGGAAGACCAAATACTTCTTTAGCTGAACGCTCTTCGATATTTAATACGATTACCGTACATTCTATCAATCTCGCTCCTATAACAGGATGACTCATGTACTGTTTAGCTTCTTCTAAGCTTTTAATCGAGTAACGTTTTGACGTTGAACTATGTCCCAAACCTTCAACCTGCGGAAATATATACCACATCCAATGGCTGCGTTTTTTTTTGAGCCTCAACTCTGACAAGGCAGACTCATAGGTTCTGTCTTGTGCATTCACAAATCGTATTAAATCGAATGAATCGTCAAGATTCTTCATACGTCAGAGCCAATTAACTATTACCGCAGCAAAACCGCTCGTTGGACGGCCGCAAATTCCTGCGCCTCCATACGAATTAAATAAACGCCTGATGCCAATTCTTGCCCTCTATCATCGCGACCATCCCAAACCAACTGCACCCGGCCCGGCTTCATTGCCCCCGCGTGTAACGTCCGCACAGATTGTCCCAGTCCGTTGTAAATTCGCACAACGATGTTTCCCGCATGGTCGGGAATGACCAGAGGAACTACCGTGCTCGCATTGAACGGATTGGGATAGCTAGACTCCAGGGCATATTCATCGGGTAAACCATCGGTCCCAACGGCTACAGCCGTGGGCTCAATCTGATCACGCACCCATACAGGCCCGAAACTAGCGACAAAGTTTAGTCGGTCGGCAGCGGCGGAGCCGGTGAAAAAATTCAGCTCATAAATCCCTGATCGGCTGAGTTCAAAAACGGCCGAAAACGTGTCACCCGACCTCTCCGCATGGAGGTCAAGCGTATCAGTTCCGACAAAACCTAGCGCGATCTTCCCTAGCCCATCATCAACAAACTCTCCACTAACTTCGTAACGATGACCCGCGATAAATTCCGCAGGCAGAGCCGGAACGAATCGTACTCCGGGCACGTAATTGGCTGGAATGCGAATTCGCTCCGTGAAACTCTTACCCAAAGGTATAGCAACAACCCCTATGCGCCCCTGAGGATCAGTCGACAAATCTAATTGTTGCCGTCCAACACCACTGACCCGAACAAAAGACAGTCCGCGCATCGGCACACTACCCGACAGGAGCGAGCCATCAAACGTGTACCGCCGTTCTGATGGCAGTGCAAAGCCCCTGTCTTCTCCCTCACGTAGTAAAGAGCTGGCAAAGTTAAACCGCGGGTGGTCGTTTAAACCCAATCCTGACGAATATAATTGTACCCCCCAAGCAGCCATAAGGTCCGTAAAGTTTTCACCTGTAGCCATTTCTATATTGGCACGATCAGCTAAACCAGTGGCAACAAGGCGCAATACAACTCCCGGCCCCATACGGTCAACCAAGCTACGTACGAACAGGTAGGCTGCGCCACGGTGAGCAGTATCATCTATTGCCTCTGGTTCTAAACTCACTTTTTCTGGATCACGCAAAAAATCAGCGATGTTGCTACCGTTACCCGACTCGGAGTGGCTGGCGACGAGGTCTTCAGCTAAGTGCGACAAACCCTCGTTGAGCCAAGTGACTTCTGCTTTTCCTCGTCGCACCAGCACATGCTCGTTAAAGTTGATTAAATGCTGCAACTCGTGGACGAGCAACGAGCGATACTCTGCAAGAGGACGAGTCGGCGATATAAAAAGCATGTCTGCAATATTTCCATCGCCTCCTGCCAATACGGGCAAAACCGAAGAGGACGCGTAAAAGCCTGCCACATTATCTAGATTGTCAACCAAATGAGTAAACAAAACGCTTATTCGCCCATCGGCATCCACGTCAGAAGGTCGACCAAAGGCCGCAATTGTGCGCGCGTAGTCTTCATCGCTAAAAAGTTCCAGCATGTGGGCTATATCTGCCGCATCAACGTTGTCCTGATGAAGACGCAGATCGTCCTGTATCCAACCCAACGCTCGTTCGGTAATGGCAACCAGCGTTGCCGTTACCCGCTGTGCAGGTACGGCATCTTCTGCTGGAAAAAAAAACGTGCGTTGTTGACCCACCGAGACCGCAGTGTGTGCCCTTTTAGCTAATGGTCCATCATAATGGCGATAGCGCTCAGCATATTCCTGCTCACGCACACGTAAAGCAACGTCGAAGCTTTGTCCATTGTGTAATGATGCTCTACGAGCAGCAGGCAACACGCGACCGATTGAAAAAGGAAAGCGCACGCCGTTTTCAAGCGAGACTACTTTTCCAGCATATAAAACCAAACCATATTCATTCTTTTCCAAGTCCAGCTCAAGTTCAATATGTCCATCGGCATCAGCCTCCGATTGCGGAAAATCGAAGGACACTTGCCCTGGCACTAATCCATTTAAGGAGATCTGTCGCGTCGGACGATGTGGATCATCCGTCTCAAATATCAAAGAACCATGATCTCCTCCTTGACCATCGTAACGAACAACAACCTCACTCTGCTGACCTGGATTCAAAGACGAGGGCGCAGATAGTATGCTAAAAAATCCATCCGTGCTGATTTGCATATCCGCTAGAATCCCATCCCCGACGTTCTTCAGTTCTAAACGCTGCTCTTGGCCGGGTAAGAGACCTATGGCCAGAGCACTTATATCCAACGTCCCAGCAGGACCTGGCTCGGCTGCATTGAAGGTAAAAGTGCCGCTATCAAACAGTCCTTCTGACACTTCACGCACAAGCTGAACATCGACCGGGCCCATTTCGCTGACGTCCAGACGCATCGATGCGGAAAAACGGCCCTCTTCTACAGGTGCTTTAATCGAAAATTCTCGACGTGAGGTGTGAATATCCAAACGCAAAGACCGCACTCCTAGAATTGCAGAACCGGTCCACGTAAGATCTCGCTCCACAGACAACTGTATGGGCAAGGGCTGATCGAAGATCACTCCCGTGAAGAAATCGACAGGCAGCGCTTCAGGTATACCCTCATCGATGAGGACTACTGGATAACTTCCGACAAAAGCTAAAGATGAATCGTCTACTCCCCCCAGATAGACTTCGAGCTTATAGGAACCGGCCAGACCGATGGGAAAAAGATAGCCACGGCGAAATTTCAACCCCGCCAGACGAACAAATACAGGTAATTCCTCACCAGAATCAGCAACAAAATTGAACAATACCTGACCATCTGCCTTAACTGCGTCTAAAACGCGCCCTGTAAAAAGAGCTCCGTACTTCGTACTGAATTGAGTTGACAGTGGCTCATCTAGTTCAATGCCTGAAAAAAAATCTCGCGGCAAAAAAATTGGGCCTTCACTTTGCAGAACAGCAAAACCGTCAAATGTGGCCACGTAATCCAACTGACCAGATCCTTTACCGCCAGCGAACAAATTAACAGAGTATCCACCAGCATTGTCGTGAGAAAAGATGTGATAGCTACGGAATGTCAGTCCCTCTAAGTTGATAAATACTTGTATTTCCTCCCCCGCGCCTGAGGGTACGAACTGTAAAAGGATCTGGCCGTCGGCCAACGCTTCGTCTGTCACCGCACCTGCGATCAACATGGCTTCTCCAGTGGCATAGCTATCCTGAATTAATGGCGTAAAAGAGAAACCAGGCCAAACATCGGCAGGAATGTAATCGGCTCCAAGCCGACTGGCGCAAAACAACGTGACCAAAAGCGCGTATACCCTCATGTTTGTGTGTACTCCTTTAAAAAAAATGCTCTAACAACTCGTTTAACCTTAAAAACTATACTGGCACTTATTGTGCACCTATAATCACACATAGCGCGTTACATCCAGCGACGAATCCACGCCCCCTGCGAAACAATCTTCTCCCTGTCGTCACCCGGGCCAAATTCTTCTAATGACAAGCAGCCGCTATAGCCCGCGTTCTTTAAGTCACTGATAATCTGGGCTAGATTCGCTACGCCTTCGCGCACGTCGCTAAACTGCCACTTCCACTTGGTGCAGCCCGTTTCTTCGTCGATTTCATATTTAACGGGAATGCCGTTGCCAATGTGACAGTGCGCCAGATAGGGGCCGAGTATCTCCATGCCCATGCGCGGATCTTCTAAGCCAACGCGCAACATATTGGGCACGTCGTAAATGGCGCCGATATGCTGCGGATCCAAATCGCGTAGCAGTTCCAACGTGCGCGAGCAGCTCACGGCCACCGTCCCAACGTGAATCTCATAGAGTACCTTAACGCCGTATTCGCGCGCAACTTCAACCAAATCGGCGAAACCGCTGCGCGCGGCCAGAAACTGCGGCATATAGGGCTGCGTGCGATCGTGACGCGGCGCCCCAATGCGCACCATGGGAGGACTGTCCGGATCAATCGCCACGGCACCGGAAAAAATCTTACGAATCGTCTCATCCTGTCCAATCTGAAAATTGGGAGCCAGCGCGGCGACCCGCACGCCGCTATGCTGGGCTGCAGCGCGAATAGCTGGCGCCTTTTCGACGACATTATCAGGACTAACCTCGGAAAGATGACGACCCCAGAATGCTAGCTCGGCATTTTTGTCTTCAGGGTTGTAGCGGCAGCGGAGTTCGACAGCGTCGTAGTCGGCAGCAGCTAGCTGGTCAAAGGTTTCGTCTAACGTCCAACGTGGTAGCATCACAGAGGTGCAACACAGTTCCATAGAAAGCTCCTTTGCTTTTATACCCTCCCAAGTAAATCTGACTTGGCTTTCCCATCAAATCGCATATGCACACCGCGCTTGACAGCGTTAGAAGCACAGAGCAGACTTAGCGCTACTGGACAACCGTGTCCCTTTCTACAAAGGAGTCTGTCTCATGACATTTGATTCGCGCGTACCGGCCTATGAAGCCGTTGGCGAAGTCACCGTAGAAAAAAAACAAGAGGGTAAACCGCACGCTGGCAAAGTGCTAGCCGTCGTCCAAGCGCACGCAGATGATATACCCTTTTTCTGCGCCGGCCTAGTGGCCAAGCTTGTTGATGAAGGCTATACGGCCTATCTGATCCAAACGACCAACGACGAAAAGTGTGGTCCCACACCTAGCATCGGCGACACCATTCGCCGAAACGAGGAAGAAATCGACGTGCTCTCTAAGGAACTGGGATTCAAGCAGGTCATCCATCTGAGCTATCGAAATCACTTTCTAGACGAAGCCTCACCCATCGAACTCCGCGCCCGCCTCGTCTACCTGATTCGCGCTCTAAAGATCGACACCATAACGACCTTTAGTCCGTGGGGTCACTGGGAAGAGAACCCCGATCACTACATAACGGGACAAGCCGTCGAAGCGGCGCGTTGGATGGCAGGCATGAGCAAAGATTACCCGGAGCACATCGCCTGCGGCCTGCAGCCACACGGAGTTAAAGACCTTTATTACTGGACGATGCGACCGGGGCAACCTTACAACACGGCCGTTGATATTGAACCCTATTTAGAGGAAAAGATCGCTTCAATGAGTGCCAATAAATCGCAAGGACCAGCTGGGTCGCACGGGCGTCGACTCAAGGAGCGACTGGCCAAGGAAGGCAAGCGACTCCCCGAACTGGGCG
>Ga0160422_10002275_pt1 | contig 12025 bp, 10 predicted proteins | sample Fk160mmetaG_FD_108192 | JGI IMG/M metagenome (GOLD analysis project Ga0160422, IMG submission 108192) | Marine microbial communities from the Central Pacific Ocean - Fk160115 60m metaG | ecosystem: Environmental > Aquatic > Marine > Oceanic > Photic zone | place: The Central Pacific Ocean...
ATATATTTGTAACAATCGTTTGTCCTGGTTTTGTAAATACTCCCATTTCCAAAAATTCTCTTACAGGAGATGGAAGTCCATTGGGAAAATATGATAAAGCAAATGCAAGTGGCCTACCTGTAGAATTTTTAGTAAAAAAAACAATTCAAGCTATTAATCAAAAAAAATGGGAAGTTTCATTTGGAGGAAAGGAAAGAATGGGAGTATATTTAAAAAGGGTATCAAACAAACTACTTCATTATATTGTAAAAAATAATAGCGTAAGATAGAGTTTATGGATTCAAATTTTAAGAATGAACGAAGAAAGGTAATTAAGCGAATTTCCGTTTCTTCGGCTGGATTATACCTATCACCTTCTGTTCAATTAAATACAACTTCAAATAAAAAACCAATAAAACAAATCAATATGAAAAGAAAGATAAACCATTCTGTATGTAAATGGTGTTTTAGTCAAATTCCCTTAGAGGAATTTGCAATGAATGTCAAGGCAATTGGTATAACTGGAATTGACTTAATTGGTCCTAAAGATTGGAATATTTTAAAAAAAAACGGCTTAACTTCTTCAATGTGTAATGGAGCTGAAATCAGCCTTACTGAGGGTTGGAATGATAAACAGTATCATTCTACTTTGGTTGACAGTTATATTAAACATATTGATATGGTTGCCGATGCAGGATTCAAAAATCTTATTTGTTTTTCAGGAAATAGAAGGGATATAGATGATGAAACAGGGTTAATCAATTGTGAAGTTGGGCTTAAAAAGATTCTTAGTCATGCAGAAAAAAAAGGAGTTATGATTCAAATGGAATTACTAAACTCTAAGGTTGATCATGAAGACTACATGTGCGACAACTCGAATTGGGGTTTCGAGTTATGTCAAAGAATAAATTCCGATAATTTTAAATTACTATATGATATATACCATATGCAAATCAGTGAAGGGGATATCATAAGGACAATTTCTAAAAATTATCATTTTATTGGTCATTATCATACTGCAGGTGTTCCTGGTCGAAATGAAATTGATCAAACTCAAGAATTGTTTTACCCTGCAATAATGAAAGCAATATTATCAACTGGATTTGAGGGATTTGTAGCCCAAGAGTTTATCCCCAAAGGTCCAAATCCAATTAAATCTTTAGATAATGCTGTTAAATTGTGTAATATTTAATAAAATTCAGCTTTATAAAGAGCAATAACCATAAGAATTTACTAAAATATTTTGTAGATTTGATAAAATTTTAACCGATGAAAAAACAAATTTTTCTTCTAATTGCACTCATTGGGTGCTCTCTCATATCTAATGCACAAACATCTGACAGTCCTTGGGCAGTTAATATAGGTGCAAATTTAGTAAGTGTTCAAGACGACGCTGTCGATGCAGATACTGGTTTTGGTGTTCCAACCCTCAGTTTAACCAGATATATTACAAGTGGATTTTCTATTGGCGCTCAGTATAGTTTAAATTCACTAGATGTTAAAAATGCAGATATCGATTATTCATCAATCGATGCTATCTTAAAATATAATTTGGTTGAAGGAGATTTTCTGCCTTATTTGTTTGGTGGTTATGGTCTGTCAAATTTTAATAAGGATCCTGATGCAGAGGGAATGTTCCCCTCCGTTGGTGCTGGGAGAACTATACTTGGTGGTGTTGGTTTAAATTATTTTATTTCCGATAAGTGGGCTATAAATGCTAGCACATCTTTTCGCTCTTCAAGTGAAAAAGCCACATATAATCATTTACAGCACGTAGTTGGATTCAGCTATGTATTTGGAGCTCAAGATACTGATAATGATGGGGTTTCTGACAAAAAAGATGTTTGTCCTGAAATACCAGGCTTAAAAGAATTTGAAGGTTGCCCAGACACTGATGGCGATGGAATTCCAGATAATAAAGATGCTTGTCCAGAAGAAGCTGGCACCCCTGAATTAAGTGGTTGTCCTGATTCTGACGGTGATGGTATTGCTGATAAAGATGATGCTTGCCCAAATGCTGCAGGTGATGCATCAATGAATGGATGCCCTGACTCTGATGGAGATGGTGTAGCGGACAATGTTGATAAATGTCCTGATAAGGTAGGTGATGCATCCAACAACGGTTGTCCCCTAGATGATTCTGATGGAGACGGCATACCTGATAAAGACGATTCCTGTCCTAATGATGCAGGTGAAGCTGCGAATAATGGTTGTCCAGCTGTTCCACAAAGTTTAATTGATTTTCTACAAGGAGATAAATCAACATTACTGTTTAGTGCAAGTAGCAGTAAAATTTCAGATGATTCAAAAATGAAATTAGATGAATTAAATGCAATTTTGTCAAACTACTCAAATATATCTATTATTATAGAAGGACATGCATCAAGTGACGGAAGTGAAGCATACAATCAAAAATTATCTGAGAGAAGAGCTAAAAGTGTTAAAGATGCTCTAATAGCTTTAGGAGTAAATGGAAGTAGGTTAGCAACTGAGGCTTATGGTGAGACAAGACCAATATCGGATAATAAAACTGTTGGAGGAAGAAAAGCTAATCGAAGAGTAAAATTTCAAAGAAGAGTTGAAATAAAGATTGCTAAATAAATGTTACCTCTTTCAAAAAAAAAACTCCCAAATTACTGGGAGTTTTTTTTTGAATATTTTCTGAGCTTAGAAAGATTTGATTAAAGAAACCCCCTTTGATATTTCGGTTTTTAATATACTAAGTTCTAAATCAAAGTGATTTTTATATGCTTTAGTAATTGAATTAGTGAAATAATTTACAAAATCTTCATGGATTAAATTAATGGTACAACCACCAAAACCACCCCCCATCATTCTCGCTCCTATTACTGAATCATATTTTTTGGAATAATTAACTAAAAAGTCTAGCTCTGGGCAGCTGACATCATACTTTGTAGACAATCCTTCATGAGAGGCATACATTAATTCACCAAATTTAATAAGCTCACCATTTTGCATAAACTTCGAAGCATCTTTAGTTCTTTTTTCCTCTTCAGCAACATAAGTTGCCCTCTTGAAGACTAATCCATCTAATTCATTTTCAAAGGTCTTGATTACTTCTATAGGAACCTCAGCTAAATTATAAAAATCAGGATGTTTTAATCTAATTACCCTCATTGCTTCTTCACACTCTTTCCGTCGAAAATTGTATTGACTAGCTGCTAAATTGTGTTCTACATTAGTATTAATTAAAATAATTTTGAAGGGATTAATTTCAGCATCGATTAATTTGTATTCTAGCGTTTCGCAGTTAAGAAGAATAAATTTTTTTTCTTCACCCATCATTACTGCAAACTGGTCCATAATTCCACATTTTGTTCCTACAAAATCATGCTCTGCTTTTTGAGCAATTTTAATTTGTTCAATATTACTGAGATTTAGAGCGAATAGTTTGTTTAATCCAAAAACAATCCCACACTCTAGGGCAGCAGAGGAACTAATACCAGAACCTATTGGAAGGTTACTTTCAATTTTACAATCAAAAGCATTTAATTGTTTAGGCCTTAATTTGAGAATTCCATGAATTACCCCTAAAATATAATTACTCCAATCATTATTCGATTTTGGTTTTAGAGGTTTATCCAAGTTAAATTTAAAACTACCTTTTGCTTTTGAACTTATATAGCAAATTGTTCCTTTACGCTTTTTGAATCCAATTATAATATTTTGCTTTATAGCTGCAGGTAATACGTGCCCGCCATTATAATCTATATGTTCTCCAATCAAATTAATTCTACCAGGAGACCTTACGATTAAATCAAATGTTTTACCGACTACCAAAGTAATGAGTAAATAACCGTTAGAATTAACATAATTGCAAACGCTCCTATATTGAAACTAGGAGATGTTTTAAAAATTCCTTTTGGTAGATTAATCCCCTTTTCATCCTCTGCACCTTTATTTCCTCTATAACTCACTAGAATAATGACTGCCATTGTGATTAAAGCGGTCAATCCCATTTGGTCCATCCACGGAAGTTTTGGGAAAATAGATTCCATCCCAGTACCATCTAACCAACCCTTATTACCTATTTTTAGAAACATGGCTATTGGGATCGAGCTCAATGCCCCCCATATAGCCCCATTATTAGAAGTTTTTTTCCAAAATAGACCAAGTAAGAAAACAGCTAAAATTCCTGGGCTTACAATTCCTGTATATTCTTGTATAAATTGGAATGCCTGGTCAATTCCACCCAAAAGTGGTGCCATAGTAGCACCTATAATTAGTGCTATAGTGGCAGACAACCTTCCAACTTTTACAATTTTCTTGTCATCCGCATCTTTGTCAATCAATTGTTTATAGACATCCATTGTAAAAATTGTGGAAGTTGAGTTGAGCACAGATGCTAATGATGAAACAATTGCTGCAGCAAGTGCAGCAAAAGCAACCCCTTTTAAACCAACAGGTAAGAACTGCATTAACCATGGATAAGCTTTGTCTGCTTTTCCATCTGTTGGCATATTTAGAATTCCGTTCTCGCCAAGACTTGCCAATATTTCAGGATCATTAACAATAACATATGCAGAAATTCCAGGTATAACAACAATTAGGGGTATAATTAATTTTAAACCTGCAGCGAATAAAATTCCTTTTTGAGACTCTTTTAATGATTTTGCAGCTAGAGTTCTTTGAATAATGTATTGATTGAATCCCCAATAATATAAGTTAGCTACCCAAAGTCCACCCACTAATACTCCGATTCCAGGTAAATTTTTGTACTCAGGGTTACTTTTATCTAAAATCATTTCGAAACGGTCTGGAGCAGCATGGTAAATATGTTTAATCCCTTCAATTATACCTTGACCTTGAGATACCGTGTCAAGAGCCAGATAAGTAGTTACTAAACCCCCTAATACAAGAAAAACGACTTGAATTATATCTGTCCATGCTACTGCAGATAAACCACCATAAAGAGAGTATGCTGCAGCAAATAAAGCTAGACCAATAACTGCTTTAATAAGATCTATACCTATTATTGTTTCCAAGGCAAGTCCCCCCAAATACATTACAGAAGCTAAGTTTACAAATACATAAAGTGCAATCCAAAATATAGCTAATATGGTTTTTAAATTAGAGGAAAATCGCTTTTCAACAAATTCAGGAATTGTATAAAGGCCCTTATCAATGAAAATTGGCAGAAAATATTTTCCCACAATTATAAGAGTAATGGCTGCCATCCATTCGTAGGACGCAATGGCTAGTCCCAATGCAAAACCCGATCCTGACATTCCAATAAATTGTTCTGCAGAGATATTTGCAGCTATGAGAGAAGCACCAATTGCCCACCAAGGAAGAGATTTACTTGCCAAGAAATAGTCTTCAGCACTTTTTTCTTTTCCATCTTTATTTCTCGATACCCATAGTCCTACACCTAAAATAATAAATGCATAAATTCCAAATATTAAATAATCTAAAAATTCAAAGTTAGAGTTCATATTTAATTATTATAGTTTATTTATTTCGATTTTTTTTCTCCCAACTCCAAGCTGATATTAAGGCCTCCTCCATTGTTAGCTCAGCTTTCCAAGATAAAACATCATTGGCTTTTCGTGTATCTGCATAAGCAGCAGCAATGTCGCCTTTTCTTCTAGGACCAATTTTATAATTCAATTTTTCACCAGAAATTTTTTCAAATATTTTAATCACTTCCAGTACAGTATACCCTTTCCCTGTACCTAAATTAAAAACTTCATAATTTTTTGAATGATTTTTATTTATTATTCTATTAAGTCCCTGAACGTGTGCCTTAGCAAGATCAACTACATGGATATAATCGCGAACACATGTTCCATCTCGAGTGGGGTAATCATCTCCAAAAACAGTTAATTTTTTGTAAACACCAGAGGCAGTTTGAGTAATAAATGGAATTAGATTTTGTGGGGCTCCTGATATTAATTCACCAATTTCATTTGAGCGATGATTCCCAACTGGGTTAAAATATCTCAAAGAAACAACTTTTAAAAAATTATTTGCAACTGAAGCATCAATTAAAATTTCCTCCCCAAATTGTTTCGTTTTTCCGTAGGGGGATTCAGCTCTTTTGATTGGAGCTAGCTCATCAATTGGTAATTTATCAGCCTGTCCGTAAACTGTGCACGATGAACTAAAAATAAATGGAAAATCATTTTCCTTTTTTTCTATTTCTTTAATGACATTGATTAATGAACCTAAATTATTTTCATAATATTCTAAAGGTTTCAACACACTCTCTCCAACAGCCTTATAAGCTGCAAAGTGAATAACACCTGAAATTTCAGGATGGACCTTAAATAATTTACTTACCTGATTTTTATCTTGTAGGTTAATCTCAATAAAAGGTATGGTTTTACCAGTGATTTTTTTTAAACCATCCAGTACACTCAAAGAGGAATTTGAGAGGTCATCTACAATAACTACCTCAAAACCCTCTTGGATTAGTTCCACGCAGGTGTGTGAACCAATGTATCCTAGCCCTCCTGTAACTAATATTTTTAAATTCGAGATTGTTTAAAATTTTTGATTGAAAACAAATTTAAAATTTTTTTACAGATGGAATAGTAATGTTTTGCAAATTGAGAATTTTGAATTTTTAATTAATTTAAGGACTGTCCTCCTTTCTCTCCCGTTCGAATTCTATATGCTTGATCAATGGGAGAAACAAAAATTTTCCCATCTCCAACTTGATCAGTTGCAGCAGATTTCAATATGGCGGCTATTGTATTTTCAACAAATTCATCATTCACAACAATAGAAAGATAACGTCTTTGGATTTCTGAAGTGCTATAAGTAATTCCCCTGTAGACATGTCCTTCCTTCTCATTTCCAACGCCAGTAACATCCCAATAGCTAAAAAAATTAACATCCACATTGTGTAATGCCTCTTTGACCTCTGTAAATTTTGATTTTCGAATAATTGCTTCAATTTTTTTCATAATAATGTATTTTAATTATTAGTTATAGTATGATTTAACTCCGAAAGAAACGGAATCAATGCCTTCTTCCTCTTCTTGACTTGTAATTCTAATTCCAACAGTTATTTTCATCAGTTTCATTAGAATGAAAGTAATAATAAAAGAAAAAACTGCAATAGTAACAACACCGATTATTTGAGTTATTAGTAGATCAGTCGTTCCACTAAAAAACAGTCCACCTTCATTAGCGAAAAGACCAACTGCAATAGTACCAAATAGACCATTGATGCCATGAACAGCGATTGCACCAACTGGATCGTCTATTTTTACTTTATCAAAAAATAGAACAGCAATATCCACCAAAACTCCTGCTATTAAACCAATAATTATTGCAGAAAATGGATTAACAACATTACATCCAGCTGTGATTGAAACAAGTCCGGCTAAGACCCCATTAATAACCATTGTTATGTCAATTTTCCCGTAAGAATAATAAGTATAAAACATTGTGGCGATTCCACCTGATGCTGAGGCTAAGAAAGTATTTACAACTACAGAACCAATAAGCTCCCAATTCCCAACTGCTCCAAGTGTCGAGCCAGGGTTGAATCCGAACCACCCAAACCATAATATAAATGCTCCAATTGATGCTAAGGGTAAATTATGTCCAGGAATCGTATTGGAGGTTCCCTCTTTTGAATATTTTCCAATTCTTGGTCCTAAAACCATTGCTGCGGCTAGAGCAGAGAAACCACCCATTGCATGAACAGCTGCTGAACCAGCAAAATCATTAAAACCTCTTAAAGCAAGCCAACCTTGTGGGTTCCAAACCCAATTTGCTACTAATGGGTATATAAATCCACAAAAACATACAACCAAAAAGGCATATGACCAAAGTTTCATTCTTTCTGCTAATGCACCTGAGACTATCGAAATAGCTGCAATAGCAAAACCTAACTGTATAAACCAAAATAATTGATTAGATACCGTTAGTCCAAGGCCCAAATCTCTCTCTGTTATTCCAAAATCAAATGCAATCCATCCATTTGAAATACCATAAGCTATTCCAAATCCCAAAGTAAAAAAAGCTATACCACCAAAAGTTATATCTATTATAACCTTGGCAATTATACTCATTGCATTTTTTGCACGTATAAAACCAGCCTCTAATAGTGCAAACCCAGCTTCCATAAAAAATATGAGTGCTGCGCATAAAGCAACCCATACAGTATTTATGGCAAAAATATTTTCATTTAGTAAATCATTTAAATCTTCCATTGTTTTTTTTATTAAATCAACTAAATATAGTCAATAAAATTTTTCATAGATGAATATGTATGTTTTACAATTATTTAATAAAAAATTAATAACATCAAAAAATAATTAATCAAGTAAAACATTAGGAACAAGTTTTATTTAAATTATAAAATTGTATATCATTAATTGCATTTTATTAATTTTGAATCGAATTGATTAATTTAATTTCAATGAAAGATTTTAAATATTTATTTGCTTATACAATTCCACTCTCTTCATTTTTTTCATTTCATTCTTCCGGAATTTGGACTTATTCTGCTGTGTTTTATGCTTTTTTAGTGATTCCTATATTAGATGTTTTAACTGGAGAATCAAAAGATAATTTATCTGAAGAGGATGCAAATTACAAGAAAACCAAGTGGATTTTTGATTTGATGCTATATTTAAATGTTCCCATAGTTTTCTCATTATTATTTATATTTTTTTCAAATTTTCAGTCAAATAATTATGAGTCTTTTGAAATCGTTGGTTTAATTCTTTCCTGTGGGATATTACTTGCAACAAATGGAATCAATGTTGCCCACGAATTAGGACACCGAAAGATTTATTTCGAACGTTTTTTGAGTAAGATACTTTATATGCCTTGTTTATATATGCATTTTTACATTGAGCATAACTTTGGACACCATCTGAACGTTGGAACACCCAAAGACGGTGCTACAGCTCGGTTCAATCAAAATTTGTACTCATTTTGGTTTACATCTGTCACTAGACAATATTCTAGTGCTTGGAAGATTCAAATTGAAATATTAAATCGCCAGGGATTATCTTTTTTTTCCATAAAAAACGATATGCTATGGTATCATTTAATTCAGCCAATATATTTAATTGTAATCTATGCTTTCTTTTCATCTAAAGTTATGCTTATAGCTATTTTAGTAGGAGTAGTAGCATTCCTTTTTTTGGAATGTATAAATTACATAGAGCATTATGGGTTAGTAAGGTTTAAAAATAAACATGGACGATATGAGAGAGTCCAGCCACACCATTCATGGAATTCAAACTTTAATGTTGGTCGAATTACATTATATGAGCTTACAAGACATAGCGATCATCACTATAAATCATCAAAAAAATACCAAATTCTCGACAGCTACCAAGAATGTCCAACTCTGCCATTTGGATACCCTACCTCTATACTTTTAAGTTTAGTTCCTCCTCTTTGGTTCTGGATAATAAATCCCCTTGTTCCAAAAGCTATGAAATCTAAATAGAAGAAATGTTTGGAATATGATGATTAACCAAACTAATTCCTCTACTAAAGAATATATCACATCCCAGTTTATTGTTGGAACTATGCGGCTTGGAAAGTGGGGTGTTAATATGTCTAGCTTTGAAATCGAAAAATTTATTGAAGGCTGCTTAGAAAATGAATTGTTAGATTTTGATCATGCAGATATTTATGGCTCATATACTACTGAAGCTGATTTCGGAGCAGTTTTAAAAATCAGATCAGATTTAAGAGATAAAATAAGAATTACCACTAAATGTGGAATTAAAATGGTATCAGAAAATAGACCCAAACATGAAATTAAATCATACGACCTTACCAAGAAACACATCAAAATCTCGGTAGAAAACTCTCTAAAAGCTCTTCAAAGAGATTATATAGATACCCTTTTATTACATAGACCTGATTTCTTATTAGACCCTCATGATATAGCAGATGCTTTTACTGAACTTAAAAAGGAAGGTAAAGTAAATCATTTTGGTGTCTCTAACTTTTCTACCTCTCAATTTGATTTATTACATACAATATTCCCTTTAAAAACTCATCAAGTTGAAATTTCATTATTGAACAGAGAGGTATTTGAAAATGGAATTTTGGATCAATGTCAAAAACTTGGTATCCGACCCTCTGGATGGTCACCAATGGGAGGTGGAGTGCTTCTCCAAAAGTCAAATGATGAAAGAATATTGGAAATACAGAGAAAAATTTCGACTCTTTGTAAAAAATATAAAGCTGATGCTGATCAAGTTTTATTAGCATGGATACGAAAGCATCCTGCAGGTATCACTCCTGTCTTAGGAACCTCAAAATTATCAAGAATTAAAAAAGCTTGTGACAGTTTAGAAATTAAATTGACACATGAGGATTGGTATTTACTTTGGCAGGCTTCAAGTGGAGAAGATGTAGCATAGTCTAGAAATATGAAATAGAATAATGTCAAAAAAAATACAAATAAGATCAGAAAAATTGGAGGGAGCAGAGGTTTCTTGGTTTGCTCCGATTTGTGATGGTGATGATAGATATTTAGGTGAACGTAGTATGAAATATAAAAGTAATTGGGAAAACACCTCTAATATTTTATTGACTGCTGATAAATTGGGATATCGTAACATTTTGTGTCCCTCATCTTACCAAGTTGGACAGGATACTATTCCTTTTGTATCAGCTGTATCCCCAATGACTGAGAAAATAAATATTTTGGCAGCTATACGTTGCGGTGAAGTCCACCCTCCAATGTTGGCTAGAACTTTGACCACAATTGACCATATTCTCAAAGGCAGGCTAACCGTTAATATTATATCATCTAATTTACCAGGGGAAAATCTTACTTCAGAGGATAGATATCTACGTTCTAGAGAAGTTATTGAAATACTTAAACAATCCTGGAATAGTGAGGAGATAAATTTTTGTGGTGATTTTTATAATCTTAAACTTTCCACTAACCCTGTAAAACCATATCAGAATGGTGGGCCATTGTTGTATTTTGGAGGATATTCTCCTCCTGCAATTGAGCTTTGCGCTGAGTATTGTGATGTATATCTAATGTGGCCAGAGACAGAGGAAAATTTAAGAGACTTGATGGAAAACATGAGTAAAGATGCAGCTAAATATAATAGGAAAGTTGACTTTGGACTTCGGGTTCATGTTATAGTTAGAGAGAGAGAGGAGGAGGCCTATGCATATGCAGAAAGTATTATATCTAAACTAGATTTAGAGGCAGGAAAAGAATTGAGAGATCGTGCATTAGATGCAAATTCATATGGTGTAAGTCGTCAAAGAGAAATGAGAGATAAATCTTCATCGGATGGATATGTAGAACCAAATTTATGGACTGGTATTGGAAAGGCAAGATCTGGTTGTGGGGCAGCCCTTGTAGGTAATCCTGACCAAATCATTGAAAAATTGCATCGCTACATGGATATGGGAATACGTTCCTTTATTTTTTCAGGTTACCCTAATATTGATGAATGCTATAGATTTGCAGATTTAGTCCTACCTAGATTAAAAACTTTCTCAATGCCTAAAGAACAAGGAAAGGTTAATAAAAACTTACCTCAAACCCCTTTGGCAAGAGGAATTAGGGTTTAGTATGATTGACTTATTAATAGTTGCGTTTTACTTTCTGTTGGTATTGGTGGCAGCAATATCAGGAAAACAAAAAAAAGTGTTGACTAGCGAAGAATACTTTTTAAGTTCAAGAAGTTTAAAGTGGCCTTCAATAGCTTTTTCTACCATTGCAACTAACATAGGGGGCTATCAAATCCTGGGAATGATGGGATCAGCATATCTCTATGGCTTGGCTCAAGCCAGTTTAGAAATAAATGCAGTACAAGGTATTCTATTGGCCTCTTTTATTTTTATTCCTTATTACCTCAGATATAGGGTAACAACTATTACTCAATTCATCAAAATTCGCCTTGGAAGAAATGTAGCTTTAATTTATTCACTAGCTAATATTTTATTGTTTTCCTCAATCATCATTGGAGCTGCACTTTTTTGGGGTGCATACGCTGCAGACTTTGTTTTTAGTGAATATTTTTCATCTTTAAATGAAGATCGACTAACTAGGATTTTGATCTTGATTTTA
>Ga0160422_10002276_pt1 | contig 12021 bp, 15 predicted proteins | sample Fk160mmetaG_FD_108192 | JGI IMG/M metagenome (GOLD analysis project Ga0160422, IMG submission 108192) | Marine microbial communities from the Central Pacific Ocean - Fk160115 60m metaG | ecosystem: Environmental > Aquatic > Marine > Oceanic > Photic zone | place: The Central Pacific Ocean...
GGTCACCGGCGACTGGCAGAAGTTCAAGGGCGAGCCCGGTTCCGAAGGCACGCTGCAAGTAGCCGAGCCCAAGGCAGACAAGAGGATCGCCTACGAGGCGGCAGTGAAGGAAGCGGCTTCCGAGCCCATGACACCTTCACCGGCCAAAGCCAAGCCTAAGGAAGACGCAACAAGCGAAGAAGCTGCCGAAGAGCCCGCTGCGCAAGCCGCTGAGGCACCAGCAGACACACCCGCCGAAGAGCCCGCTGCAGAAGCTGCGGAGGAAGCGGCCGAGGAAGCGGCCGAGTAATGCTCGACGAGGCGCTCGGCCATCTGGTCCGCGGCATCGTGGACAACCCCGACGACGTCTCAGTGTGCGAGCGTTCGGGCCGCCGCGGAACCACGCTGGAAGTGAGCGTGAACCCTGCGGATATGGGCCGCGTTATCGGCAGGAGTGGTCGCACAGCCACAGCGCTGCGCACCGTGATCACGTCGATCAACGGTGGCCGTGGCGTACGCGTCGACTTCCTCGACGTGGCAGAACGCTAAGTCCCACCGTGCTCGTCGTTGTCGGGCGCATCGGTCGACCGCACGGAGTGAAAGGCGCGGCGACCATCGAGATTCGCACCGACGAGCCAGATAAGCGCTTCGCGGCGGGCGCACGACTGCTCACCGACTCCGGGCTCGATCTGACGGTCGCTTCGGCTACCTGGCACAGCGGCCGTCTCCTGGTGACCTTCGAGGGGTTCGAGGATCGCAGCGCTGTGGAGCAATTGCGCAATGTGCTGGTGAGCGTCGATCGCCCGGCCGACGAGCGCCCGGAGGACCCGGAAGAGTTCTACGACTCCGACCTTGAGGGGTGCGAGGTCGTTGTTGACGGCGGCGATTCCGACGGCGATCCCGGCGGCGCCGCGATCGGCGTCGTGCGTGAGGTTTCGCACCTTCCGGGGCAGGACCTCCTTGTTGTCGTGACACCGGATGAGCGAGAATTCCTCATCCCGTTCGTGTCCGCTTTCGTTCCCCAGATCGATGTGAGCGCCAAGCGCATCGTTATCACCCCGCCGGAGGGTCTCCTGGAGCCAGGAGACGATGACTGATGCGTATCGACATCGTTTCGATCTTCCCCGAGTACTTGGCACCGCTGGAGCTGTCCCTCGTGGGGAAAGCTCGAGAAGCCGGCATCGTTGACATTCGGGTGCACGACCTTCGCGTATTCGCGACCGACAAGCACCGAAGCGTGGATGACACCCCGTATGGCGGTGGCCCCGGAATGGTGATGCTTGCTGAGCCATGGGGTCTGGCCTTGGATGCCATCCGAGCATCCGTGGAGCAGGCTCCCGTTCTCGTTATCCCGAGCCCCTCGGGTTATCGATTCGATCAGGAAGCGGCCGCGGAGGTATCCGACATCGAGCACGTCGTGATCGCGTGCGGACGATACGAAGGAATCGACTCGCGGGTGGCCGAGCACTACGCCGATCGTGACGATTGGGCGGGTGTGCGGGAGTACTCGATAGGCGACTACGTTCTCGCCGGCGGTGAGGCCGCTGCGCTCGCCATGGTGGAAGCGGCGGTTCGCCTCAAGCCGGGTGTGTTGGGAAATGCGGACAGCGCGGTGGACGACTCCTTTAGCAAGGTCGATGGCGCTGCCCTCGAGGGCCCGGTTTTCACCAGGCCACCCGCCTGGCGGAACCTCGAGGTCCCGGATGTGCTGCTGTCTGGTGATCATGCGCGGATCGACGCATGGCGCAGGCAGCAGGCCGAGGAACGAACGCGTGCCCGGCGCCCCGACCTCCCCAACCCCTGACGCCGATCGAGTCGTCTCACCTTGTCTCAGCCGCCCGTTCACGGGGGTACGGGGAGGATGTGGCACACTTGGCCGGCCGGTTCGACGTCTGCCACAAGGGACGCATGAGGACGGCACTACTCCACACAACCGTGGGCGACTTGTGGCGCTTGCAGGAAGAGAAGCAACGATGAAGACCCTCGATCCCGTCGACGCCGCCTCTTTGCGCGACGACATTCCCGACTTCCGCGCTGGCGACACTGTGAAGGTTCACGTGAAGGTCGTCGAAGGCAGCAAGACCCGTGTGCAGGTGTTCCAGGGCGTTGTGATCGCCCGCTCCGGTTCCGGAGCCAGTGAGACCTACACCGTTCGCAAGGTTTCTTACGGCGTGGGCGTCGAGCGCACCTTCCCGCTGCACTCGCCCATCGTGGAGAAGATCGAGGTGGTGACCCGCGGTGACGTGCGTCGCGCCAAGCTCTACTACCTGCGTGGTTTGCGCGGTAAGGCCGCGAAGATCCGTGAGCGTCGGGAAAACTCACCGGCAGCGGCCGCCACTGCAGCGCCGACAACCGATGCGGCGCCACTCGACGACCCCGCGCCCATGGACGACCCTGTGTCGACGGATGAGGCTGTGTCGACCGATGACGCCGCGCCGTCGGATGACGCCGCACCCACGACCTCGGAGAACTGACATTGGCCGATCGCGGTCGGCAACCTTGGTGGGACATCCCGGTAACGATTGCCGTTGCCCTGGGAGTTGTCCTTCTCATCACCACGTTCTTGGTCAAGCCCTTCTCCATCCCGTCCGGCTCCATGGAGGACACGCTCCAGGTTGGTGATCGGGTTCTGGTGAACAGGGCCGTGTTCAAAGTTCGCGATGTCGAGCGCGGGGACGTCGTCGTTTTCGATGGGTCCGGGTCGTTCGTTCCACCTCAGGTAGCACCAGACCGAGACCCGATCACCGGCGCGCTGGTCTGGGTCGGCCAGTCCTTCGGTCTTGTCGCCCCCGACTCGACCGACTTCATCAAACGGGTGATCGGAACCGGTGGAGACCGGGTCACATGTTGCGATGCGCAGGGGCAACTCACGGTCAATGGTGCTCCGCTTGTCGAGGATTACTTGTTTCCGGGAGACGCGCCGAGCCTGCAACCCTTCGATGTCGAAGTCCCAGACGGCATGCTGTGGGTTATGGGTGATCACCGCTCCGCGTCGGCCGACTCTCGCTCGCACATGGGTGACCCGGGAGGCGGCTTTGTGCCGGAGTCCTCGGTGGTTGGTCGAGCCATGACGGTGGTGTGGCCGATTTCGCGGATCCAGAACATCCCCCTGCCCGACTACGCGACAACCGAGTGACGTCGGCGTTGTTGAGCGATGGATCTGCGCTGAGGATGATGTGAGCACCTGATGGGGAAGAAGCCACGCGGCAAGCATGCTCGGGAGAAGGAAGTCGCCCACCCGTTCTGGCGGGGGTTTCGCGAGATCGTCATCATCGTTGTGGTCGCCCTTGCCCTGTCGGCCTTGCTGCGAGCATTCCTCATCCAGGCCTTTTACGTTCCCAGTGCCTCCATGGAGGACACGTTGCGACCGGGGGACCGGATCATCGCGTCCAAGATCACGACGGAAATCTCGGGAGTCACCCGGGGAGAGATAGTCGTCTTCAAAGATCCCGGCGATTGGCTTCCGGACCCTGTGCCGGTGGGAGACAGTTGGCGCGCGCGTGTTCGAGATGGGTTGACCTTCATCGGTGTTCTTCCCAGTGATTCGGGTGACGATTTGGTCAAGAGAGTGATCGGTATTGCGGGTGACCGGGTGGCGTGTTGCGACGCGGAGGGTCGAATCGTCGTCAATGGAGTACCGCTGGACGAGGACTACATCATCGGCCGCACGGACCAGGTCCGCTTTGACGTGACTGTTCCGCCCGCGTCGATGTTCGTGATGGGCGACAACCGCGCGAACTCGCGGGACTCGCGCTACCACCTCGACTTGTCCGAAGGTGGCGTGCCGGAGTCAAATGCTGTGGGTCGGGTCGTTTTGGTGGTGTGGCCGTTCTCTCACCTAGCCCTGGAGTCGATTCCCTCCATCTTCGATAACCCCGCACTCGGATAGTGGCGACACCCCAAGCCCCGACGCTCGACCTCGAATGGTCACTGCTGGCGCCGCCGGGGGTAAGTGTGGTGGTCGGCGTCGACGAGGTCGGCCGGGGGGCGCTCGCCGGTCCGGTGACGATTGGTGCGGTGGCTGTGGATCGAACCGGCGGAACGCCACCGACGGATATTCGTGACTCGAAGGCCCTGAGTCAGAAGCGACGTCAGGACGCGTGCCCGGCCATCCGTGCGTGGGCGATCGACGCTGCCGTGGTGCACATACCGGCCGAGCGAATAGACGAAGTCGGCATTACGCAGGCGATCGGTGAGGGCGCCGCGCAGGCGGTGGAGTCGATCAGTGATCGAAGGGCCGTGGGCTGCGTCCTGCTCGATGGACGGCACGACTTCATCACGCCCGTGGATGCCCGGTGGTCGGTGCGTACGGTCATCAAGGGCGATGCCACCTGCATCAGCATCGCAGCGGCGTCGATTCTGGCCAAGGAGGAACGTGACGGCCTGATGCGCGACCTTCATGTGTCCTATCCGGTTTATGGATGGGATCGAAACGTTGGATACGGAACCGCCGGTCATCGATCTGCCATCGCCACGCACGGGGTAACGACGTTCCACCGTCGGAGCTGGAATCTGCTTCCCACGTAGCACCGTCCACACACTCCAGGCGGATCCATCCACGGAAGTTTCCTGACTTCTGGCGTGCCCGGCAGACGGTGACGAATGCTGTCGGCATGCCCGCTGCGGACCATGTCGATCACCGACGAGCGCTCGGCGCGTCACCCCACGATTCGCGCCGCCGTTCCCGCGGGCACGCGACCTACGACGAATCGGGGGTGCATTCTGGTGAGCGACCGATCAGTCGGGTCCTGCAGGAAGTGCTTGATGCCGTGCCGACGCCGCGCTGGTCCGCCGAGGGGATGAGCCTGGACGACATCGCGGTGCGCAGCGGTGTTTCCGATTCTCAGGCGCGAACGTGCCTTGCCCAGACTGAAGAGATGGGCTTGGTGCAGCAACGAGGACAGGATCGGTGGGTATACGCACCTAGCGACGGGGCCTATGGGCGAGCCTGACGCACGTTCGTCTCCTGGGTTGCCACCATGTCTGCATGGCCGATCCGATGTCGCTCGCGTGGCTGCAGGCTGTCGACGGCTTCGCCGAGCACTTGCGTGACGAAAGAAATCGCAGCGCGCATACGGTCCGGGCGTACCTGGCCGATGTGAACGATCTTGTTGGTTTCTGCGCGGACCGAGACATCGAGTCACCCGCGCAACTCGCTCTGCCGACACTGCGCGCGTGGTTGGCCGACGCGACGCAAGACGGCTTGTCTCGTTCCACGATTGCGCGCCGGGCCGCCTCGGCTCGCGCATTCACGGCGTGGTGCAGTGCGCAGGACATGTGTGAGAACGACCCTGGGCATCGACTCGTGAGCCCACGAGTGACGGTGCGGATGCCCACGGTTCTCGATCAGACTCAGGCGCGCCAAGTCCTGGAGTTCGCTGCCCGGCATGACGGATCCCCGAGCGCCATGCGGGATCACGCGATGCTCGAAGTCCTCTACGGTGCAGCAATCCGCGTATCGGAGTTTTGTGGTCTTGACACCCATGATGTTGACGACGGAAACCGCACTCTGCGGGTCCTCGGCAAAGGAGACAAGGAACGCATCGTTCCGATCGGATTGCCCGCCGCGCGTGCATTGGAGTCGTGGAGCGACGCACGGCATCAACTGGCGAAGGAATCCACGCCGGCGTTGTTCGTCGGCGATCGAGGTCTACGCATCGATCCGCGCGTGGTGCGCACCATTGTGAAAAGGACCAGCGATGCGGCAGGTGTTCCGACGGTTTCTCCGCACGCGATGCGCCACAGCGCTGCCACTCACGTGCTCGAAGGTGGTGCTGATCTGCGGTCGGTTCAAGAGTTGCTCGGTCACGCGAATCTGGCGACCACGCAGAGGTACACCCACGTCTCGGTCGAGCGATTGCGCAGCACGTTCGAGCAGGCTCACCCTCGTTCAGGGAACTAGGGGTTTGAGAATCAGGCGTCGCTCGATCCACGCCCATGGATCCACGTACAGATCGGTCATGGCATCGCGGGCCTCCCACGCGGGCCGTCGAAGCCCGAGGTGAAGGCAGCTGCGGGAGCAGTGGAGGCGGTGTGCGGCGAGGTGTCCGATGACGGTGCCCATCTCCACTCGGTCACCTTCGGCCACGAGGGCCTCGACCGGCCGATACGTCGACGTCCACGGTGGATGGTCATGCTCGATGCTGACCGTGGGCGTGCGGGCCACATCGCCGACGAACGCCACACGACCGGGCCCGATCGCTCGCCCCTCGGCCCCCGGGGGTGCCGCGACGTCGATGCCCCGATGGCCGGCGGCGAAACGGTCATCCGGGCGTTCGAAAGCCCGCAGCACCTGCTCCCAGCCGGTGGTCAGGGGAGGAATCCAGCCCGAGGCCGGTGAGCCGAGCGCCAGGAGGGTGGCCGTTAGGAGCGCCAGCAGCGGTGTCGTCACACCAGAACGCTGCCCGGGCGTGCCTCGCGAAGCCAGATCAACCCGGTGGGCTTGGGATAGTGAAGCCGTGCCCTGGGCATCGGGGTGCAACCCGAGCCCCCTAGACTAAGGCTGCTTCCTTCGAGGAGACATATTTCGCGCGATCTACCGCTGCGCCTTGTGCAGCCCGTCGGCTCGACGGTCCCGCTTCGGTGGGCGAGTGGACGGAGATCGCCAGGGGTTCGCCCGCCGGGTGGATCGACAACCGCACGCGGTGGAATGCCACCGCCGACGGGCGCGCGCGCCCGAAGAAGGAGAACGATCATGGCCGTCGTCACGATGCGCCAGCTTCTGGAGAGTGGTGTCCACTTTGGGCACCAAACCCGGCGCTGGAACCCCAAGATGAAGCGCTTCATCTTTACCGAGCGCAACGGCATCTACATCATCGATCTTCAGCAGTCGCTGTCGTACATCGATCGTGCCTACGAGTACGTGAAGGAAACCGTCGCCCACGGTGGATCCATCATGTTCGTCGGCACCAAGAAGCAAGGACAGGAAGCGATCGCCGAGCAGGCGAATCGTGTCGGCATGCCGTACGTCAATCAGCGTTGGCTCGGCGGCATGCTCACCAACTTCAACACCGTTCACAAGCGCCTGCAGCGCCTGAAAGAGTTGGAAGAGATCGACTTCGACGATGTCGCCGGCAGCGGGAAGACGAAGAAGGAACTCCTCATGATGCGTCGTGAGAAGGACAAGCTCGAGCGGACACTCGGCGGTATTCGCGATATGGCCAAGATTCCCAGCGCGATCTGGGTCGTCGACACCAAGAAGGAGCACATCGCCGTCGGCGAAGCTCGCAAACTCGGAATCCCGGTCATCGCTGTTCTCGATACCAACTGCGATCCCGACGAGGTCGACTTCCCGATTCCGGGCAATGACGACGCGATTCGCTCCGTCGCACTCTTGACCCGCGTCATGGCCGATGCAGTGGCCGAAGGCCTGATGGCACGTTCCGGTGCCGCGTCAGCCGAGGGAGCCACCGAGGAGCCACTGGCCGAGTGGGAGCGCGAACTGCTCGCAGGCCAGGGTGCCGTTGATGAAGTGGCCGCGGCCGACGCGGCAGCTGCGGACAGCGCGCCGTCTGACGCAATAAGCGCAGAAGCCGCAACCCCCGATGCCGTAGCCGAGTAGGCGTAGGACGTCACACTGACTCACACCGCGAGGCCTGAGCCTGGAGACGTGCGGATCGAGACTCCGAACTTCGCGACCCACCGATACACGAAGGAAGAAGATGGCAACGATTAGCGCCGCTGACGTCAAGCGGCTCCGCGAGATGACCTCCGCGGGAATGATGGAGTGCAAAAAGGCCCTCGAGGAGAGCGACGGCGATTTCGATAAGGCCGTCGAGGCTTTGCGAATCTCCGGTGCGGCCAAGGCCGCCAAGAGAGGCGCCGAGCGCACTGCCTCCAACGGCGTCGTCGCCGCCGTGGACAACACCATGGTGGAAGTTCTGTGCGAGACAGACTTCGTGGCCAAGGGTGAGGAATTCCAAGCGCTCGCAGGCACTTTGGCGCAGGCAGCCTTCGACGCCCAGGTGGCTGACCGGGATGCCTTACTGGCGATCACCCTCGACATCGGTGTCACCGTCGAGGCGACGGTGGCCGACATGGCCGGTGTTATCGGGGAGAAGATCGAACTTGGACGTGTCACCACAGTGCAGGCTCCGGCCACCACGTACCTGCACCGCCGTGCCTCCGATCTTCCGCCGCAGGTCGGCGTCCTTGTCGCCTACGACGGAGACGAGGAAACAGCAAAGGGAATTGCGATGCAGATCGCGGCAATGCGACCGTCTTTCCTGAACCGCGACGATGTGCCTGCGGAGACGGTGGAGAACGAGCGTCGGATTGCCGAGACAGCGGCCAGGGAAGAGGGCAAGCCCGATCAGGCCATCCCCCAGATCGTTGAGGGTCGGGTGAACGCCTTCTTCAAGGACAACGTGCTTCTCGAGCAGGCCAGCGTCGTCGAAAACAAGAAGACGGTGGCCGATGTGCTGGCCGAAAACGGAACAACGGTCCGCGCATTCGCTAGGTTCGAGCCAGGCCAGGCGTAACTCGGCGGAAGGGAAGGCTCATGGATCGGTCCACGGCAGGGGAGCCGGTTCAGCCTTCCCTCGACGGGACCATCGAGACGTGGCCCGGCGCCCCCGAGGGTGGCTGGGATCGGGTTCTCCTCAAACTCAGTGGCGAAGCCTTTTCCGGCGGTGGCGGGCTCGGCGTCGATCCCGATGTGGTGGCGTCCATCGCACGGCAAATCGCCGACGTCGTTCGTTCGGGTACCGAAGTGGCGGTTGTTATTGGCGGTGGCAACTACTTCCGAGGCGCGCAATTGTCGGAGCGCGGGATGGAACGGGCCCGCGCGGACTACATGGGCATGCTCGGCACGGTGATGAACTGTCTGGCCCTGCAGGACTTCTGCGAGAAGGCAGGCATCGAAACGCGCGTGCAGACGGCGATCGCCATGGGGCAGGTGGCCGAGCCGTACGTTCCTCGACGGGCGATGCGGCACCTCGACAAAGCCCGGGTGGTCATTTTTGGAGCGGGACTCGGGCAGCCCTACTTCTCCACCGACACCACAGCCGCCCAGCGAGCGCTGGAGATTGGCGCCGAGGTCGTATTGATGGCGAAGGGTGTCGATGGTGTCTACGACGACGATCCTCGGTCCAACCCTCAGGCCGTGCGCTACGACCGCTTGACCTACGACGACGTCCTTGCCCGCGACCTCAAAGTCGCCGACGCAACGGCCATCAGCCTGTGTCGGGACAACGCGCTGCCGATTGTCGTGTTCAACCTTCTCCAAGAAGGCAACATCGCCCGAGCGTGCCGTGGGGAGCGGATCGGCACGTTAGTCTCATCGGAAACGTGAGGAGCACCCGTGAGTGAAGAGATCGAGATGATCCTGCTCGAGGCCACTGAGAAGATGGACAAAGCTATCGAGGTGGCCCGCGAGGACTTCGCGACGATCAGGACGGGTCGCGCGAACGCCACCATGTTCAACAAGATCGTCGTGGACTACTACGGGACGGCTACTCCGTTGAATCAACTCGCGTCTTTCCAGGTGCCGGAAGCCCGGATGATCGTCATCAGTCCCTACGACAAGGGCGCGATGGCGGAGATAGAGAAGGCTCTTCGGGACAGTGATCTGGGAGTGAACCCGAATACTGACGGGGCGATTATCCGCGTTGTTCTTCCCGAGCTCACGGAGGAGCGTCGCAAGGAATACATCAAGATGGCCAGGTCCAAAGCCGAGGACAGCCGTATTTCGGTGCGCAACGTTCGGCGTCATGCGAAGGAAGCTCTCGACAAGCTCCAGAAGGACGGCGATGCCGGCGAGGACGATGTCCGTCGCGCAGAAAAGCAACTCGACGACGTGACGAGCAAGCACGTGGAGCACATCGACGAAGTTCTCAAGCACAAAGAAGCCGAACTACTTGAGGTCTGATGTGACCGACTCGTCCGGTCGGGAGGGCGATCGCGAGCAGGACCCGCGAGAGGCCGACGGCGACCGCAAGAAGGCCTCGCGCACCGGCCGAAACCTGCCGGCCGCGGTGGCGTCCGGCGTCGTGCTCGTTGTGGTGGTGCTCGCGAGCCTGTTCACCTACAAGTGGCTGTTCGGGGCCGTCGTCATCGTGGCGCTCGGCGTCGCGATGCGGGAGATGATTCAGGCTTTCGCATCACGGGGAATCAAGATCGCGCGGGTTCCGGCCTACGGGGCGGTCGTGCTGTTGCCGACGGTCGCCTATCTCGCCGGACCGATCTGGCAGTTGGTCGCGACCGGCGCCGTGCTGCTGCTCGCGATGCTGTGGCGAATCCGGCGCGGAGTCGACGGATACGTCCGCGACATCACTGCGTCCGTCTTCGTGATCGCCTACCTGCCGTTCATGGCGGGATTTGTGATGCTGACGCTGGCGGCAGACGATGGTCCGTGGCGAGTCGTCGTCTTCATCCTGCTGACCATTTCGAACGACATCGGCGGATACTTCGCCGGCATCTTCTACGGACGGCACCCGATCGCAGCATCGATCAGCCCCAAGAAGTCCTGGGAGGGACTTGTCGGGTCGGTCATCTTGCAGTGCAGCGTCGGCGCTCTGTCCTTCGTCTTCCTGCTGGATGCTGCCTGGTGGCAGGGGGTCATCGCCGGCTTCATTCTGACGATCACCGCCACCGGTGGTGACTTTGCTGAGAGCGCCATCAAACGCGACCTCGGTATCAAGGACATGGGATCGTTCCTGCCGGGTCATGGCGGGATGATGGATCGCCTTGATTCCCTGATCCCCAACGCGTTCGCGTCCTGGGCGATCTTCACCGTCTTCCTCGGTGCCAGCTTCACGGGGGCGGCGCTGTGATGGTGAACCAGTGATGGTGAACCAGTGATGGTGAACCGGTAATGGTGGATCTCGTTCTCCAGGGTCCCGAACGCGGCAAGCCACAACGACACTTGCTGGATCTGTCCCGGCCCGAGCGTCGAGACGCGATGTCTGATCTCGGGCTACCGGCTTTTCGAGCCGATCAGGTGTCCACGCACCTGCTGACTCATCTGCAGAACGACCCTGATGAGTGGACGGACATTTCGGCATCAGATCGCGCCACCTTGCGGTCCGTGCTCCCCGAACTCCTGCAGCCGGTGCGGACACTCACGTGTGACGATGGTGCAACGGTGAAGATGCTCTACCGCTTGCACGATAGATCACTGGTCGAGTCAGTGCTGATGCGGTATCCGGATCGGGTCACGATGTGCATCTCCTCGCAGGCCGGCTGCGGCATGAAATGTCCTTTTTGCGCGACGGGGCAGGCAGGTCTGACGCGTAACCTGTCGACAGCGGAAATCGTGGAACAAGTACTCGCCGGAGCGCGGGCGTTGGCGAACAACGAGATTCCCGGTGGCCCGGGTCGCATCAGCAACGTCGTGTTCATGGGTATGGGGGAGCCGCTCGCCAACTACCGCACCGTGATCGCGACACTGCACCGACTCATTGACCCCGCCCCGGAGGGACTGGGCATGAGTGCTCGTGGCGTCACGGTGTCGACCGTCGGCCTGGTTCCGAGGATTCGGGAGTTGGCCGAGGAGGGGTTGCCCGTCACGTTGGCGGTCTCCCTGCATGCACCGGATGATCATCTTCGGGACACCCTGGTGCCGATCAACAATCGGTGGAAGGTCGCGGAGGTTCTCGATGCGGCCTGGTTCTATGCCGAGCGCACCGGGCGACGCGTCAGTATCGAGTACGCCTTAATCAGGGACGTGAACGATCAGCGGTGGCGGGCGGAACTCCTGGGCGAAATGCTGGCCGACCACCTCGCCCACGTGAACCTGATCCCCCTGAATCCCACGCCCGGATCCAAATGGACGGCGTCCACACCGAGCAGCCAGCGGGAGTTCGTGGCCGGGTTGTCCGAGGCTGGCGTGTGGGTCACTGTCCGCGATACCCGCGGGCGAGAAATCGACGGCGCCTGCGGCCAGTTGGCAGCCCTCGAAGCCTGAGCGGCCGGAACATCGCGAAGACCCCGAAGTCTGGCTGACGTACATGCCAGACGCACCTCCCGTGGGCGCCTACATCGAGTCGTACCGCCGCAGCCTGGATGATCCCGAGGGGTTCTGGCGCGAAGCAGCAGGCGCGA
>Ga0160422_10002277_pt1 | contig 12019 bp, 8 predicted proteins | sample Fk160mmetaG_FD_108192 | JGI IMG/M metagenome (GOLD analysis project Ga0160422, IMG submission 108192) | Marine microbial communities from the Central Pacific Ocean - Fk160115 60m metaG | ecosystem: Environmental > Aquatic > Marine > Oceanic > Photic zone | place: The Central Pacific Ocean...
CGCTGCGGTCACGGTTGCGAACGACGCCGCCATCCACCTCATCTTTGGGCCGCCGCCCGCGCCGCCGCCGCCGCCGCCCGTCAAGCAGGGCTTCGCCGCGCTCGTCGAAGGGCTCGTGCAGTGGGCCAAGTATTCGCAGGCGTGAGCGGTAGTGTCACGCTAAAAGCAACCCCTTGTCACCGCCCTGTGCCGCGTAAGTTCGCGCCTCGTCGTCGGCGGCGGAGCGCAAGCGCCATGTCCGACGACGAGGCGGAGACGGCGTCCGAGAAGAAGCGGCGCAAGCGCGAGGATGCCGACTTTCTGTGGCACCTGATTGAGGGCATACAGGAGACGGCGCCCACGGCGGTGAGCGAGGGCGCGCTGCTGCGGGTCGGCAAGATGGTCACCGAGCTGCGCGAGGAGAATGCGAGCGACAGCGACGACGAGACCCAGAGCTGGGACGGAGAGAGCCTGAGCGACGCCGAATCGCCGCCCACGGACGAAGAAGACGACGACGACGACGACGACGACGACGACGAGCTCGCTCAGTTTGATGACGACGAGGGGGTGGACGGCAAGCTCTTGGACCTCGAGGCCGACGCGATGCAGGCGCAAGAGTACGCGGACTACCTGGACAGCATCAGCGCGACGGCGTTGCTCGACCTCGCGCAGCATCGGCCGGAGCTGCGCGCGCGCGACGGCCGCCGCGCCGTCGAAGAGCTCCAGTTTCGCGCCATCTTCGCCGTGCCCGGCACGACCACGAACGAGGCCTTGGCGTGCCTCAAGGCGCTCTGCATGGCTCCCGTCGTGTTTGGCGTGGGGTCTCCGGAGCACGGACCGTACGCGCGGATGCGAGTGCGCCTCCGTCGGCTCGACGAGGCAGCAGCGCGTCACCGCGAACGGGTGCTGGCGCCGTAAGACATTCTTACTTCTCTTCTCTGCAGCCCCCTTGCCTCCCCTCTCACTCTTGCTGCGGTGGCTGCTCTGGGTAGGCCGTGAGGTCCGGCAGGGCCGGCAGCTGCAAGTTGAGCCCGGGGCTTCCGGCAACAGTGGTAACGTTCCGCGCGATGTTGTGCAGGTAGCGGCCCACCTTCTGACGCAGCCTGGCCGGTGCCGCGTTGCGAAGACTGCGAGAGAACGGTAGCGGGTGCGCTGTCAGGCGGCGCAGGAGCTTCTGCACTTCTTCGTCGGCCCCGCAGGTGCGCGCTGCGATATCGTTCATGCAATCTTGCAGCTGGTCCTGAAACTGCAGGGACGCCATCGCGAGAGTGGATGTGCCGTACAGATTGAGCAGAATCACCGCCGAGACCAATTTCGTCTCCTGTAACACGTATCCCTGCGCGCAGACAACTGCCGGCATGAGGAGGACGCGCAGGTGCTTGCAGGTTGCCGAGAATGCGCGCAGTTCCTCCACGTCCATCTCGGCAAGCACCACGCCGATCGCATCGTTGTCAAGTTCGAGGAGGCGGAACGACATGGCGTCGCCGAGCGCACGGCGCGGTCTCCCAGAAGGCGGCGCGATGCGGCGCGGCGCGGCCTCCAACAAGCGAGCGGTATCCGCCCCGCGCGCGGGACGCGCGCTTTGTCGCCGACGAGACGAGGCGGCGCTAAGCACCACACCGCCGGTGCGACTCTTACACGCGCGCTCGTGCGCACATGTCGGCGTCTTCCGTCCCGCCCTCCAACCTGCTCTCGCCGCGCGAGCGTGCGGAGGCGGCGCTCCGCCGCGGTCCGTCGACCGCTGCGGCGGCGGCGGGCTCCAGCGCCGGCCCCCCGCCACACTCCCACCGTTCGCTGCTGGCGGCCCGCGCGCTCGCGACGCGGCAGGCGGCCTCTGCAGGCTCGGAGCGACGGGGCGGCAAGAAGCGGGCAGCCTCCGCCTCGGGCAGCGGCCACGGAGGGAATGCACGGGGGAAGCGACCGGCAACGGCAGTGCCATCGTCGGACGACGATGATGACGACGACCAGGCGGCGGACGACCACTTCACCACGGCGCCGCGCTCGGAGCGCGAGGAGACGGCGACGCGCTTCACCCGCCACTGCCGCGAGGGCTGCAACGGCGTGCGCGGCATCCTCGCCAAGCGGGGCCCCGACAAGCTCGAGCTGCTGCCCTACGCGCACCAGTGGGAGGGAGTGCGGCGCGCCACGGCGAAGGAGGCGATGCTGTGGATGTACGACGCGGGGCTGGGGAAGACGGCGATGGCGGTGCTGCTCCTTGCCGCACTCGAGCAGCAGAAGAAGGACGCCGAGGGGCGGCACGTCGGCGGCTGCAACATGATCTGCATCGTGCCGCCGTCGTGCCTGCAGCAGTGGGAGGACACGATGCACTGCTGGCTCGCGACGCGCGGCAAGACGCCGGCGGTGCAGCCGAGCGAGATTGTGCGCCTCGACGCGTCGCGCGAGGCGACGGCGCACACGCTGCGGCGCGCGCGGGTGCTGATTACGACGCGGATGATCCTCACCAACCTCTTCAAGCAGTGCTTCGAGCGCTCGTCGCGCGGCGTGCAGGACGACAACAATCGGTGGCGCACCGAATGGGTGCGCAAGGCCGGCGCGCCGCTGCACCCCATCTTCGGGGTGGAGCGGCCGAGCGGCGGCGCGGCGACGTGCGACGTGCACGCGGTGTGGGACGTGGGCGTCATCGACGAGGTGCAGCTCATGCGCAACGAGCGGACGGGCTGGACGTTTGCGTGCGCGCAGCTCGCGAAGGCGTGCCGGAAGCGCGTCGGGCTCTCGGCGACGCCCGTCTACAACGGCCCACAGGACATGGTCGGCGTGTGCAAGGCGCTCGGCATGCCGTCGCAGTTTTGCGAGAAGCGGTCGTGGACGACGGCCGTGGGCGGCGGTACGCTCAACCTCACCACGCTCAAGGCCTTCGAGGAGTGGAGCGACCGCTGCGACGACAGCAAGATCGACCTGCCGCCGCTCACCTCGGAGTTTCTCAACTACAGCCCGGCGCTGCCCGGGCAGGTGCCGCTGCCGAACGTGCAGCTCAAGCGCCCCAATGCGGCGGAGTCGCTGCCCGAGGACGACGAGGTGAGCGACGACGACGACGACGACGGCGGCGGCGGCGTGCGCAGCGCGCTCACCCGCCGCTTTGTGCGCGTCGAGGACGACGAGCAGGGCGGCCGCGTCGCGATGATCGACGTGCACGCCATGTACGAGGGCGTGCGCGGCGACGCTGAGAAGCTCAAGATTGCGCTGTCGCAGATGGAGAACAAGGAACGCAAGGAGCAGCTGAAGCAGCTGCTCTCGAAGCTCGTCAAGATGACGCAGATCCTCGTCTCGCCGCCGCTCGCGCTGTACGACGCGCCGACCATCCACGCCAACCCTGAGCTCGTCGACGCGTGCGCGCGCGTTGAGACTGGCGCGCTCCGCTCGCTGCGTGCGCTCATCGTGCGCCTGCAGCGGGAGGGGCACACGCGCGTCATCGTCGCGTCGACCCTCACCACGATTCTCAAGGTTGCGCGGCGTCACATTGAGATCTTCGACCCTGCCATCGGTCCGTGCTTCACCTACGACGGCACTGTGTCGGCCAAGCACCGCGAGCACATCAAGACGACGTTCCTGACGCTGCCGGCGCCGGGCGGCGTGCTCTTCCTCTCCATCCCCGCCGGCGGGATGGGCCTCCACCTCGTGCGCGCGCCGCCGCACGGCTGCACCGCCATCGTCTTCTTCGAGGGGCGCTGCTACTCGCCGGCGGCCGAAAAGCAGTGCTGGAAGCGCATCCATCGGATCGGGCAGACCGAGCCGTGCGTGCGCAAGCACCTGGTGGCCAACGGCTCGGTGGGCCACGCCATCGGCCGCGTGCACGTCGACAAGGCAGGGCTGCACGACGCCATCGTCGACCGCAACCTGCACCACCTTGACGGCGACGCCGTCACGTGGCGCAAGGCCGGTCGCATCGTCGACGGCTGCTGGCCCCTCGGCAGCGACGGCAACTTTGTGGAGCCGCCGAAGACCAAGCGGCGGATGCCGAGCTTTTTGCCGGTGGCGCCCGTGCCGATGCCACAGGCGCTCCCCGTGCAGACGCCCCCGGCGCTGCCCTCCATGCCGCTCGGCCCCGGCGGCCCGCGGTTTGGGCCTCCGAAGCTGGCGCCGCGCCGGCTCGGTGCGCTTGGGCTCTTCCGCGCGCCGACGCCGGGGACCCGCCCGGTGACGGCCAGCGTGGGCTCGAGCGTCGACTACGCGGCCGCCGTCGCGGCCGCGGGGCACTCGGAGGACGACATCTCGGAGGAGGAGCTCGAGTAGAGGGAAGGGGTGCGGCGACAGGGCGAGGGCGGCGGCAGCGGGGTGTGCAGAGAGGGACGAGGGAAGCAATGTACATCATAGTGCCTACTTGCGGCGCGCCGCGCCGTTGCCGCCGAGCGCCTTCCACATGAGCTCGCAGCAGTCGAGGACGTGCGCGCCCGTCTCGGGCGACAGTGGGCGCTCCAGCTCGCGCGTCGCCTCGGCGTAGCCCGCAGCGCGCATCTCGTCCCCGTACTTGACAAGCGCTGCAAGCGCCCACTCGAACACGTGCCGCGGATTCGTCGTCAGGTTCATCGCGGCGTCGGCGCGGACGTCGGTAACGCTCTGCACCGCGTCGACGAGCGCCGAGAAGGTGTCCTCTGGCGAATGGAATGGACACTCGTCGCCTTGCGCAATGCGACGGGTTGCATCAACTTCCGTCTGCTGGCGCACGCGGGCGCGCCGCGCGAAGGCAAGGTCGCGCTCCTCCTCCCGAAGCAGCACACGCTGCATCCGCGACGGGCTTCCGGGCGCGGCGACGAAGCGGGCGGGCGGTTCGTCGACCACCGCTAGGGGCGGCGCCATCTCAGGCGCAGCCGGCTGCATGTTCTGCCGCTCCCCCGCGCGCGCAGGCGACGCGGGACGGTCCTCTTCCGCCAACCGCCGCCGCGCCAGCGTCGGCGAGCCGCAACGCGTCGGTACTGCACGCTTTCGCGATGGCATCTTCGTCCGCTGCGCCGCAGGGAGCGCAGGAAGGGCAATCCCGGCTAGCGTCTGACGACGATAACGAGTCGTACGAGCACTCGTTTGTGTCCGCAGACGAGGAGAACCCTGGCGATGCCACCGGCGCGATTGGCGCCGGCGCGCTGCCAGAGGTCTTCAACGCCTCGCGCACGCAGCGTCTGTCTATGGCGATGGAGCGCTGCTGTCGGGCGTTTCACTTCCCAGTGCCCAAGTTACCACAGCGCTCACGCGACGACGCTTCCAAGCTCGATTCGGCTGTCTTGTGGCTTCAGGGAAACACGCAGTACCTGATGCAGAGCGCGATCGGCGGCTGGTCGGCCGCATTCACGCGCGTGATGCACGAGGCAGTGGCCATCCGCATTGAACCCGTCGCGGTTGCACTCAAGGAGGGCGGCCGTCCCGTCCAGGGGCGGTGTATGGCGTGCGGTCATCCCGAGGAGCGCTGTGGCTATCGCCTCGACATTCTGGGGCGAAAGCGCAACCCTGGCGAGCAAAGCTTGGACCAGTGGACGAGGTCGCTTGACGGGCTGAAATTCGCGTGGGAGCGGCATTACGCCATGGAGCACCTGCGACGCTTGGCGTCCGCCGAGAAGCTCGCACACTGGGATGCGCCACCCACCGACAACTTTTTCTTTGCGGATGCAGGGTCTTACATGCTCGGGTGCGACTGCTTGCGCAAAGTGCAGCGGTACTTTGCCGCGCGCACGCTTGTACGCGACGTGGCCATCGCTGCCAGCGTCGCACTCGACGAAGAAGACCCGCTCGGCGCGGCGTGGAACGCCAAGGCCTCCGCGCTCGCGGAGAGGCTGCACGAGCTCGAGCTCGCGGTGGCCGACGCAAAGCGTCCAGTGCCTTTGGTAACGCCTACCTATGCTGATCTGTGGGCTAAGTTGGACTTGCATCGCTCCAAGATTGCCTCCACTGGGCCCGACGCGCTCGTCAGAGCGCTGCGCCTGCGTTCGGCCAGCTTCCTCGGCGTGTCGCTTGACGAGCTAGCCGGCGACGACGACGGTGAGCGCCAGTGCGACGAGGAGCTCCCACTGCAGCAGGGTGGCGGCGGCGAGATGAACGACGAGCAGGACGACGAATCGCAGAGCGGCGGCGACGGGGTGGGGCGCCGGCCCGACGGCAGTCGGCGGAGCGCCCGGTTTGTGGTGCGCGAGCCGGAGGACGAGGGCGGTGACGAAGAGGGCGAGGCGGCGGCTGCGGCCTACGTCGGGGGCGCACGGGGGAAGTATGGCGCGCCGCGCGTGCTGACGCGTGCGCAGCGGCGCGCGCGGGAGGCGGCACCGGCAGCGTCGGACGTGGCGCCGCCGTCGCCGCAGCGTCGTCGCGTCGAGGCGGCGCCGGCGAGCGCGCCGGCGCCCGAGTCGGCGGCGGCGCCCGCGCCGGCGCCGGCGGCAGCGCCGGCAGCAGCGTCGGCGGCAGCGCCGGCGGCGGCGTCGGCGTCGGCGCCGCTGACCGCCGCGTCGCTCGCCAGGCACACGCGGATGCACGACCAGGCCCTGCCGTCGAGGAGGGAGGCGATCGCCGCGCTGCACGAGGTGGCGGCGACGCTGCTGCGCGGCGGGTTTGTCAACGAGGCGGCGTTGGTGACCCGGGGCGCCTTCGTGGCGCACGAGCTGCTGGACCGCATCCGCCAGCTGGAGCACTCGCGCGAACGCTAGGCGCGGTGCGGACCGCACGGGGGGAAGAGGGTGGGTTGCGGACGGGTGGCCGGGCGAACGGTGCGAGACACGCTGACACGTGGATTCATAAGCCAAAATTATAGCGCTAGCATCGGTGAAAGAAGCGGGTGCGAATGTCGCTCACCGATGGATTGATGAGCTACCTCACGGGGAGCGTCCCGTCGCTCTCCGCGCCGCCGCTGGAGCCGACGCGGCCCGAGGTGCCGGCAGAACCGCCGGCGCCCGCCGCCACGGGCTGTGCGCTTGAGGGCGTCGCCACCGCGCTCTTTGTGGGCGATCTGCACGGCGACGGCGAGCGGGCGCGTCTGGCCTTCAAGCACGCCGAGCGGTGCTTGGCGGCGGCCACCGAGAATAGGAATGCCCTCCACGCCGTCTTCCTCGGCAACACAGTCCCGTGCCACCACGCATCGAAGACGGACGCCACCAAGCTCGTGCTGAGCTACGCGCGCGGCGACCGCGGCGTCAACATCGACACGCGCTTCCGCGCCGAGCACGTCCACGTGCTTCTCGGCGACAAGGACGTTGGACTCCTGCGCTTCCTGCGGCGCGGGCGCGCGGGCGAGCTCGCGCTCGTCGACCGCGATGCTGACGGCGTGCCGACGCGCGCCGACGTCGCGGCGACGCGCGCAGCGCTACTGCGGCCGTCGCTCGTCGCCGGCGCGGCGGAGGTGCGCGCATACGAGGCCTCCATCGAGGCCGCATTCGCGCCAATCACGGGCCTCGTGCTGCCGGCGCCGAGCACGGGCGAGGGCGAGGGCGAGGGCGAGGGCGACGCGGCAACCCTCGCCGCGGTGGCGACGGCTCTCGACGTTCTCATGCTTCTCAAGCTCGAGGCGATGGCCGCGACGTCGTACGTCGGTGCGTTTGTGACGACCGGCTCGCCGGGCCTTGTGCGTGCCGTCGTTCGTCACGCCGAAAAGTCGTCGGCGGCGCTGGGGCCGTGCGCCGCGTACCTCAATGACGAGCCCCTGCGCTGCCCGCTCAACGACGTGACGTGGCTGGCGGCGGCGCGCACCGCCTGCTTCAGCTCGCTCGGCCCGGGCGCGCCGCAGCTCAGCGAGCGCGGGCGCGCGGTGGCGCGCTTCGCGCGGCCGGTGCTGCAGACCTTTTTTGATTACCTCGACGCGCGCGTGCTCGCGCTCTACGACGTCGGGAAGCTCGTCGACCTGCTCACGGCGACGCCCGACGCCGCCGCCAGCACCGCCGTGTGGGCGATGCACTCGGGCACCTCGGACGGCGCGCTCGGCAGCATCGTCGGACGCGCGCCGACGCGCGCGTCGTTTGCGCACGAGCAGCTGCGCGTCGAGTGGGCGCCGCCGGGTGGCGCGGCGCCCATGGAGCCGCAGGCGTGGGCCGACGACCTCAACGGGCGCTGGCGCACCTTCACAACCGCGCTGCGCGCAGGCGCGGCGAGCGACGAGGAGCTGCGGCTCTGGGTGGCGCTGTCGATGCCGTCGACCGGCAGCGGCCCGCTGTGCTCGGCGTCGGCGCTCGTGCTCCACGGCCTCGGCGACCCGGGGGCGACGCCGCCGCGCGCGGCGAGTGGGGTCGTCGCGAAGCCGGCGCTGCCCTTTGGCTGCACGCAGCGTGCGTTCCGCACGACGCTCGACGCGCGCGACGGGACGATGCAGCGCTTCGTGACCTCGACCTGGACGCACCTCGGCACCGACGCCTTCAGCCCCAACCTCTTCTGGTCGGTCGGCTCCTTTTGCCCCTCGACGGCCGCTGCCGCCTTCCCCGCGATCGAGGCGGTGTACCGGCTCATGAACGGCGAGATGGCGGTAGCGCAGGCGCAGGCGCAGGTGACGGCGACGCTGGCCGGTGTGCTACGCGCGCAGATTGACGGCGTCTGCGTCTACGACAGGCAGTGCCCCGACGACACGGGCTGCGTCGAGCACGAGATGCCGCACGACGGCCTGGTCGGCATGCGCGCCGTCATCGGCCCGATCGTGGCGAAGGACGACCACCGCGGCGACCTGCTGCGCGCCACGTACTGGTACTCGCCGCTGCCGCCGGGCGGCGGGCAGCCGCCGCCGCTGCTGATGCTCTTCCCCGAGCACTGGATCTCGAACGTGCTGAGCGAGTACCGCACGAAGAGCACGCAGCGGCACACCACCGCGTGCGTCGGGATGGTCGAGGGCGTTCTCGTGCTGCGCACCGCCGACCGTCTCGACCCGTGGATCCCAATGGAGGGCACGACGCGGGTCGAGGCGGACCTGGCGCGCGATGAGCTCGGCCCGCGCGCGTGGGTGCTGCGGCCGCGCGACCCGGCGCGGCTCGAGCTGGCGCGGCGCTTCTACGCCGGCGAGCTGGCGGACGGCGCGCCGGCGCTCGAGGCCGACGTCTTCCGCACGACGATGCCGGCGGAGGATTTCTTCTCGGGGCTCGTCGTCCGCCTCGTGCCGAGCGCCGATCGCCAGCCGCTGCTTGAGGTCGACAGCGACGCCGGCGGAGCGCAGGGCACGCTAGAGCAATTCGTGAAGAGGTAGGTGTCACGTGACAAGTTTGAGCTACAGAGCTCGCGCAAAAAGGCGAGCCGTCGCGGCCGCCCAGAGACGAAGCGGCGCCTCTCTCCGCGGTGCGCCGCCCGGCCTGCCCGCTCCGCTCTGCGCGGCGCGCAGCGGTCGCGCGGGCGAGCCCCGTCACCTGCCACCGCGCACCCTCGCGCCGCCGCTCGCGCTCTCCCCCTTCCGCCGCGCGGCGCCGCGCTCGGTGTTTTGCGCCATTCGCTGGCGGCCTCTCAGCCCTCTCCCTCGCGTCGCAGATGGGGTTGATGGATGCGAAGCAGCTGAAGGAGGTTTGGGAAGAGCACTTCGGTAACGAGTCGTCGTCTGCGGAAGCCGTCAAGAAGAACCCTCCTGTTGCCAACCCCGCCGCCGACCCTGCTGCTGCCAACGAGGCGCAGCACCGGCGGGCGTGGGCGGAGGTGGTGGCGCCTGCGATCGCGGGAGGGGTGGAGACGCCGCTCGATCCGCCGTCGTCCATCGCGACCAAGGTGACGCCGGCGCAGCAGAGCGTGAAGCAGAGCAACGCCAAGGGGAAGCGGTGGACCGAGGAGGAGAAGGAGGTCCTCCTGGAGCTTCATGCACAGGCGAAGGAGCGGCGGATGAGCGACAGCGAGCGCAGGCGGTTCATCACGAACGAGTTTGCTGTGCGCGGCATCGACCACACCTACAATGCTGCCAAGCAGGCGTTGCTGCGCTTGCAGAAGGCCCCCTCCGTCTGCAAGCCGCGGGGCGGACAGACGAAGCCGATGAAGGTGAGCAAGTGCAGCGCTTGTGGCGCGCCGCGCCGCGGCCACATCTGCAAGAAGAAGCAGGCGCAGCAGCAGCCTCTGGCGCCTTCCTTTACTCCGGTGATGGCCAGGCCGGTCGGAGAGGGTGACCCGGAGAGCGCGGCCGCTGCGTACTGCGAAGCTATCCCGATGCCATGAACACCGAGTAGAGGCGGCGCACTGTGCGCGTGAGAGAGAGAGAGAATGTGAGACAGAGAGAGTGAGAGAGAGAACGTACGACTGCGACTAATTCAGATTCTTCATCACCGCGCGCAGCTTGGCGGGCTCCAGCGCGCTGATCGCGACCAGCTCGGGCGCGAGGCGCACCACCTTGCAGCCGGCCACGCCGAGTTCGCGCGCCCAGCTCGCCAGATAGCCCTCGGAGGCGTGCGAGCCCCACAGGCCGAGCGGCTCGACCTCGCGCTTCTGGCCGAGCTTCTTGCTCAGCCAGCCAAAGCGCTCCGACACGAACTCGGCGTCGGGGTGGCCCTCGCCGCGGCGGTGCGCCTCGACCGCGCGCTGCAGCAGGTCGCGCGAGCTCTTGAGCCGCAGCGTCGTGAAGGGCAGGCAGTTGGACGCCTCGTTGCGCAGGTTGAGCTTGAACTCGCCGCCGCTCGTCGTGAAGGCCACGAAGCCCTCGGCGACGTTGGAGGCGGTGACGAGGCCCTGCGAGACGCAGGCGTCGGCGCAGCCGGCGCTGTACTGCCACGTGCTGCGCACGCCGGGCAGCTTGCGCAGCACGTTGACCGACACGTCGACGAGCGGGATGGCGCCGCGCGACGGCGACGTTGGCGCGGCGGCATTGTCGCTGATCGTGTCGAGCGTGTGGAAGTTGAGTGCCGTCGCCGCCTGCGCGAGGAGCCGCGCGCGGTTGCGCTGCGCGGCGGCGGCGACGCGCCGCAGCGCCGCCGGCCCGGGCTCGTGGCCGCCTTCGAGCGCCTCGTCGAGCGTCTTCCCCTTGCGCAGCGCGCTCGTGAGCCGCGCGTGGAAGGTGGCGGCGGCGACGCCGCCGCCCGCCTTGCAGACGAGGAAGTAGGCCGAGTGCGCGCGGTCCATCCCCGAGAGGCCCGCCTCGGGGGCGCGCGACTGGCGCGCCGAGAAGAGGCCGACGGTGCACGACGGCCCGTCGAAGCCGGCGGTCCAGGCCGCCTTGTCGCGATCGCTCTCGTCGCCGTCGAGCTCCGGGCCCACCTGCCGCTCCGCGTCCGCCATCTCGGAGGGGATGGCGGCGACGAGGCGCTTGAGGGCCGCCGCACGCTTGGCGGGGTCGCGCAGCAGCGGCTCCGCCACCTCCCGCGGCACCGAGACTAGGGAGACGCCCGAGAACCACTGCGCGGAGAAGAGGTCGGGCGAGAGGCCGGCGTCGGTGCCCGAGAGCTTCATCGCCACATTCTTGAAGGCGCCCGTCTCTGCGCTGCGGCCTGCCGACGGGAGGACTGTCGCCTCGTCGCAGAGGCGCAGCACGCTGCCCAGCGCGTGCTTGAGGGACGGCGCAATCTCTTCCAGGCCGAGAAGGCGCGCCATGACGCGGCGAGTCGCGGCAACCGTCCGCTCTCGACGCCGCCGGCGCTTATAGCGAGAGCACGAGGGCCGAGACGGCGGCAACAGTGCGATCTCGGGCATTCACCTCGGTTGGGCTCGCGACAGCGACCGACTGCTTTCATCCGAGCGCGGACATTGTCGATGTTCGCCGCAGCCAGGTACGCCCGCGCGCCCGCTGCTTGCCGCGTCGCGTTGCTACGACACCACCCATCGTCCTCAGGGGGGCCTGTGCCCCCCTCCACCAAATTATACGCGCCAGCTCCGCCCGTGCGCGCCGGCGTCCGCTCGCGCTCTGTCGAAGGCGATCAACCTGCACGGCGCGCCGCGCACGTGCGCGCTTTCGCCGCGCCGCCCGGCGCCGTCGGCCCCCCACACCGAGCCCAGCTCGCATGCCATGCGACGCCGCGCCCGCCCTTGCGCCGCGCGCTCCACCCTCGATTTTCTGCGGAGAGCGCCATCGGCCCTCGACCGCCAGCTCCTCTCCCCCCCCCCCCCCCCCCCCCCCCCCCCCCCCCCCCCCCCCCCCCCCCCCCCCCCCCCCCCCCCCCCCCCCCCCCCCCCC
>Ga0160422_10002280_pt1 | contig 12017 bp, 14 predicted proteins | sample Fk160mmetaG_FD_108192 | JGI IMG/M metagenome (GOLD analysis project Ga0160422, IMG submission 108192) | Marine microbial communities from the Central Pacific Ocean - Fk160115 60m metaG | ecosystem: Environmental > Aquatic > Marine > Oceanic > Photic zone | place: The Central Pacific Ocean...
AAATTTATAGTTAAAGTTAATAAATTAGGAAAGGTGGCTGAGTGGTCGAAAGCGAACGATTCGAAATCGTTTAATAGGAAACTATTCGTGGGTTCGAATCCCACCCTTTCCGTATCACACCGAATTTGTATGAAGATTTACGGTGTAATAATACCTCCTAATAGAATGCAATAACAGGATACTTGAGAAAATTACTTATGGTAATCTAATTTTTTGATTTTGAAATACAGGTTATATCTGAGGAAAATATGTAGGACAAAAATGTAGTCAGATTATTTTTAGATGTGGTACAAAAAAACCCATATAGTCCATAAAAATACCAGTCCGATTTCAGCATTTTAGGGTTGGTTCAGATTGTCACCCTTTACTTGTTGGGTACAAGAAATTTTGATGTGATACAGTTTATTTAATGGGGTTTGTTGATTGACAGTTAATCTAAAATAAGAGTATAAAACCCTATTTTTTATGCCTAAGAAGAAGAAAGATGATAATAATTATTATCAAAGTGAAGAATATAAAAAGTTTATGGAGGAAGTGAATAAGAAATATAATGAACTAATTGAAAAGATTTTTATTCATTATTTGTAACAAGAAATATCAAGAACTTTTAGAACTTGTAATTTCTGGGGTATCTTTGCCTAAAGGATCAACTGAAGAAGAAAAGAAAACTTTTGATGAGTTGCTAAGTGATCATGAAAATATGAAAGAAGAAGCAAATGATCTTGGTATATCTGAACCTATAATTTATATTCCTAGTCGTACTTTTATTATGGATCATCTGATTCGAGAAGAGTTTTTTGATAAACCACAATTTCACTCTTTAATTTAAAGTAGTTTTGTTTTGCTGGAGATATAGTAATAAGGTTTTGATTTAAGAAATATATATTGAAAATAATTTATATAGTTCTAAAAACAATCAATAGCGAAATTTAAATCTGGATTAAGCGGGTAATTGAAAATTGAATTTCTTATATCCCTTGCAATTCAAAAATTTTACAAATTATAAAATTTATTGAATTAATTTTATTATCCTCGTAAATGGTTAAAATTAAGAAAATAAACTATGCTTTATAAAACTTTAGATTGTATTTTTGAATTATTTATATGAATAAAGAATTAATTATTTTTGGTTCCGAAGAAATTGCTGATCTAGCACATTTTTATTTCTCAAATGATACAACTTATAAAGTGAAAGCATTCACTATTGATGATGAATACATAAAGGAAGATTTTAAAAACAAATTGCCAATTATTCCATTTAGTGAAGTGACTAAGAAATACCCTCCTAGTGATTTTGATATGCATATAGCTTTATCTTACAAAAAGTTAAATAAATTAAGAGAAGAAAAATTTAATACAGCGAAAGAAAAAAATTACTTTTTAGCCTCTTATATTTCTAGTAAATCTGTTTATTGGAAAGATTTGACGCACGGTGAAAATTGTTTTGTTCTTGAGAATCAAACAATCCAACCTAATGTTCAGTTAGAAGACAATGTAATGTTATGGTCAGGTAATCATATTGGTCATGGAACAAAGATCCAAAGTCATACGTATGTATCATCTCACGTAGTAATTTCTGGTCACTGCAATATTGGTAAAAGATGTTTTTTAGGAGTTAATTCAACATTAAAAGATTTTCTTACTATTGGTGATGATTGTTTTATTGGAATGTCCTCAAATATCACAAAAGATCTTTCAAATGGTTGTGTGACACTTTCAAAATGTTCAGAAATCTTTGAAGCTGATGATAGAAAAGCTAGAGCTTTGAAAAGAAGTTATTTTTAATAAAAAAAATTATGGAACCAAAGAAAATCTATAGATGGAAGAAATTAGGTTTAATTATAAAGCCTGATACCTCAAAATTCTGGTCTAAAACTCACTGTATGATTCCTACTCCAATGGATCTGGGCAACGGTTTATATAAAATTTTTTATTCAGGAAGGGATGAATTAAATAGGTCCCATATTGGATTTTCTATCATAGATTTAAGTAAAAATTATAAAATCATTGATGAATCAAATGATCCTGTATTATCTCCTGGAGAATTAGGTTGTTTTGATGATAATGGAGTCACCCCTTCTTGCGTTGTGAAATTAAACGATCGAGAGATAGCCCTATATTATATTGGTTGGAACCCTGGTTCAACGGTAAGGATGCATATTTATGGAGGCTTAGCCATTAGTACTGATAATGGAAAGAATTTTAAAAGATGGTCAAAGGCTCCTATTATTGAAAGAACAAAATGTGACCCATATTTAAATACTGCTCCTTGGATAGTACGTGATAACAAAAATTTCAGAATTTTTTATGTTTCAGGTAAGGAATGGCTTAATAAAAACACACCACGATATAATATCAAAACAGCGATAAGTTCTGACGGCAAAGCTTGGCAAAGAGATGGTCAAATTGCAATTGATTTTTTAAATGATCAAGAAAACGCTTTGGCTAGACCATATGTACTAAAGGAGAATGGATTATGGAAAATGTGGTTCGCTTACAAAGGCGATAATTATAAGTTAAGTTATGCAGAATCTGAAGATGGTATATCTTGGAAAAGATTTGACAATTATTCTGGGATTGAAACAAGTTCAGAAGGATTCGATTCTGAAATGATTGAATATGCTTCTGTCGTTAATTTTAATTCCAAGTCATATATGTTCTACAATGGAAATAATTATGGATTTGATGGTATTGGTTTAGCAGTTTCTGAATGAATAGAGTTGCCATTATGCAGCCAACTTATTTACCTTGGTGTGGATACTTTGGCTTAATAGATACTGTAGATACTTTTGTATTCTTAGATTCGGTACAGTTCTCTAAGAGATCTTGGCAACAAAGAAATCAAATCAAAACCCCAAATGGACCAATTTGGTTAACTATTCCAACTATTAATAAAGGGAAAAGAGATCAATTAATAAAAGATACATTTATCAATAACGATGAAAAATTTGCATCAAAGCATATAAAGTCAATAACTAATAACTACTCAAAAGCAAAGTTTTTTGATGTAGAGTCAGAACAAATTTTTGAAATTATTAATTCCAACTTTGAATTGATAGCAGATCTAAATATTTCATTAATAACTCTTATTTGTAATAAACTCAATATAAATACAAAATTTATTCGTTCTTCAAGTATTAAATGCTCATTAAAAAAAGATGAATTACTTGCTTTTATTTGCCAAGAAATTAATGCCACTGAATATATATCACCACCAGGATCGAGAAATTATTTAGAATCTTCAGACGCATTTGAAAAAATTAATTTGCCCTTAAAATATTTTGATTTTAAGCATCCCATTTATAATCAACTTTGGGGACAATTTCTACCAAATATGTCAATTGTTGATTTTTTATTTAACTGTGGTAAGGATAAAAAAAATTTATTAACTTAAATCTTATTTTTAAATTTATTTTTTTATCTATAAAATTCCTATAAACTTAAAATATAAAGTTATATTTTTAAGTATGCCTTACAAAAAATTTTTAAAATATAAACTTAAATTACAGAAGAGTTATCAAAGAAGGGTTTCCTTGTTTCAAACCTGAAATGCACTTATATAGATAAAGAAGAAATTGATTCATATAAATATATTCTATTTCCAATATTTAAAACAATATCTGCATTTGAAAATTGTCTTCAAATAGATACTCTTTTTAAAGGTCCCGCATGCCATTCTGGTTTTAACAGGTTAAATTAACAAAATTCTAAAAATGAAAAGGAAACTACTTTTTGTTGTTGCTGCTGATTTAAAAGTTGGTTTAGGTCATTATAAAAGATCTCATTATTTGGCTTTGGAGTTTTTTAAGAATAATTGGGATATAGAGTTTGCCCTGATAACAAAAAAGATGCCAAAAAATATTAATATTAATTTTAAATATCTTCATTTTACAAACATATCAGAGTTTTTACTTTCCTCAAAAATCCATACTAGAAATAAACAATTTGATTTAATTATTACTGATATTATTTATATTAAAATTTTTGAGGATAAAACTTGCTTGCCATCCATATTTGAAAAACTTAAAGAATTGGATTCAAATATATGTGCTATTGATGCGATGGGGGAATTTAGTCTTATTTCAAGAAATTTAATTAAAAATATAGATTTTTTAATTCGTCCTTATTTTTGTGATGAAAAAAATTATTTACCTCTGCCTAATAAATTATTTTTACAGGGAGGGGAATTTATAATTCTTCCTGAAATATACCAAGATAGAGTTCAGAAAAAAATTTATAAAAAAGGTGATAAAGTATTGATTACTTGTGGTGGATCTGATCCAAATTTATTTACTACAGAAATCATTAAATCATTAGATTTATTAAAAAGTTCAATTTCTATAAGAGTTATAATAGGACCATTATTCTCAACCTTAAATAGGGAAGCAATAAATTTACAAGCAAAAAAATCAATTCACCAAATAAAACTTATAGAAAATGAAGAATCATTATATCAACACTTTCTTTGGAGCGATTTAGTTATTAGTTCTAGTGGTCTTACAAAATATGAGATTGCAGCAACTGGTACGCCAGCTCTTTTATTTTCTATAGATAAAGATAATTTCGAAATAAATAAATATTTCTCTGATAAAGGTATTTGTAAAGATCATGGGATTGGTATTGATAAACAAAAAATGTATTCTCAAGTAAAAAAAATTTTAAATTCGGAATATATTCGAAAAAAGTTATCGCATAAATCATTTGATTTAATTGATGGGAATGGGTGTATTAGGATAGTAAGAAGATTAACTGAGATAATTAAATGATGAAACAGGCAAAATTTAAAATAGGAGATTATGAAATCTCTGATATATCTATGCCTTATATAATCGCTGAGATAGGTTCTAATTTTGATCAAGATTTTAACAAAGCTTGTAAACTTATCGAAATCGCTTCTCAGCATGGAGCTAATGCTGTAAAGTTCCAATTGTTTAAAGCAGAAAATCTATATCCAAATAAGGATAGTTTATATAATCTTTTTAAAGATATTGAACTTAATCAAACTTGGATCCCTCGATTACAAGATTGCGCCAGAAACAACAATATAGATTTTCTTGCATCTTCTTTTGATCTTGACTCATTTGAAATCTTAGAAAAATATAAGGTTTTAGCTCACAAAATTGCATCATCTGAAATTACTAATTTATCTTTTCTAAATAAGGTAGCTCAAACTGGTAAACCTGTTTTAATTTCGACGGGAATGAGTGATTTTGTAGATATTGAAGAGGCAATAAACATAATGGATATGGCCAATAATAAAAATATTTGCATTATGCAATGCTCATCTATTTATCCATTAAATCATGAAGATGTAAACTTAAATGTTATAAAAGCTTTTCGTAATAGATATGATTATGTAATAGGTTTTTCTGATCATACACTTGATAATATCGCATCTATAACAGCCCTTGGAATTGGATCAAGAGTTTTTGAGAAACATATTACCCTTAATAGAAAAGATTCAGGGCCTGATCACTTTTACGCTTTAGAGCCTGAACAGCTAAAAAAATATATCGACTCAATTAGATCTTCATATAAATGTTTAGGATCTTTACAAAAAAATTTATTACAACAAGAAAAAGAGATTGGCAGAAGAGAATCAATATATGCAAAATATGATCTAGAGCAAAATCATATTTTGAAATCGGAAGATTTGATAATAAAAAGACCATGTATTGGAATTAGGTCTAGGTATATTTCTTCTTTAATTGGATGTAAATTAAAAAATAAATTAAAGAAAGATCATCCAATAAGTTTTAGTGATATTAAATAATTTAAAAATGTAAAATTCAAGATAATTTCTGGATTATAATTTTTTAACTTTTTTTATTAACATATAATCAGCAAATTCTAAAAAGTTTATTTTAAAGTAATATTCAATAATCAATAATTATTCATTTTCAAATTTTTAAGAGATTTAATAAGATTTTAAGTATTATTTTAATAATTCATTTATTTATTAAGTTGAATAAAAATTAGATTTTTGTAGTTATATAATTACCTTAAAATTTCTCAATAAATATTTAAAAAATTTTCTGAAGGTTTCATTTCATTTTTATCTTAAAAATGAGAAAAATTTAAAAATATTTGTTATGTGTACAAGACTCATTCTCAATGCTAATAATATTTTTCTTTGTACTTTAGGATCACTAGATTGCAGGTTCGAATTTTGTCACTTCAATAATTTATAACACTAAGTTTCAGCTAATACATAATTTAACCTAAAATAGAATACCCCAAAAGTGCCTAGTAATAAAAAAAAAAGAAGATAATTATCTTCTTTTCTCAGATATTTATTTAATTATTAATCAAATGTTGATTAATCTATTAATTTAATTACATTAAATGGAATTGTTTTCAATGGATTAACTTCAATTACTATAGCCTTTTTATCAGGATAACCAAAATTCTGAATAACATGTAAGAAAGGAAATTTGCTCTTCGAAGGTTGAAAAGACTTGAATTCGTGGCGATTACCGTTCAGAAGTAAAACAGGTCTTTTATATTTGTTAGTTAATTCCAAAAGAGAATTAGCAAATTTTTCATAAAATAAAGGAATTTCTTTTCTGCCAAAAATATCTCCATGTGTCACTATCACAAAGGCGCTTGCCTCTTTATATGTTTCAAAACTTTTTGTAATCCATTCAATGTTCGCTGCATCGCGCTGAAGGTATTCCAAAATATTTTCTTTGCTATATAGATCAAAGTTATTTTGACCACCCACAATATGAGCAGTAATAAAAGCTATATTATTTTTTATTAAACGCGCATTTTCAGGGTATCCTCGAATTCTTTGATTTTCAACAATAGATGGATTTCGGCCTAAAGTTTGGTTCTTATAGAAATAACTCTTTCTGATATAAGCTAAACGTTCTAAGTTGTAATTATCATTTTTGGCCTTATCGATACAATCTCGCCATTCATTATCTCCAGGAGTGTATAAAACAGGAGAATTTAAATTGTTAATCAACTCAAGCTGATGATCAATCTCAGAATCTTCACAAAGAGAACCTGAAAGTAGTATATCTCCGACATGAACAATCAAAGAAGAATTATTCAAATTAATTGAATTCAGAAGTCCCTTTATATTTTTAAATGTATTATCTCCAAAAGAAATAAATTGTATAGTATTCGATTTCTTTGATGAGGATATCGAATTTAATCCTTTCAAACTATCATTTAATTCAATATTATTTGTTTTGGCTAATTCAACTAGAAGGCTATCATTATTTAATTTACTAATCTGACTAAGGGTTCTCTTTATGACTGCTAATTGCTCAAAAGGAAACCATCGGTATTTTCCAACACAAAATCCGTATATGAAACAAATCGTCAACAAAAAGGGAGGAACAATAACTTTTAAAGCTCTCATTACACCTAATAAAAATGATTTAATTTATATGAGTAATATCTTTAATTCTATTAAACACATAACATAAAATCTACTTGGCATTGTCACGATGTCCCAAAAGGGGTAGATAAGGTGAAATTACTTTTAATAAAGGTACAAATAAGAATCAACATCTAATCTTAAACACAATCTAAAAATATTAACTTATTTAATTTTTTTCTAAAGTCAAAAGTTTTTCTTAGGAAACCTCCAATTACTTTGGAGCACTAGTGCGAATGTTTGAATCCTTTAGGCCCAATCATTCATATCAATCGATTATGAATTATTAAGTTAGTCTTGTATCGATAAAGGATCTCTAAAGCTGTGTACTTCATGTATATCTGTGCCTTACTTGTCCTTAATGCATAAAGAGAAAATATTATTTTGCTCCATTTTATAGAGAAAGACGTTTTGGTCCGCCCAATAAGGAGTGGGCTTAGCTCTTTTTTATCTCTCAACAGAATCGATTTGGAATTGATCTAACTCTTAAATTAAAGTTATTATTTTTAAAGCTTTTAAATAAATTAGACTATTATTAAATAAAAGTTTATGAAAATAATAAAAGAGATTGTTGATAAATATTTTGTTTTAACAAAGCCAGTTAAAATATTCGCACTACTAATATCTAGCGTAATCATTGTTCATGTCTCTGCTTGGGTTTTAGATACGAAATTTGGTAATTCTTTTTATATTTATTCTTCAACATTAGTAACTTATTCAGACTTATTTTCTCCTGCTAATGATGGTGGTTACTTTGAGCATTTTCAGTACATTCTTTTAATTTGGTGTGGAATACTTTCATTACTATGGATAATTGGTAGGAGATATTTTGAAATAATCTATCTGCCATTCATATATTTTTACTTATTTTTAGATGATGCTCTTTCTCTTCATGATGGTGTAGGAAAACTATATTTTTTAAGAATTTATAATGAATTGGATTTATTTAATAATAACTTTATAAGAATTAAAGATATTGCCGAGTGGTCTTATTGGATAGTTATCTTTTTTGTGATTTTAATATTTGCTAGATCAAGTTTTCGAAGTAAGAAAACTGAGATTCAAAAATTTATTAGATATAATTTTTATTTATTTTTTGGGATGGCATTCTTCGCTATATTTATTGATATGATTTCTTCGAATTGGTATAGTTGGTTCACCGTAGAATCAACAAATATAAGATTCATTATTAATGGAATATTCACTGTAATAGAAGAAATTGGAGAGATTGGAGTTATTTCAATTGCTTGTGTTTGGTTATTTAAAAAAAATTTTCAAGTAAGTAGTAAATAATTTTAATATATTTACTAAACTATATTATACAAATACTTTTATAACCCTTAATTTGATTTGCAGTTCTCATTTCATAAATTCTTTAAAATGATACTTCAAATAAATAAGACCACCATCATTTTGGTAATTTCGTTCTTTCTTATAACTCTTTTACAAGTATTTTAAAGATATAAATTAGACTTAATATAATTAATTAAATACAAATGCCCAAGTATATTTTCTTGTCAGATAATAATTAATAAAGTTCATAAATAATTGAAGCAGTATTATTCTGCTAGACATTTTTAAATTAAAATAAAAATCTAGTATTATTCTATTAGCTATTAATTTCTTAATATTTGTGATATTTAATATCATTACATTATGCTAAAAGATATATTTTTATATCGAAATTTATCAAATCTGATATATAGTTTTTCCACCTTAATTAGGGAGAATTTATTATGAATAAAAGAGAAATAGTTGTTGAAATCAATGTTGTTTTACATGATCCTGAATCTCCACTTCATTTCGCTAATGATTTTGTATTGGTTCTTGGTGAGTATTAGGTCAAAGGTTTGATTCTTTTTGACCTATTGACTTCACAATAATCTTATAGTCTCTATGGGTAAGTTATTTTATATATCTTTAGATAATTATGGAGGTTATATCGCCCTCTGAAGTTATAAAAGAGGGGTTTGAACTAGTTATATGTTTTCGAAGAGTTTTCGAGTAATCTATTTAATTCTGATAGTTCTTGTTTTGTAAATTCACGATATTTTCCTATTGGTACGTCTAACTTAATATTCATAATTCTTATACGCTTTAACGACCTTACTCTGTAGCCTAAAGACTCACACATTCTCCTGATCTGACGGTTAAGTCCTTGAGTGAGTATAATTCTGAATTTTTTGGGACCCAATTTCTCTACGAAACAATTCTTAGTAATGGTATCCAATATTTCAACTCCATTACTCATTTTTTGAATAAAGTCTCTATTAATCGGACGATTAACGCCTACGATGTATTCTTTTTCATGATTATTTCTTGCTCTAAGTATCTTATTTACGATATCTCCATCGTTAGTTAAAAAGATTAATCCCTCACTGGGTTTATCCAATCTTCCAATAGGAAAAATTCTTTTAGGATATTTTATGAAATCTATGACATTATCAGGTTCTAGTCTTCTATCAGTTGTACATACTATTCCAACAGGTTTATTAAAGGTTAAGTATATTTTTTTTTGTTTTGTTAATTTTTCTATCCTTTGACCTTTAACTTCAATTAGATCACCTTCTTCTACCTTGGTACCAATTTCTGGAATTTCACCATTAATGGTTACTTTTCCTTCTTCAATTAATCTATCTGCTACTCTTCTGGAGCAATAACCTACTTCGCTTAAATATTTATTTATTCTTGTAGCCATTCTGGATATTTTAAATCTGCCTTAATAATTAATTAATTTCCTCTTAATTTTAGATCAAATGTCAATTATTAACTTATATAGGTGGAACTAGTATGCATTTTATTTGAATTTTTTTTCATAAACTTCTCTAGCCTTCTCAAATGCTTTAACTATCTCAACTTTTCTCATATTCTTTTCCTCCCTTTCCTTTTTTGATAAATTGTCTGCAGGTGAAATGAACCATAACCAAACAAAGAAAAAAATTATTCGAGTCACATCAATTAAATAGTTAGGTAATCCTAAAGATGTTAGTAACCTAAAAAGAATAAAAGGTGGTACAAAAACAAAAAATAAAATAGATGCAAAACTAAAAATTGCAAAAGATCCTCTTAGTAAAATATTTCTTCTTCTTTTCTTTCTAAGTTGTTTTAAAATAGTCCATTCCCAATGAATTAAATTATTTATACAATTTCTATATTTATTAAATTCCATTTAAAAAGAATTGTTTTACCCTTTAATATAGAATGATTTGTCAACTGATTTAATTAAAGTCTTCTTTATGATAATTTGAATGAAACTTTAAGGGTAAAACCTTTGCCCTTTATAACTTCGAGACACTTATCCATTACTTTGCTATAAACTTCAACTTTGAAATGGATAGCGATTTTTGGATTTATTGTAGATATATCGCTACTAAATCATTAGCTAAATAAGAAAAAAAACATAATCTTTTTTAGAAGATATTATCAGACAATGCAAAGATAATCTTCTGGATCTTGATCAAAAGTCTTTTGTAACATTACTGGTTCAGAACAATTAACTGCTTTATCTGTTTAATCTGTAAGTTCAGAGTATTACTTTATCTTATCCTCTTTTAGCTTTATTTTTGCGAGAATAATAAAATGCTTAACTAATCTAAAGCTTTTCTTCTTGCTCAAAGTTTTTTTAATATTAGAGATATAATCAGCAAAATCTGATGAGTATTTAAGTATTTTATATTTATATTTATCTGGGATATTTTTAATTTATTCAAAAGAATATTTAATCAATTTTTGATATTAAAATGATGGTATAAAATAATAATGCCTCTTTATCTTTCTTCTTCATCAAGAAGAACTAATGTAATACTTTTATTTATATCATGTGTTAATAGTTATCAGTTAAAGTCCTGTTTTTGGGAAAAATTATTCTATTCTATAAAATATAATACTTTTTGAGCTCTTAAAGTAGCAGATTTTGCCACTATGTAATTTTTAATTATTTTTGATGGTATAACACCAAATAACCAAAGTACGTAAACCAAATAATCTTTTTCTCTTCCCTTTTTATTCATTGCAATATCTAATTAACAAATATCCTATTGAAAATGTAAAGAAAGGGTCAATAAGTAAAAATGCGTTATTTTCTTTAAGACAAAAGCGACTTAATCACCAAATCGATAGTGCTTACTAACTGCTTGATGTACCTCCCATCTACAGTTCATTCCTGCAGGGAAAATGACTAGGTCACCAGCACTAAAGTTCACAGGTTGGCCGCCCACGGGAGTAACCGTCACTTTACCCTCAATCAATAAACAGGTCTCTTTTTCGTTGTAACTCCATTCAAAAGTACTTGGATTACAAGTCCATATAGGCCAGCTTTTAATTCCTAATTCCTCCACTTTGCTTTCTGGACAATTGGAAAATACTAATATCGACATCAAATAGAAAAACTCAAGAATTTTATTATAAGACTATTTTTGTTTATAGACCAAGAGTATTTATATATATAAAATAAGGTAAAAACTACCAAATTAACTATCTCATATACATATCCCAAAATTGGTCAATAAAGATTAGGAACTACGGTAGAAATCATATTTTTAAAAAAGTAGATATTACTAAATCTCTTGCAAATAATTTCATTGCTAAATTGCTTCTTAGTCTTCGCCAAATGGGCTGTATCTAATAT